>Ga0182735_1001157_pt1 | contig 18282 bp, 13 predicted proteins | sample eDN5th30CKraftMG_FD_128524 | JGI IMG/M metagenome (GOLD analysis project Ga0182735, IMG submission 128524) | Enriched Miracle-Growth compost microbial communities from Emeryville, California, USA - eDNA 5th pass 30_C Kraft MG (version 2) (version 2) ... | reverse complement strand
GTGCTGTGCTTTCCGTACATCTTCCGCGGCGCGCTGGATGTGGGCGCCACGACCATCACGCGCGAAATGGAAAAGGCCGCGGCCTACGCCATCGCGGGACTCGCCGAAGAAGAGCAGAACGAGGTGGTGGCCGCGGCCTACGGCACCTACGACATCTCGTTCGGACCCACCTACTTCATCCCCAAGCCGTTCGATCCGCGCCTGATCGTGCGCATCGCCCCGGCGGTGGCCAAGGCGGCGATGGATAGCGGCGTGGCGACGCGGCCGATCGCCGATATGGAAAGCTATGCCGAGCAGCTGCAGCAGTTCGTCTACCATTCCGGCGCCTTCATGAAGCCGCTGTTTTCCACGGCCAAGAAGCTGGTGCGCGAAGGCGGCAAGGCGCGCATCGTCTTTACCGAGGGCGAGGACGAGCGCGTATTGCGCGCGGTCCAGGTCGTCGTCGACGAAAAGCTGGCCCGGCCCATCCTGGTGGGCCGGCCCCAAGTGCTGCTGTCGCGCATCGAGAAATACGGCCTGCGGCTGCGCCTGGGGCAGGACGTCGAAGTCACCAACCCGGAATTCGACGAGCGCTTCCATCAATACTGGACGACCTATTGGGAATTGATGTGCCGGCGCGGCATCAGCAAGGAAATGGCGCGGGTGGAAATGCGCCGCCGGCTGACCCTGATCGGCGCCATGATGGTGCATCTGGGCGATGCCGACGGCATGATCTGCGGCACCGTGGGCGGCTATCACGACCACTTGCGCTTCGTCGACGAAGTCATAGGCAGGGCGCCCAACGCCAAGACCTATGGGGCCATGAACATCCTGCTGCTCGACGAGCGCGTCGTGGCGCTGGTGGACACCCATGTCAACGACGAGCCCTCGGCGGAACAGATCGCGGAATTCACCCTGGCGGCCGTCGAACAAATGAAGCGCATGGCCCTGGTCCCCAAAGTGGCCTTGCTGTCGCGCTCCAACTTCGGCACTGGCAGCTCGGCATCGGGCGCCAAGATGCGCCGGGCGCTGGAACTGATACTGGAACAGTCCCCCGACCTGGAAGTGGACGGCGAAATGCATGGCGATTGCGCATTGGACGAAGCCCTGCGGGCGCGCGTGCTGCCGACCTCGCGCCTGAAAGGCGCCGCCAACCTGCTGGTCTGCCCGAATGTGGACTCCGCGAACATCGCCTACAACTTGCTGAAGACCACGGCCGGCAGCAACGTGGCGGTCGGCCCCTTCCTGCTGGGCGCGAACGCCCCGGTGCACATCCTGACCTCCAGTTCCAGCGTCAGGCGCATCATCAACATGACGGCCCTGACGGTGATTAACGCCAATCTGGGCTGATGAAGGGTTTAGCCGCTCTGCTCGAAGAGCGGGGCGGCTCTATTCAGGTAGACGGCGAAAGTAAGCTTGGACTTCCCGCTGGGTGTTTTCAATATGCCGTCGTAGAAGCGAAACGGCTTCCTTGACATTGCCCTCTTCGCATGCATTGAGTATCTTGATATGGTCCGCGTGTGATCGTTCATGGCCGGCGACGGCGCTGATTCGCCGGCGCATGAGCTTGCCCATCTGATCCTGGACGGACTTGATCAACGCGACGAGTCTCGGGCGATTCGCAGGAGCGTAAAGGCAGCCGTGGAAGCGGGCATTCAGTTCGCTCCATTCCTCCTCGGACATGGCATTGCTATATGCATCGAGCAGCGTTCGCGCCTGCGCGATATCCGAAGCCGCCATATTCGGCACCGCGAGCTCGAGCGCTCTGCACTCTATCGCCAACCGCATGTCGAGCATTTCCACGTAGTCGGAAACAGTCAATATCGATACGGTCGCGCCCGCATTGGGTGTAAAGGTGACGAGCTGTTCCGCCTGAAGGCGCATCAGGGCTTCACGCACGGGAATCTTGCTCAGGCCTAATTCCGAAGCTAGGTCATCCTGCCGGATCGGCGCGCCTTCAGCTAGCGATCCACTCAAAATGCGCTCGCGCAGTTCGGAGTATGCGCGATCCGCAGCGGTCATTTTCTTTTGGGAGACTGGCAACATACGTAAAGGATCAGAGATCAGAGGGAACTATATTTGCAAATAGCGTTTTATGTTTTTTCCTGAAAACCGGAAGGAATGTCTTCGGGGCATGGCGAATGCATGCGCCATATCGTATACCATTTGTCGGGCCGTATATCGCATCGGGCAATGCGAGTGTCATTGAAGAAGCATATCCTGTAGGCGCTTGTACCGCGTCGCCACGGCAACGCCTATCCCGCGAAACGCATGGAAGGGCACTGTTCCTATGGATGTGATTGGCACATCCAGCGATTCGGCGGTGGCGCCCAGCGCCCGTTTTGCCAGTTGGACGCCCAGCGAGGTGGATACGGCGATTCCTCGTCCATTGCAGCCCAGGGAAACATACATGCCGGTATCCGGCTCGTGCACATGCGGAAGATGATCCATGGTGACCGCGAAGTATCCGCTCCATTGATATTCCCATTCCAGCTTTCCCAGATGGCCGAACAGTTGCTCGCCGGCGCGATGCAAATATGGCACGATATGCGAATGTTTCAGGCCCGCCGTTGCTCCGGAACCGCCCATGACCAAGCGGCCGTCCGGAGACAGCCTGAAAGAGGTCAGGAGCTGGCGGGTGTCGCTGGAAACGTGTCCCTGGGGAAGGATATGTTGACGCATCGGCGTCGGCAGGGGTTTGGTTGCCACTTGCGCCGTACGCACAGGGACAATGGAAGTGCGCAGCCCCGGGACTAGCTTGTCGGCATAGGCGCCTGTCGCGACAATCACCTGCTGCGCATGCAATGTGCCGAATGGCGTCGTGGCTTCCCAGTGGCCATCTGTTTTCTTGCGTAGCGCAGTAATGCGGGTCTGGCAGTGAATGGCGGCTCCCAACTTTTGGGCTGCGTGCGCCAGGCCTCGAGCGTAGCTTAGCGGCTGTATGCCGCCGCCGCGGGGGTCGAGCCAACCGACGCTGTAGTGGTTTGTGCCGAGCAAGGCAGCCAGTTCTTTGCCTTGCAGCAGCCTGGTCGCCACGCCGCGAGCCCCCCAGCTGCGGCATCGCTGCTCGACTGCGCGAATCCCGCTGCGGGTAAAGGCGGGCTGAATCCAGCCCGCTCGCGTGGCGGCGCAATCAATCCCGTAACGGCCTATCAGATCGAATACAACCGAGGGCGCCTCGCTTCCCAGGCGCAGCAGCTTCTTGCCTGTCTGGCCTGGATAGGCACGCTCTATATCCTCGGGGTCGAGCTTGAGGCCGGCGATGACTTGCCCGTTATTACGCCCGGATGCGCCCCAGCCAGGCTCGGCCGCATCGACTACAACGACACGCTTGCCTTCTTCCGCAAGATGGATGGCGGCGGACAAGCCTGTAAAGCCGGCCCCAACGATCAGGACATCGGTGATCACATTGTCCTTGAGCGGGACCGCCACGGGTGCGTCGATAGCAGTTGCGGCCCACAGTGAATTGGGCAACTGCAGCGGCTCGCCTAAGAGTGTCGTATGGTTCGTCACGGTATTTCAGCCTGGGTCTGTATGGGTCTATATAGATGATATGGCAGGCAATTTCGATAGCCGGCAAGTCAATGTCGGGGTATTTCGGGCCGGTGGAGTCCAAGTAGCCATGCCAATATCGTATACGATAAATTAAATAAGAATACAATTACTAGGATAAACACTAATGATCATGTCAGGTTTTATCGTATACCATTTCACTTAATCGTAGTTTATTTTGTTCTGCTGCTGTCGCTTTCTTGCATTGCCCGGGTGCCGCCCGCATCGAGTCCGGCATCAGGGGGGCACACCGCTCAACCGAATTCCACCTAAATCTGTTTCAGGAAACATGAATCTTGCAAAATCTACGCACGACAGTGCGATCGGCCCGCTCTACAAGGCGGCAAATGAACCCGCGTTGAGCTATGCGCCGGGTTCAAAAGAACGAGCAGCCCTTCAGCAAGCGCTGGATGAACAAGCCGGTACGGTGTCCGACGTTCCCCTGGTAATCAATGGCGAACATCTACAGACCGACAGACAGATAAGAATCACCGCGCCTCACGACCATGGCCATCAATTGGCATCCGCCAGTCAGGCGGATGCCGGGCACGTCCAAAGCGCTATTGAAGCCGCGTCCCGAGCTCATGCCGACTGGTCGCGCTGGTCTCTCCAGGATCGAGCGGCCGTATTTTTGAAGGCGGCCGAGCTGCTTGCCGGGAAGCATCGTCAGGGGATCAATGCGGCGACCATGCTGGGACAGAGCAAAACCGTCTACCAGGCTGAGATCGATGCCGCGTGCGAGCTCATCGATTTTCTGCGCTTCAACGTGCAATTCGCCCAGGAGCTGGCATTGCAGCATCCCATTTCAGCGGCCGGTGTCAGGAACATGACCGATTACCGGCCTCTCGAAGGATTCGTGTATGCCGTGACACCTTTCAACTTCACTGCAATTGGCGGCAATCTTGCAGCCGCGCCAGCCATTATGGGAAACACCGTAATCTGGAAGCCGGCCGCAACGGCAGCGCTCAGCAACTATCGTTTCATGCAGGTATTGGAAGAGGCGGGCCTGCCCCCTGGTGTGATTAATTTCATTCCGGGCAATTCGTCTGAAGTCAGCAAAGCAGTCATGAGAAGCCCTGATTTCGCGGGCCTGCACTTCACAGGGTCTACAGCGATATTCGATCAACTGTGGCGTCAGACCGCAGAGAACCTCGCTCAATTCAAAAACTACCCCCGGCTCGTCGGCGAGACGGGAGGGAAGGACTTTGTCCTGGCGCACGCTTCCGCGGATATCGACACGCTTGCGACGGCGCTCCTGCGCGGCGCATTCGAGTATCAAGGACAGAAATGCAGTGCCGCTTCCCGGGCATATATTCCAGCGTCGATCTGGGCCAGGTTGAGCAAGCGGCTAAGCGAAATGGTGGCGGAGATAAAAGTAGGCGACGTCCGGGATTTCAGCTGCTTCATGGGGGCGGTCATCGACCGCAAGGCGTTCGACCGGATTTCCGGATATATCGCCCAGGCTCGCGAAACCGGGGGCGCTCAGATACTGCAGGGCGGGGCGGTCGACGCCAGCAAAGGGTATTTCATTTCTCCCACGATCGTACGTGTGGAAGATCCGTGCCACGCGCTCATGCAGGAAGAGATATTCGGCCCGGTGCTGACGGTGTATGTGTATGAAGACGCCAGATGGGAAGAGGTGCTGAAACTCGTGGATGGCACCAGCCCCTATGCCTTGACGGGGGCCGTTTTCGCAAGAGATCGGGCGGCGGTGGCGCAAGCCGGCGATATGCTGCGGTTTGCGGCCGGCAATTTTTATATCAACGACAAACCTACAGGCGCGGTGGTGGGGCAACAGCCTTTTGGAGGCGCCCGCCGCAGCGGGACGAACGACAAAGCGGGCTCCCCCCTGAATCTACTCAGGTGGGTGTCCCCTCGCACAGTCAAGGAAACATTCTGCGCACCGGTGGATTACCGCTATCCCCATATGGACTGATTTATTTGGCGCGTGTGTCCAGGCATGGGCGAATCGCCATCCGCTGTTAACTCAAATATGACCAGGAACCAAAGGAGACGTGATCATGAAACGTTTTTTTAGAAGCACCCTGCTAGCTCAAGTCGGTATCGCACTCGGAATGGCGATTACCGCTCCCAGCCATGCCAACGTAGCGGATTGGGAGGCCGACCCGCGCCCCGTGCGTATCGTGGTGGCCTTCCCCGCTGGAGGGTATACGGATGTGATCGGCCGGGTAATGGCGAATGAGCTTGGAAAGATCATCAAGCGAAATTTCATTGTTGAAAACAAGGTCGGCGCCAATGGCGTAATTGGAACCGCCGCCGTGGCGCGCTCAAAGGCGGACGGCGATACCCTGTTGCTGGCTGCGCCGGGCCACGTGACTAATTCTCTGATCATGTCCGAGGTGCCCTATGATCCCAATAAGGACTTCGCGCCGATCTTGAAAGTGGCCACTGTGCCGAATGTGCTGGTGGTGATGCCCAATTCGCCCTTCAAATCCGTCCGTGACATCATAGAAGCGGCAAAGGCGCAGCCTGGGCTCATAACCTATGCGTCCGGCGGCATAGGGTCCAGCAATCACCTTGCCATGGAGCTCTTGATGAAGATGACCGGCGCTCCGCTGAAGCATATTCCGTACAAGGGAAGCAGCCTGGCCGAGACGGACGTCGCCGGCGGGCATGTGCAAATGATGTTTTCAGGAGCCGGTTCAGCCGTTACGCAGATAAAAGGTGGGAAACTGCGAGCCATTGCGGTTTCCTCCAAAGAGCGGATTTCCTCGCTGCCCGATGTGCCTACGGTTGCCGAGGCCGGCGTGAAAGGATACGCATTCGAATCCTGGCTGGGCCTTTTCGCCCCGGCCAATACGCCGAAGGATATCGTGGAAAAGCTGAATGCGGCTGTCAATACTGTCATGCAAAATCCTGAAGTGATGAGCCGGCTCAAATCCCTTGGCGTGGATAAGTTCGAACCCAGCAGCGTCAAGGACTTTACCGAGTTTCTCGATCAGGAAACCAAGCAGCAAGCCGCGCTGGTGGCGAGTTTTGGGGATATCAAGCAATGAAAACGAAGCCTCGGATCGGCATAATCGGTTATGGCGCTCTTGGTCAGGCGTTGGAATCTCATCTGGAAAAGATCCATGACGGCGCCGAAATCGTGGGATATATAAACAATAGCGCCTCACCGGCACTCGGGGATAAAAAGCACGCTGCTACGTTCGATGAGCTCCTGCGGAGAAAACCCGATGTAATCGTCGAATGCGCAGGTCAGCAGGCCTTGGCCCGGTATGGATTGGCCGTCGTGCAGGCCGGCGTGGATCTCGTACCCGCGTCGATCGGCGCGCTGGCCGACGATGAGTTCCGGCACGGCCTATTGGCGGCATCCCGCTTGTCCGGGGCTTCCGTTCGCATGCCGTCCGGCGCCATTGGCGGCATTGACGCTTTGGCGGCGGCCCATCATGTGGGGATTAACAAGGTCCTGTATCGGGGCACGATGCCTCCCAGTACGCTGAGGGCCCACTACAAGGGTACCTTGCCGGAGTCGGGGCTGGTTTTTTCCGGCCCGGCGCGCGAGGCGATATCGCTGTTTCCCAAGAATGTGAATCTTACGGGCACTATTGCGCTGGCCGGAGTCGGATTCGACTCGACCCAAGTCGAGATGATCGTGGACCCGTCGCTCACAGCCAATGTGCACGAACTATTCGTCAACGGCGAGTTTGGCGAGTTCCATGTGGAGATCCGGGGCTATCGGATATCGGATGCATCGCCCTCATCCCGCATCGTTGCGGGAAGCCTCGCCCAGGCGGCGCTGGGCTCGAACTTCATGCTGCTCAGGCAATGAAAGAAGTAAAGGGCTTTTGCACTCTATGCAGATCGCATTGCGGGTCTGTCGGCCTGGTTGACAAGGGCCGGCTTATCTCGGTGCGGCCGGATCCCGAGCACCCCACGGGCGCGGCAATGTGCCTGAAGGGCAGGTCGGCGCCGGAAATTATCGCCGCCTCAAACCGGCTTCTCTATCCGATGATCAGGACCACGCCAAAAGGCCAGGATCCATGCTGGAAGCGCATCGGCTGGGACGAGGCTTTGGCGATCTGCGCGGAACGCCTGGGACGGATACGCGATGAAAGCGGCCCGGAAGCGGTCTCTTTTGCCATCACTACGAAAAGCGGTACGGGAATCGCGGATTCCGTTCAGTGGGTGGAGCGTCTCGTCCGCACTTTCGGCAGCCCGAATATTGCGAGCGCCATCAGCATATGCAACTGGCACAAAGACGTCGCCCATCAATTCACATTCGGCACAGGGCTTCCGACGGCGGATTACGCCCGTGCAGGCATGATAGTGCTTTGGGGCCATAACCCGACAAGCACTTGGCTCGCGCAGGCGGAGGCTATTTCACAAGGCCGAAAGTCCGGCGCGGCGCTCATGGTTATCGACCCTCGTCCCATTCCATTGGCCGCGGGGGCGGACGCATGGCTGAAAATCAGGCCCGGGACCGACGTCTATCTGGCCATCGGGCTGATAGCCTTGCTGATGGCGAATGAAGCCTACGACGCGGAATTTGTTTGCAGATGGACGAACGCGCCCATGCTGGTGCATCCGTTAACAGGCGGCTTGCTGCGAATGAAGGACATTGACCCCGGCGCCGGGAACCATTATGTGGTGTGGGACAAGAGTGCCGGCGGAGCGGCTTCGTATGACACGAGATTCGAGCTGGACCGGGATGTGGCATTGCACGGACCCTTCGACCTGAAGCTTGCGTCGGGCGAGACGGTTTCGTGTCGCACTGTATTCGATCTATTGGCTGAGACCTGTTCCGCCTGGCCCGTGGAAAAAGTATCGCGCATTACAGGCGTTGCCGATAGCTTGATCCGGCAGGCCGCCCAGCTATTTTCCGCTCGGCGCCCAATAGCCTATCACGCTTGGTGCGGCATCGGCCAAAGCCCGGAGTCGACGCGGGCGGAACGGGCCGTGGCGATACTTTATGCCCTGTCGGGCAGTTTCGATGTGGCGGGTGGCAACCGGGTTCACGCGCGGCATCCCGTCGCTCGCGTTGATGGGCTAGATTTGATTTCTCCCCTTCAATTGAAGAAGGCCCTGGGGTCGGACAGGTTCTCGATGGGACCAGAGGCGCAGGGCAGGGTCAGGCCCATAGAAATCTATCGCTCCGCAATCAGCGGGAAGCCATACAAGATTAGGGCGATGGTGGCTTTCGGCTCAAACCATCTGGCTTCCCAGGCTGATGCGGGCTTTATCGAACAAGGCTTGAAGGCGTTGGAGTTCCATGTCCATTGCGATATCGTTGAAACGCCGACCTCTCGATACGCTGATATGGTGCTGCCTATAAACACGCCATGGGAGCGGTCATCCTTGCGGGTAGGCTTCGAAATCAGCGAGCACGCCCAGGAGACCATTCAATATCGGCCAGCCTTTATCCCTTCGAGAGGCGAATCGAGATCCGACATGGACATTGTGTTTGATCTCGCCTGCCGCTTGGGATTGGGAAGCTATTTTTTCAATGGCGACCAGGAAGCTGCCTGGAATTATTTACTGGCTCCTGCCGGCGTGACGGTGGCCGAATTGAAGGCTGCCGGAAACATCATCGCCAAGCCGCTTTCTCATAAGACTCAGAAGTACGGCATAAAGCAATCCAATGGCGAAGTGCCCGGTTTCGACACCCCTAGCCGCCGCGTCGAAATATATTCCGAACAGTTGCAAAACGCGGGCTATGAAGCGCTGCCCACACCAACGAACGCCCCGGACGGCGCATGGCCGCTCATAGCGACAAGTACGAAGTCCGGGTACTTTTGTCACAGCCAGCACCGCGCCATTCCGAAACTCCGGCGTAAAGCGGTATGGCCGCGCGCCATCATGCATCCCGACACGGCCGCGGCCCGCGGCATTGTGCAGGGGAATTGGGTATATATCCAAAACGAAAAAGGCCGCGCCCTGTTCCAGGCGAGTATCGACCCCTTGATTGCGCGTGATGTGGTAGCAGCCGATTTCGGGTACTGGGAATCAGGGGATGGCTTGGGGTTTCCTGGCACGTATGCAGGCGACTACAAGGCAAGCAATTTCAATAACCTGGTGGATCCCTGTTTAGTCGATCCGGTCAGCGGCGCGGTTTCATTGAAATCCGTCCCTTGCGACCTTGTCTTGGCGACGAACGTCGGCCGGCAGGCGTGGGCGGGATTCGAGCCGATGAAGGTTGTAGCGGTGCACCCGGAATCCCGCAACGCGATGCGTGTCGTTCTGCAGGCTCAGTGCGGCTTGGTTCCAGCCTACTTCCCCGGACAGCACATTCGAATCAGGCTCCCGGGCGCCGACGGCATTCAAAATAACGAACAGACGCGTTCGTACTCGCTTGTCGGGCCGGCCCTTCGTCAGCAAGAAAATACTTTCACGATATGCGTGGCGCGGGAAGCCCAACACTCGGACTTTCCCGGCAAGGTGTCGGGCTACATACATGATCGCCTCCGGGTCGGCGATCCGGTCGATGTAGAGGCCCCTGGCGGCACGTTTACCATACCCACCCAGGCCTCCAGGCCTATTGTGCTGATCGCCACCGGCATAGGCATCACACCCTTCATGAGCTACATCGAAACCCTGCGATTCCTTGGCCACGCTCCGGAAGTGCTGTTGCTGTATGGAAATCGGGATGGACGCTCCCATGCTTTTAAGCAGCGGCTGCGTAGTTTGCAAAAGGCGCTGCCGACATTGCGCGTCATCAACTTTTATAGCAAGCCTTCCGCTGACGACATCATCCATCGGGATTTCGATATCGCGAGCCGGATAGACGTCGGTGTGATCCCTTCGGCGTGGATAGAGGCCGGCCTGCGGGCCTACATCTGCGGCTCGTCCGCGGTCATTGCGTCGATAAGGGAAGGGCTGCTTGCCAGAGGCGTCCAGCCCTTTGACGTGTTTTACGAGTTCTTCAGCACGCCCCGCCGTGCCGTGGAAGCCGTCGACCATGATCGTGAGTGCCAGGTGCATTTCGTGCGCAGCGGCCGCCATGCGGTTTGGAAGCCTTCGGAAGGAAGCCTGCTGGAATTTTCCGAAAGGCAAGGCATATCAGCGCCGAGCGGTTGCCGTGTAGGTCAATGCGAGAGTTGCGCGGCGCGCATTCTGGATGGGGCGGTGGACCACATGAATGGGGTGGAGGCCGATGAGCCTGGGGTGGCGTTATTGTGCCAAGCAATGCCTATCGGCAAGAGCATTTCGATTGATTTATAGCCATGGCGCCCTACCGATCCGTATAGGGCTTTTTCTAGTGGTTTTCGATATTGTGCCGCGGCATTACCTTAATGATTAATGTATAAACAAGCGAGGAAGTAAATGACAGCATTAGTTGGAAGAGTCGACCATCCCGTGATCGCCGTCCATGATTTGGAACTGACAAGTCAAAAGTTCAAGAAGCTGGGCTTCGTCGTTCCGCCCAGCGGCAAGCACAAAGAATGGGGCACGGAAAATCTTTGCATCATGTTTCCGAAAGACTATCTCGAAATACGGGGAATCGGCGATCCAAGTAAGTTCCTTGCCGGAGTCGATAAATTCCTGGCCGGCGGAGAAGGTCTCTACAGCGTCGCTTTTAATGCTAAGTCGGCAGAGGCGAGCTACCGAGAAGGCATAGCAACGGGCATCGCGATCGAGCCGCCCAAGCATCTGAATCGGAAATTGATTGTGGATGGCCAAACCCTGGATCTGCATTTCAAAACCGTGATGCTGGGCCATGAATTCTACCCGGGCCTGAACCATGCCAACTTGTGCGAACATCTGACCGCCGATACCTTGAGGCAGCCCGGCTGGCTGGATCACCCCAACGGGGTCATTTCTTTTGGACGGCTGGTGGGCGTCGTCAGCGATTTCGACCAGGCCGAGCGTGTCTACAAGCATCTGCTCGGGGCGGAGAACGTGCGCCGTGAAGGCCATCGCATCTTGTTGAACTTTGGAGAAGGCGCGGATATTGAATTAATAGATGCCGACGAAGCAGCCCGCCGTGGCGATGCGCAGCCACAGCGCGGCGAATCCTATCTTGCGTCAGCGACCTTGCTGGTCAAGGACTTGGCGGCGACCGAGGATTTATTCATCAATAACGGCGTTACGTTCCAGCGAAAGGGGGACGCGTTGGCTGTTGCAGCAGCGGAGGCTTGTGGGGCCCGGCTCTACTTCAAGCAGGCTACGATTGCCAGCTAGATAGAACTCGGATGCGCGAATGCGCCGGTGCACATCATGACGTCCAGCTCCAGCGTCAGGCGCATTGAATACAACAGGTAAAGGCTACCGTGCCGATAGCCTATTCGCCGTCCTGTTCCCGCTCGTAGGGGATGGTTGACTCGACGATTCCCCATATGTGCCTTGCCGCCGGGTCGCGCATTTCCTCGCGGATATGGCCTACGAGGCCGGCGGAGCGGCTGATCAAGGCGACTCCCCGCATGATGTTGCCAGGTATGCCGATTTCCCCTAGCAAAGCCGCCGACGCGCCGGTGGCATTGATCGTGAGATGGCGCCCGTATGCGCGATCCACTTCGGCCGACAATTCGCGCAGTGCCGCGATATGTCGGCCGGGCACATGATGTTGTTCGGCCAGCGACAGCATGCGGGCCGAGCGGGGATCATCGGGCTTGTGGATAGGGTGGCCGAAGCCATGGATGGGCCGGCGTTCGGCGCGATGCCGCTCCGCGATCGCGCGCGCTCGCAACTGGCTGCCTTCAGGTGCCGTCAGCATTTCATCGAGCAGCGCCGAACATCCTTCCATCGTGCCGATGAACGTGCTTCCTACACCGGTAAGCCCGGCTGCCACCGCGGCCTGGATGGCCTCTGGCGCCGAATGGTAAATCAGCCGGGTGACGATCGCGCTGGGGGTCAGGCCATGCTCCATGAGCGTGACGAGCACCACGTCCAATAGCGCGGACTGGCTGGGCGTGGGCCTGGCGCCCGTCAGATGCAAGTAGATGAAATCGGTAAACGTGAACTTGCCCATGACATCGTCGACAAGATTCATGCCATTGACGAAAATCTGATCTTCCGTCGAGTAGCCGATGCCGGTTTTCGGCGTATGTTTGCTAGACATGCGTGGATATTCCTCTTTTCGTCATTCAGCGTTCCAGGCGTACACCGGCCAGCTCGCGGTCCCAGATATCCGATCGGTTCTGCTCCGCTCGCAGCTTGAGCTTGTATTTTTCTATTTTCTGGCTCAAGGTCATGGGCATCTGGTCAATGACATCGATATAGCGCGGCACCATGAAATAAGCAAGGTTCTTGTTGCAGTGCTCGATCAAGGCTTCGGGGCTCCACTCGACACCTGGCCGCAGCACCACGGTGGCCGCCACTTCGTCTTCACTCAGTTCGGAACGCAAAGGGTAGACGGCGACATCCTGGATGGCGGGGTGGGTTCTGATGACCTCTTCCACTTCGAATGCCGAGATGTTTTCGCCGCGCCGGCGTATCGCGTCTTTCAGGCGGTCCGTGTACCACAGGTAGCCGTCTTCATCGAGGACACCGCGATCGCCTGTGTGGAACCATAGGTTGCGCCGGCTGGCCAGCGTGGCTTCCGGAGCCTTGTAGTAGCCGATCGAGGCGCCCCAGGGAAAATTGTTGCGCAGTATGATCTCGCCCGGCTCGCCCACCGGCATATCCTGATCGTAGTCATCCACGATGCGGATGTCGATATTCTGCCTCGGCCGCCCCGCCGACCCCAGCTTTTCCCGCGGGTGCTGGGTGTTGTACGACGCGCCCAGGCAATAGTCCGTCAAACCGAACGCACTCATGATCTTCATGCCGAAACGGGCTTCGAGTTCCGCCGCGAACTTGGGTACCGGAGCGAGATGGCATCGCTTTACACGGTGCTTGCGGTCCTGATCCGAGGCCGGCTGCGACCACAGGAAGTTGGTGACTGCGCCGACGGAGTTGAATACCGTCGCGCCGCTTGCCCTGACGTCCTGCCAGAACGTACTCGTGGAAAAGCGGTGCGCAAGCGCGATGGAGGCGCCGGCCATAAGCGACCCCATGACACTTCCAAGCAGTGCGTTGCCATGGAACAGAGGCAGGTATACGTAGGCAATATCATCCTCGGTGTACTCATGATGCACCGAGACATCCGTGCCCCAGTAAATCAACTGAGCATGCGTGAACATGATGGCCTTGGACGGGCCTGTCGTGCCCGACGTGAACATCAGCATGGCCAAGTCGGTGAAGTGGGGCGGCGGCGTGTCTGCCGGGGCCTGTGCCGTTTCAAGCAGCGGAGCAAGCTTCATGAAGCGCAATGCCGGCGCGAAGTTGGCATAGTCCGCCGCAGCCGATGGCGCGGGCATGCCCGGCCGGCAGGCGTCCGCCACAATGACGTGGGTGATCTCCGGGACGCTGGCCGCAATGTCCAGGAAGCGCGGCAGCAGATGTGCTTCGACAATGATGGCGCGGCTGTCCGAGTGCTTGAGAAAATAGGCAAGCAACTGGCCCCTGGCCGACGAGTTCAAGGGTACCGAGACCAGCCCGGCGCGGCTCGCGCCCCATAGGGAAAAAAGCTGCTCCGGGCTGTTTTCCATGAAGATCGCAACGTGCGATCCCGGTTCCAGGCCCGCCTCCAGCAGGCCGCTGCCCAGCTTGCGCGTAAGATGATCGACGTCCTGGTACGTGTAAGTCCTGCCATCCGGCAAATGATTCAAAAAGACCTTGTCGGGCGCTTGATGCGCTCTTTTACGCAGCACAGCATCAATAGTGGCTTCCGCCAAATTAAAGGTATCGCTGTCGAGTGCGGACTTTGCCATCATTTCGCTTTCCCTGCTTCGGCGGCTTTCTTCCAGAGCTCGCGCTCTTGGGCAACCGATGCGGCCCATTCCTTGGCGGGTAGGAAATCGCTTTCTATGCCTTGCGTCTTCAGTAATTGCTGAAACGCATCGCTGCCTGCGATCTTCTGCAGATCAGTGGATACGGTGTTGACGACGTGTGCGGGCGTGCCCGCCGGCGCGAAAACGGCATTGAAGGAATAGAAGCTGTAGCCGGGCACGCCTTCTTCGGCGACCGTCGGCACATTGGGCAGCGACCGCGAACGCTTGGGGCCACTGACAGCCAAGGCCTTTAGTCCGCCGCTTTCCAATTGGGCGGCCGCCGTCGCCAGGGCCGCAAAACCAAAATTCACTTCGCCGCTGACGATGTCGACCAGCGCCTGTGTCTGTGTCTTGTAAGGCACATGCAGCACGTCTATGCCGGCCATGGAGCTGAACAGCGCTGAAGAAAGATGTTGAGAGCTTCCCACGCCGCCGCTGGAGTATGTCAATTTGCCCGGATGCGCCTTGGCATACGTGATGAGGTCTTTAATAGTGTTGAAGGGCGATGATTTAGGCACGACCATGACAAGCATTACCGTGGCGATCCGGGCTACCGGCTCAAAATCCTTGATCGGGTCGAAGGGGATGCTTTCCATCAAGAATTCATTCGAGAAATGTCCTGGGCCGGTGAACAAAAAGGTGTAGCCGTCCGGCTTGGCCCGGGCCACGGCCTGTGTGCCGATGACGCCGTTGGCCCCCGAGCGATTCTCGATAACAATCGGATGGCCCCAAAGCGGTTCCAGACGCGTTGCAAAGAACCTGGTTGCGGCATCCAGCGCGGTGCCCGGGCCATAAGGCTGCAGAAAAGTGACCGGCCGTTCGGGCCATTTTGCCTCCTGTGCCTGAACGGCACAGGGGATACTGGCGGTTATCGCAAGGATTGCAGCCAACAGACCTTTCCTCATTTCGTCTCCTCGTTTCTGTTCTGGTATTTCTCTATGCTGAAGTGTATTGGTGTTTTATTCAGCATGCAATAAAAATATGAGAAAAATTGTAGGCTATGCTGACGAGAAAACGGGAAGCGGTAGGTGAAAAGTAAAGCGACGAACGCAGCTATTTCCAGCAAGTGGTGTATTTCTCGACGGGAGGCCCTCTTAAAAGTACTAAGCCCCGGCCATGCCTGAGCGGGGCTCTTATCTCACGGAGCTTATCGGTCAATATGTCCAACGGGAAGGCCTGAGTATCAAATTGGCCTTAGGTCAGCTATTGCGCTGAAACATAGTGACGAGAGAGAAGGGGGCGTAGGTGCATTGCCCATAGCGCTATGTGCATACCCTGGAATTTTGATTGCTGAGAGGGGAAGGGGAGGGCTAAGAATATGGCTTGTGATTGACTAAACGTACGTTAAAGCGTACCATTAAGTGGATTATGGAGATTCACTATGTCTATTACTTTGACCGCATCTGAGGCACGGGCCAACCTCTATCGGCTGATCGACCAAGCCGCTGAGTCTCACCAAGAAATACGGATTGTTGGTAAACGCGCCAGCGCCGTATTGATTTCGGAGGCTGATTGGGATGCCATCCAAGAGACTCTGTACCTCACCTCTGTACCCGGCATGCGCGAATCCATCAAGAAGGGGATGGCCGAGCCTTTGGGCGAAAGTGCCCAGGAGCTTGACTGGTGACTTGGCAAGTTGTCTATGCCAAAGATGCCCTCAAGGATGCAAAAAAGGTTACGGCGGCTGGGTTCAAAATCAAAGTGCAGTCTCTGATTGCGATCTTGGAACTAGACCCGTTCCAAAAGCCACCGCCCTATGAAAAATTGCTCGGGGATCTTTCTGGAGCCTATTCCCGTCGCATCAACATTCAACATCGGTTGGTGTATGAGGTGTTTGCAGAGGATCGTGTCGTTCGTGTTTTGAGAATGTGGACACACTACGAGTAGCGATCTGAAGGATTCGACAAATTACAACAGAAGGGCAAAGTATTCGCTACGGAATCTGGACGGATGTCGGTGAGTGCTCCGATTCGTTCCTAGTGGCCGCCGCCAATTCAATGCGCTGCTTCAGCGGCGCTCGTCTACGCTTAAAAAAGTGCTACGCGAGTCTGGCAAGAAAAGGAAGGGCTAAAGAGCGCGTCGATGTTTTGCTATTTGATTACACGAAGATGGCGCCGCGCTTCATGGAGAAGGTTTGAGCCCGCGACCTCCTGGCGTCTATTCAATGTGCTGGCGGGCGAGCCACAAGTCGTGAGCATCCTGCATGGCCAGCCAGCTTTCCGGACTGCGCCCAAGCGCCTTGGAAAGGCGAAGCGCCATTTCAGGCGTGACACGAGAAGTGCCGTTCAGTACTCGGCTGAGTTTGGAGGCGGCCACGCCAAGCGCTTTAGCAAGCTCACGCCCGCTGATATTGTTGGGTCCGAGGTAAATGCCAGAGATAAATTCACCTGGGTGCGGTGGGCTGTGCATGTTCATCAGTGATGGTCCCCATCGTCCAGGCTTTTGATCATAAGCTTATTGTGACGTGTTGCGCATCGCGAATCAACGTGTGGGTTATTGGTGTAGATGATTGGCTTAGGGAGGAGCCAGATATAGAAGGGAAGGGGATTTAAAAATGCTTGTGGTGCAAGCGCATCGTATTTGCGATTAGCCACAACGAAAAAGCCTGATAGCTCAATGAGCTATCAGGCTTTTGAATTCTTTGGCGGAGCGGACGGGACTCGAACCCGCGACCCCCGGCGTGACAGGCCGGTATTCTAACCAACTGAACTACCGCTCCGCAGCGGTGTATTACTAATGCCAGTAAAGCTGGCGTCCCCTAGGGGATTCGAACCCCTGTACCCACCGTGAAAGGGTGGTGTCCTAGGCCTCTAGACGAAGGGGACTAAAACAAGCCGCGCATTGTAGCATAATCCAACACGCTGATTGCTACTGCTGCCTTGCGGCGACTTCGTTAGACTGGTGGAGGTAAGCGGGATCGAACCGCTGACCTCTTGCATGCCATGCAAGCGCTCTCCCAGCTGAGCTATACCCCCGTTGTTTGGTTGTCTAGCGAAGAAGCGAGATTATGCACTATATTTTTTTTGTGTGCAAGTTGAGGCCCTTTCAGTCGATGTGCTTTCGATGTGCTTTCAACGCCTATTTTTATCCTAGGCATTCCGCCGCCGTCCGTTAAACACGCCTGCGGCCAGCAGTAACAACGACCATGCGAGTACGGGCGTGTTGCCCCAGCGTACATAGGGCGTGAAGCCGGTCATCCCTTGTACCTCGACGTCCAGCACGCCTTTGCTCATGGGCTGCAATACGGCGCGCACGGCGCCGTTGGGATCGATGGCGGCGGTCATGCCGGTGTTGGTGGCGCGTATCATGGGCCGGGCCGTTTCCAGCGCGCGCATGCGCGAGATCTGCAGATGCTGGCGCAGCGCCCAGGAATCGCCGAACCAGCCCAGGTTGCTGAGGTTCAGCAGGATGGTGGCGCCGGGCCCCCATTGTTCGCTGTCGCGCACGGATTGAATGATTTCTTCGCCGAACACATCCTCATAGCATATGTCGGGTGCAATGACTTGGCCGCGGTGGCGGAAGAGTTCCTGGCGTTGGGGGCCGCGATCGAAGTCGCCCAGGGGGATGCGCATCTGATCCACGAACCAGCGGAAGCCGGCGGGCACGAATTCGCCGAAGGGCACCAGGTGGTGCTTGTCGTAGCGCCCGTCCGGGCGGCCCGACAGCAGCGCGCCCAGGGGAGTGGCGGCGTCGAAGGTGATGGCGCTATTGGTGTAGCGGTCCCTGCCTTCATGGCGATCATGCAATGGGGCGCCCATGATGATGCGGGCGTCGCGCTGCGCGGCGATGTCCAGCCATTGCCGCCAGACCGGCGGCGCGATGTTGTCCTGAAACAGCGGCATGACGGTTTCGGGCAGCACGATCAGATGAGGCGCGCCGTCCGGTTCTTTGGGGGGCAGGGCGGCCAGCTCCATATAAGAGGCGATGCCTTGCTGTATGAGCCGGGGATCGAATTTTTCCGATTGGGGCACATTGCCCT
>Ga0182735_1001156_pt1 | contig 18283 bp, 9 predicted proteins | sample eDN5th30CKraftMG_FD_128524 | JGI IMG/M metagenome (GOLD analysis project Ga0182735, IMG submission 128524) | Enriched Miracle-Growth compost microbial communities from Emeryville, California, USA - eDNA 5th pass 30_C Kraft MG (version 2) (version 2) ... | reverse complement strand
CAATGCCGCCACCGGCGCGCGCAGCCTGGGCGGGACCTGGCAGGGTCCGGACGGCCGGACCAGCTTTTCTGGCCACGAAACCTGCCTGTTGACTGGCGCGGCGGCCAGCCTCAAGCGCCGGGACGACTGGCCGACAACCTTCGACCTCTATGATAATCCTGTGGCAGCTGATGCCGAACCGCATGGGGCGGTGTTAGTTTGTCGCCAGCCCGCAGGTGATGGCCCCGCAAGACTGCGCATTCGTAATGTCGTCTATCTGCCATTGGGTGACACCGTACAGGAAATCGCGCTGGCCGCAGGTGTCGAGCACGTCGATCTGCTGTTGCATGGCCACTTCTTCGTTTCCAGTGATCGGCGATCGATCCATGCCGAAGACAACAGCATCGAAGCGCGCTGGAACGAGGCCCTACGCCGCGAGGCAACCTTACCGTTGCTGCTCGATGCCTTGGCCGATGCCTTGCCCGCCCTGCCGGGAGAGCGAGAGCGGGTTGCCCTGTTGAAGGCTCTCGGCCATTCGGACTGGTGGACGGAAAACAAGGCGGCGGTCTGCGACGGAAGGGCGTTGGCCCTGGCCTGGCAAGGAGGCAGGGGGGTACAGTGGCGAATCGCCCCTGCAGCATCGTTGCGCCCGGTGCCAGTGACTCCAGCAACATCGCTTCGTCGGCTGCAGGAGGCGCTTCCCGACCTGGCGTCCTGGTGCGAGGAGCTCCAGGTCTGCCTGGCATTCGGCACCACGCTTGTCGAAGATCGCCTGCGTTGGCCCGACGGGGAACTGGCTGACTTGGTGCGCCGCATCGGCCCTGAGGCTTTCACCAGGGCGCCGGTTGCGGAAACGCTTGGCTTGCTGATGGGAGAGGCGCCGGGACCGGCAACCCGGGCCGCGCTGGCCGAACAGTTCCGCCTTGCCGCCAGAGATGTCGAACAGAAATTTGCCCCGGCCGACAGGCTCCAGGCAATTGTGCGCCATCTTCCGTCCGATCACCGCCTGATCCTGCCCAACAGCGTCGAAAATCGCCATGTCATCAAGGCGCTGGCGGATGCCGCGTTGCCGTTGAAGCCTGCCTGGCTGCCGCCCGATCAGATCGACCAGCATCGCCTTGGCCTGGATGAAACCGTGGCCCTGCTGGCCGCGCTTCAACCCTTGCTGTCAGAGAAGGGCGAAGCGGGTAACCAGGCGGGCCGAATGGTCTCGCACGTGCTTGCGAACGGGGCGGGACTTGAAGAGCTAGCCCGCCATGCGACGGGCAAAGCCCTTCAAGTCATTCCCGTAACCCATGTGCAAAGCGGGAACGTGATTCGCCTTTCGCTCGAAGACACCTTGGATTTGCGCCGCCTCGGGCTGCTGTTTGACGCCGCGCCCAACCCAGAACTGGGCATTCTTGCAGCAGCGATTGCCGAGCCGGCCATCTATCAACTGTCTCTGCGCGACGGCGGGCTGGAAAACTGCGCATCAGCCAAGAGGCCGGAAAACCTTGCCACGGTGCTGAGCCAGGTGAGGGCCTATGGTGATCCGGTCAGGTGTGGCGAACTGGCCGAACGCCTGCGCGAATGCGCTGGTCGCGACGATTTGCGGCGACTGGCGGTGCAGGACCGGACCCTTGATGGTGAAGCCGAGCTGGTTGAACTGACCGGCTTTTGCGAAGCGTTGGACAGTCTGGTGGATGACCTGTGCCGGAGGCGCAGGGTGCGTCTTGTCCCCTCGCAGGTTGCCAGCGAACTGCACAAGGTGCGCGGCAGGATCGGCCTGAAGGCGCTGGACATCGGACAGCTCGGGCAGTGGCTTGTCGATGCTCTTGATGCCGGCACACTGCCAGCGTTCGATGACGCCTCGGCCATGGCTCTGCTGCAATCGACTATAGACGATGAAACATTGAAGCGCCTGCCGTTGCATCGCTGCGCTGGGGAAACCCGCCGGTTTGCTGCCGGTGAAGTCTATCTCGGCCAAAAGAGTCAGGTTCCGCCAGCTCTTGCCGGCCTGGCGAGGTTGGCCGAGCTTTGGCCCGATCCGGCCGCAAGTGGGCGGCAGAACCGCCTTATCGGCCGATGGGGGCCCGAAGCCGCGATCCGGGCTGCGCTGGGCGCGGACATTCCGGCCCAGTTTACCGCAGAGATCTGCGCCGGGCTGAAGGACCTGTCAGATCTGTCGGAGGAATTGGCGGAGGCCCTGCGGACAGCCGCCTGGATTAGCGCTTCCGGAAAGGCATGGCGCCCCGAACAGGTGCTCGACCTGCCCCCCGGAGCCGAACAGGCATGGCGCGCCCTGGCCGGAACCGGGCCAGAGTTTCTCCTGTCGGGCGAGCTTCCGCATGACTTGCGCGATGATGCTGTGTGGCAACGACTGGCGCAGGTTCTGCCTGGCCGCGAACAGTCCTTTGAAAATGCCCTGCTGGCCGTTGCGGAACGGGGGGCTGAGGGGCTGTGCCTGGATGTGGCTGGTCATGTCGATGACCTGCGGCGCCTGGCCCGGTCTGGCGGGGCGCTGATAGGCGGAGCTTGGCCGCTTCTGGCAGCGGCGATGGAAACCGGACTTCCTGATGACACCCTCATCGCCTTTGCGGAACTGCTGCCGAAACCCGGCCTGGCCAGCATCAAGGCCCAGATGAATGCCCTTGCCAGGCTGGCGGAACAGGGCGGCCTTTCCGAAGTGGTGCCGCGCCTTCATCGCGCGGCCTTTGCCCGAAATGCGCCGAGCCTCTGCGAAGCAACCGGGTTCCCGCCACCGGACCTGCTGCTGCCGAACGAAAGCGGCCATTTCCTGCGAGCAGATGCCCTTGCCCCGGATGTCGAGGGGCTTGCCCGCGATGCCATGCTGGATCGGCGCTATGGCGAGGTGTTGGGCAAGGCCGAGAGGACGGCTATCGAGGGTGTACCGGTCGGCGTTGCATCACGCCTGCCGCTGACCGAGGCGGCCAGGCGGGCCTTCGCACCGCTGGTGCAGCATGATATCGGCGATGGCATCCTGCTTGTGCTGGCCATGCTTGGCCGGGGAGACGACATCCGCGTCCTCGCCGATGAATGGCAGGGGCAGACCCCTTTTGATCGCATCTGCCATGATCTTGACGCGGTGACGGTAGAGCTCGGGATGGAGCAGTCGGCCATTGTCGAAAGGCTGGCCCATCTCAGGTTCGAAGCGAGTTTTCCCGAAGGCGGGAAGGTCGAGGTCCGTTCAGCCGCAGGATCGCTATTCCTGGCTCCGCTTTCAGGCCGGGGGGAAGCGCTGCTGATCGAGTGTCGCCAGCGGGATCGTACACGAGAGGAAATCAACGCCGGCCTTGCCCTGTGGACGCTGGTGCTTGGCGAAGTCGCGCCAGCCAGCGCCGACGATGCCAAGGAACTGCTGCGTCAGTTCGTGTACCGGCTGGCGCCAGCCCTCATGCTGGCCATGCCCGAACAGCGACAGGCGCTGCGCGACAAGCTCGACCGCTATTTCGCCAGTGACCAGCGGCCACGCGAAGATGCCGAGCAGGAACTGCGCGAAGTGCTGCATGACCGGCTTGCAGGCATCAAGTCGGGCCATGTCATCCGGGAAGCGCTGAAGGCGTACCATCGCGATAGATATGCCGATCCGCAGAAGGCGCGCGATGCGTTGTGGGCCGTGGCGACTTCGCCGGAAGGTGCCGCCGAACTTCTGGCCGCCACGCGCGGCAAGATCGCGCAGATGGGCTACCAGGCGGACCGGGCCCTGTTTGAGCTATACCAGAACGCCGTGGACGCCCAGGCCCAGTGGCAGGGCAAGGGCAAGGTCAGGGTCGAAGTCTTGCGGGATGATGGGGGTGGGATCACCCGCTTGCGCCTGATCCACTGGGGGCGGCCTATCAACCAGCCCGGCCCGGATCCTCGCCGGGCGGAAGACGAAGGGCATGGCCGCGACTTAGCGAACATCCTAGCGATCAACCATTCGGCCAAGGAAGGCGATGCCGTAACCGGCCGTTTCGGCCTTGGCTTCAAGACGGTGCATATGCTGGCGGATGATGTCGGCATCGCCAGCGCCGGCGTGATCCTGCGCATCGCCGGTGGAATGATCCCGGTTCCCTGGTCGGAAGGCGAGGCAGCAGCCCGCCCTTTCAACCAGCGCGGCCGAAAGCCAACGCTGATTGACATTCCCGTGGCTCCTGACCGCCCGGAGGAAGCCGGCAAGGCGTGGGAGACATTCCGCCGGGCCGCCCGCCTGCTGGCGGCACTGGGCCGGGGCGGGTCCGTCGAACTCTATGACGGCTCGGACAATCCGCCCTTCACCCCCGATGCCGAGACACTGGCTGAAGGCGTGGCGCTGGCGGCACTAGACCAGGGGCGCCGGGCCTTGCGTTTAGACCTTGGCGAAGGGTTCCGCCTGTTCCTGCCGATTGGGCGCAATGGGCCCCATGACTTTACCCCGGAAACGCCCCAGTTCTGGAACTTGGTGCCGCTGGTCGGCATATCTCGGCAGAGTGCCTGGCTGATGGAAGGGCCGTTTCCGGTCGATCCCGGGCGCACCCATTTTTCTGGTTCGCCTGATGACAGCGCCCGCCTGTTTGCCTGCTTGGGCCGGGAACTGGCCAGCCGGCTAATGGCCTTGCACGATGTGTCGGCAACGAACGGGGCCGGCCTTGCGCGCCAGCTTGGCCTCGATGCGGATGGCCTGGAGAACTTCTGGGCAAGGCTGGTGCAGCTTTTTGCCAAGGACCTCGCCACCCATGAACCGCAACGCCATCTGCATCTGGGTATGGGCGGGCTGGCGCGACTGCTGGCGGAGCGTCCACTGGTGCCGCTTGCCTTCGGCGGCGCAGTCTGCGCCGACGAGGTCGTGTGGCACCTCGGCGGGGCTCTCGCAGATGCGGGCATCCATGGCCTGTTGGCCGCTTGGACGGCGATGGCCCCCTTTCGGAATGGCGCAATCGACGCAGACAGGGCAAACCTGCTGAAGCAACTGGGCCTGCCAACGGGCATGGTGCTTGACCTGCCAGGCCTGGTCGAACGGTCCCTTCGTGAACAGGGGATCGATCCCGGCCAGGCCGAAGTGCTGTCGCTCGTGCTGGACGATGCCCTGCGCGAGGCAACCCCGAAAGAGGAGGACCAGACCCTGCGCCGCATCCTGCGCGAACGGCCTTGGCTGGCGGAAGACGGATCGTGGCAACCGATCCGCCTGCTGGCCTTTCCCCAGAGCAAGGATGCCGATGAACGGGCCCGCGCCGCCTTCGCGCCAGCATCGGGCCGGCTGGCCGCCACTTATGGGGAAGGAGGCGTCCGGCTGGCCATGTTTGCGCGAGAGCAGGCTGGCCACAATGAAGCGGTGTGGCAGGGCTGGGTGGAAACCGCCATCGCAGACCAGGCTCGCAAGCTAGCCGTGTTGCGCTTTCTCGTCGATGCGGACCAGCGCACGGTTAACCTCTTGAGCGAGGCCGCCAGGTGGCCGCGAGACATTGCTGGCGATCCCTTGCTGGATGAGCTGGCCGATGATGAACGGATCCGCCTGCTGGCGAAGCTGGGCCTGTATGCAGTTTCTTCCTCGACCGAGATCAAGTCCACGCCAATCCGGAACGAGGCGCGGACCGTGCTCATGGAAATTGCGGAATGGTGGCGCAGGGAAGGGGCGGTGCTCCGTCCCGCTTATGATCGCGCGGTATATCCGCAGGATGGCTTTCGCTTCACAGGCCTTGAGCAGGACAGCGACGAAGCCTGGTTCACCCTGTTGGCCCTGGCAACCTTCCAGACACTGGGCCGTATCCGGCCCTTCCAGTCTCGCCAGTTCGTGGAAAATGCCATCAATGAAGGATGGTGGCACGCATTGCCGACCATCGACCCCCGGGGCGGCGACTTCGATCCCTTCGTCGACAGGTTGCGGGACTGGAGCGAGCCGGACGCAAGTGAAGACTACATGATCTGGCGGCGCTGCCTAACCGACCTGTGCCGGATTGCCCGGTATCTGGATGATTATCGCAGGCTGTTCACGACACTGCCCTCGGTTATTAGGCAGGAGGGCCAGGTTAGCCTGCGCAATTACCTCGTTCCCCTGTCTTCGACGGCCGCCGGGCGTATGGGTGTTGTCGCCGCGCCGCTGGCTCGGTCTCTTGGCATCGGCGCCAACTGGGTGGTGCGCGAACTGTCGCGCAAGGGGTTCTACTCTGCCAAGCAGGCGGCGCTGGTCGCGCCCTATGGCTGGTGCACGGCGGAACGGGTTCGCAAGCTGGCCTATCGCTTGGACATGGGGCACTTCGACCATGGCATCGACCAGGGCCACCTGCTGCATCGCGCGGTACAGGACATGATCGGTGACGAAGCGACCTTTGGCGGCGATGGCGACCTGCCATTGCATGTCATCACCCTGGCCAAGCATCGCGACGCACTGGATACCATTCTCTATTCCACCATTGGTGAAGCCTGGCTTGATGAAGGCCTAGACGACAGCGGAGATGACGATGCCTGAAGCCTTTTCGCCCGACGCGGCTGTCAGCCATCCGCGCCACGGTCCCGGCCGTGTCATTGCCGATACCGGGGAAACCGTGGTCGTGCGCTTCGGCAGCGCGATCCAGCAGGTGCTGCGTTCGGAACTGGTCGCAGTCCGGTCGCTGGCCCAGGCGCTGGTGTGCGGCACGCTGGATCCGGGCGCCGATGCACTGCTGCGGGCCAGCGCCATGGCGATCCGTTCAGTCAACGACCAGTGGGGCGTGTTTTCCCGGTCGCGGGTTCAGCTTCTGCCGCACCAACTCTGGGTCTGCCACAAGGTGAACCGGGCCTACCCGTTTCGCTGGCTGGTGGCCGACGATGTCGGCCTGGGCAAGACAATCGAGGCCGGGCTTGTCCTCATGCCGCTGGTGGCGCGCACCCAGGTCAGGCGGTTGCTGATCCTCGCCCCGGCCAAGTTGGTGCCCCAGTGGCAGCAGCGCCTGCGCACCATGTTCGACATCCGACTCCAAGTCTACGACCGGGCGGTTGACAGCGGCAAGGTGGATTTCTGGGACACAGCCAACATGGTGGTCGCCTCCATCCACACCCTGCGCCGCGAGATTGCCGAAGGCCGCGAAGAGGCCAGCCGCTTCCTCGCTGCCGATGCCTGGGACGCAGTTGTTGTTGACGAGGCGCATCACCTCAATGCCGATGAACGGACGGGGGAAACTCTGTCATTCCAGCTTTTGCGCGCCATGGAAGAACGCCATAGGATCCGTTCGCTGCTGCTATTCACCGGCACGCCGCATCGCGGCAAGGACCATGGCTTCCTGTCCTTGCTGAGCCTGCTCGATCCCGACACCTTCGGCCCGGATCGCGACATGGACGAGCAACTTGCCCGCCTGCCCGACTTCATGATTCGCAACAACAAAGCAACGGTTACCGATCTTGCCGGCAACCTGCTGTTCACGCCCATCAGCGTGGATAGCCGCGAATATGCCTTCAGCCCGGAAGAACGGGCCTTCTATGACACGCTCAGCACCTTCATCATCGACGGGCGGGCCTATGCCTCGACGCTCGACGGGCGGGGACAGGCGCAACGGATGCTTTTGCTCATCGCCCTGCAGAAGCTGGCCGCCAGTTCCATTGCGGCAATCCGCAATGCCCTGGCAAAGCGCAGGGCCAGGCTGGCCGAGATCGCCAAGCAGGCGCGCCAGCCCGCCCCATCTATTTCCGAAGGCGACGAAGACGACACGCTCGACGATCGCGCCCGGGCGGATGAAGAAGCCTGGAACAGGATGCTGGCCGCACTGATGGACGACGAGATCGCGCGGCTTGACGAGCTGCTCGAACTGGCCGAGCCGATCCGGCAGGAACGCAAGATTGAACGGCTGGTGGACCTGATTGACGGCGAATTGCCCGCCGAAGAGCCTGTCCTCCTGTTCACCGAATACAAAGCCACACAGGCTCTGGTGGTCGATGCGCTGCACTCCCGCTTCGGCCATGGCTGCTGCGCCTTCATCAATGGCGACGAACGCCTAGACGACATTACCCGCGAGGATGGCAGCCGTGGCCCGAAAAGCTGGTCGCGCGATGCCGCGGCCGATGCCTTCAACCGTGGCGACGTGCGCTTCCTCGTCTCCACCGAGGCGGCGGGCGAGGGGATCGACCTTCAGGAACGTTGCGCGACCCTGGTCCATGTCGACATGCCGTGGAACCCCATGCGCCTGCATCAACGGGTGGGCCGGCTTTCACGCTATGGCCAAACCCGCCCGGTGCAAGTTTACATCCTGCGCAACCCGGACACGGTTGAGGCGCGGATCTGGGACCTGCTCAATGCCAAGCTCGAACGCATCCAGCGGGCGCTGGATGTCGCAATGGATGAAAGGGAAGACATCAGCCAGCTGGTCATAGGCATGACCGGCCCCGGCACTTTCGAGCGCCTTTTCGCAGAGGGCCAGGTGCGGGGCCGGGAAAGCCTTGAACAGTGGTTCAGCCGCGAAAGCGCAACCATCGGGGGCGAGGATGTGGTGGCGAAGGTCAAGTCGATGCTGGGCAATGTCGCCCGGTTTGACTTTGCCACGGTGGGGCGGAACCTGCCCCAGGTCGATCTGCCCGATCTTGAACGTTTCTTCACTATGATGATGGAAGCGCAGGGCCGGCGGGTCTTCCGCCGCGAGGACGGACTTGAAGTGCTGGCGCCTGAAAGCTGGGTCGAAGAAGACTATGCAATTCGCAAACGCTATACGGGCCTGGTCTTCGACCGCCACGCTCGATTGGGGGACAAGGAAGGGCCCACCCGGCTGCTGGGTGTGGGCCATGCTCTGTTAGATCGAGCGCTGAGCGAAGGCGAGCAGTTGGAAGCCTGCTTAGCAGCTTGTGCTCGTCTTGAAAGACCGACGCTTGTCGCCTCGGTTGAAGATAAGGTCACCGGCCAGGATCAATCCGTTACACGCATTGTTATCGCCGCTTATAAAGGCGAGAACGGTGAGATAATTGTCCTGAGGGATTGGGAATTTCTAAAACTGCTGAACAACCTTGGCCGCAGTGACCATGCGGAAATTGAGATCAATGATTGTGCTGCGTTTCAGTCTCTGGAGAGAGAGCTATTGGCCGCAATGGAAGGGCGACTTAAAGGTATTGCCGATATGATGACCCGGCCTGGATTGAGAAGTGAAATGATGTTGCTGCCAGATTGCATGAGCTATAACGATAGAGAATTAGGTTAATTCAATAATTTGACAGGATTATATATCATCAAGTCGCCGAAAATCGGCATCAGGCAGCCCGGCAATGCCATGTCATCTTTTACTTGGGCTCGGTTGATGGCGCTGTTTCAATTGACGCCACCGTGGACGAGCTAATTCCCCAGCACATAGAGCCGGTCGAATAGGATTAACGTACTCCCCTGATTGTAACCAGTCAGAGTTAGGAACTCGCTCCTTCGTGATGGTTAATTGATGGGATGGCAACATGTCTGGGGGCATGTGCACATTGCCTGAGTTTGGAGAGAGTTGAATGTGGGAAGGCATCGAGGCCAGACTTGCGGAAAATGAGCGCGAGCAGGAGGTTCCGCTTCGGAAGTCCTTTCTTGCCGTGTTGCGCAATTCTGATGTTCGGCCGGGGCAAAGTGCGACAAAGAAGATGGTGGCCTTCGAATCCGGGGGGCACGAGCGGCTAGTGTGGCAGATCGAGGGTACGGCTCAACACTTCTATCTGCATCAAAAATGGCAATCGCGAATCGAGGCCGCGGCCTTTCCTACCAAGCCCTTTCCCTATCAGCAGGGGGCAAAGGATGGAGGCCGTCACTCGGCACTCAGTCGCGACTGGGCATTCGGGACTGCCGAGTGTTTTCAGGTGAAACTTGACGGGGCAGATGCACTGCAAGAACTGCTCGATGTACTTTTGCCCGAAGCCAATGGACTACATCTCAATCCCGCCGCGGTGACCGATGGATTGAGCGCCTCCGCGAGTTTTTTCCCAACTTCGAGCGGTTCGATAAGCCCGACCCTGATTTCGATGCGCGCGAGCGCGATTATAAACTGGAAGTGGCGTCGGAGTTGCGGGCGGGGCTTGAAAGCGCCGCAACCGACCAGGAAAGTGTCGACGCGATCCACTCGGCTCTGACCAAGAGCAATCTTTTGGCCTGGCGAGCCTACTGGCCAATCTCACCCAAGGGCGATGCAAACCGCGAGATGCTTTGGCCGGCTCTTGCAAGCCTTGGGCGCGCTGCAATTGGAGCACCCGATGCTCATGCGGCGGCACTGGAGGCCTTCGTTACAGCCTGGCTGGCTGCCGTCCCGAAGGCCTCCAGCGATGCCCCGAGACAAATTGCCGAGTTCCTGTTCATGCATCTGGCGCCGAATGAAGGCGTCTATATTCGCAACACAGTTCGCCAAGATCTCTGGTTAGAGGCGGTCGGTAGCAAGTTTCCGGCTCATGCCTCGATGGCGGAAACCTATGCCGAAGAGCAGCGGTTCATGCTTGCCGCGCGAGGCGCCTTCGAAGAGCGCGGACTTGCCCCGCGCGACATGATTGATGTGCAGAGCGCGCTGTGGGTGGTGCACAATTACACGAATGAGGATGGAGACGAGGTAAAGGCGCCCGCGCTGACTCGTGACGCAGTCGAGGCGGCGATGGACGCCTATGACGAGTATCGCAAATCTGGTGAACATAGTGGGGTGTTCGACCGTTTCGGCGAGCCACGGGATTACTGGGTGCGTTCAACCCGGGCACGGCCAGATCGAGTCTATCCGACCAAGCCCATCATCGGCTTTATTCGTGGCAAGACGGAGTTGAATGGTGGCTGGGGGCAAAGGGGCGACGCGGCCGGTCAGCTGCACAATTCAGGCTTCATAATTGTCGACAGAGATGGTGTGCCGGTCACGCCACCAGACAAGTATGATCATCTGATCCGTGACGCGGACCGGATCCGGCTTTGTGCTTTGAACTATTACATCGAACCAGCCCGGGAACGCCGCGAGCCAAAAGTCTCAATCCGAGCAGGGGATTTGGCGAAGGAGATGGGACTGCTGAATGCCTTTCCGGCCATTTGCAGTGCATTGAAGGGCGAAAAGCTTCAGCAACTCGCCAAGGTTCCCGCACCCACTCACACAGAGCCAAACCCGAGCAGTTCGACGGTTTTCACATATCACCTTGCCTCTTCAGAAGGGCAGAAAAACATGATTTCAGAACCGGCAGCCCAAATGCCTGCACCAACCAATTTGATCCTCTACGGACCGCCGGGAACCGGCAAGACCTACGCCACAGCTTGGGAAGCGGTGCGCCTTTGTCTTGGCGACGACGCAGTCGCGTCGCTGAAGCATGACCGTGACGCACTGATGGCAGAGTACCGCCGTCTCGCGAGCGAAGGGCGGATCGACTTCGTGACCTTCCACCAATCGTTTTCTTACGAGGATTTCGTCGAGGGGTTGCGACCTACGACCCAGACCGCACTGGCAGATGATGAGCAGGGCGACACTGTTGCCTCTGGCGGCTTCAGCCTCAAGCCTCATGCGGGCGTATTCAAACTTATCAGCGAGAGAGCTCGACTGGACACTGGAAATGCTGCGACGAAACGGCTCGACCGCTCCCGCTCGATCTACAAAATCGCACTGGGGCAACGTGGGAACCAGGAAGATCGGATACGTGAAGGGCTCGATCAGAAGCTCATCCATTTGGGATGGGGCGGCGATATCGATTGGTCTGATGACGGTTTCGATGACTTCGAGGAAATCAGGAAGAAATGGAATGCGGAAAAGGATCCCAATGCTTCAGGCAAGGACCCCAACATTGAAATGACCTTTGCCTTCCGGTCTGGCCAGCAGGTCGGCGACTATGTGGTCATTTCGGACGGCAGAGACAGTTTCCGGGCCTTCGGGAAGGTCACGGGTGAATACGAGTTCGATCCGAACGCCAGCTTCCATCCTCACAGGCGGAAGGTCGAGTGGATCTGGCGAGACGACAATGGAGCTGAACGGGCATCCTTCTATCCCAATAATTTCCGGCGGCAGTCAGCATATCGACTGGACCCGAATCTCGTGGACTGGGATGCGTTGGAAACCATCGTGATCGATCCAAACGCCGAACGCCCGGTGGCAGGGGCCAGGCCACATGTATTGATCATTGATGAAATTAATCGGGCGAATATCTCAAAGGTCTTTGGAGAACTCATCACGCTTCTCGAGGTCGACAAGCGTCTCGGGTGCGAGAATGAAGTGCGGGTTCGGCTGCCCTATTCAGGGACAAGCTTCGGGGTCCCGTCGAACCTCCACATCATTGGCACGATGAACACTGCCGACCGTTCGATTGCGCTGCTCGACACCGCGCTGCGCCGTCGGTTCGCATTTCGCGAATTGATGCCAGATATCTCTGAGCTTCGAAATGCCATGGCTGCCAGAGGGCTCGACGCAGACAATCTTGATGGCATCAACCTGTGCAAATTACTTACCACGATTAACGAGCGCATCGAATATCTGTTTGATCGAGAACATCAGATTGGTCACGCTTACTTCACAGGGTGTCGCCGTCGGGCTGATGTAGAGGACGTGATGCGCCACAAGGTTATCCCGTTGCTGGCGGAGTACTTCTACGAGGACTGGTCTAAGGTTGCTGCGGTGCTCGGCGATGGGGTCGAGAACGGCAAAGCGCATTTCCTCGAAGCCAGGCGTTTGTCGCCTCCCACGGGGTTTGTTGACGATGACTTGGGCGGTGACAAGCTACGTTGGAGCGTCAAATGCGAGTTCGACTTCTCGGAGTTCGAAGCCTGATGCAGGCGTACACCGTCCGTGAATGGGACAAGCTGACTTATGGCGACGGGGTCGGCCAAATCCCCGAAAAATTCGCGGATCAGCTGGCAGCCATTGCACTCCGCTCCCCGTTCGCAGGAAAGGGAGGTGGCGGCGTGCTGGAGCACGGTCGGCACGCGCTGCGGGCGCGAGGTGTGGTCGGGATTCTTGCATCCAAAGACTGTAGCCTCGAGATTCTGCCAAAGATCGACGTGGCGTCGGGTGAAACCGTCGACTGCCAGAATGCTGCAATACGACGACGCCTGATACACATGCTGGCAGTCGCCCTCGATCTGAAAATCGATCTTGGGTCGATTACTGATCTGGCCTGGCAGCGGGAAACCCTTCTGGAAATCCTGATCCGCATCTTTTGCGACAAGCTTACCGAGGCGGTTCGCAAAGGAATGCCGCGTCGCTACGTCGAACAAGAGGAAGACCTGTCAGCATTGCGCGGCAGGCTCGATGTTGCGCGCCAGTTCACCCGGCACGCAGTCAACCCTTCCCGCCTTGCGTGCCGGTTTGATGTTCTTTCCGAAGACACGGCACTGAACCATGTCATGAAAGCTGCAGTAAGGCATTTATCCCGAATTTCCCGCAGTTCAGCAAACCAGCAGCGACTGCGCGAGCTTGCGTTCGTGTATGCCGATATTGCGGACGTCGAGCCCTCGGCCCTTCGTTGGGGTGAGCTCGTGATGGACCGGACCAATCGCCGATGGCAAGAGCTTCTCGCCATGGCCCGGCTGTTCCTTTCGAACCGTTTTCAGACGACAACGGGAGGGGCAGGCCAAGGAACGGCGTTACTCTTCGAGATGAATGCTCTTTTCGAGGAATACGTCGGACGGCTGATCTCTCGGACTTTGTCGGGAACTGATCTCACGGTCTCGCTGCAGGGCGGACGGCTTTTCTGTCTTACGACGGATGCCAACGGCCGTGGGCTCTTCCAGACCAAACCGGACATCCTGATCCGACGCGCAGGCGTAGTGACCCATGTGATTGACACGAAATGGAAGCGGATTTCCTCCCGTATAGATGATCCGAAACAGGGCATCTCGCAAAGTGATGTCTACCAGATGATGGCGTATGCGCAGCTCTACAGCGCGCCGCGCCTGACCCTTCTCTATCCGCATCACCCGGGGCTGGGTGACGATGATTTCATCCACGCTCGACACCGGATAACCGGGCATGACACCATCCTTGAGACCGCGAGCATTGACGTTGCGAATGGCAAGAACGTGCTTGAACGAATTCGGCGCCTGCTGTTGGCGGACCCACCTGGTCAAGCCGCAGTCAGCGAATTAACATGACCCGATGTCCGATGCGTGGAGCGATGCTGAAATTGATCTGATCGTCGCGGACTACTTCGCGATGCTCGGCGCAGAGCTCAATGGGCAGCCCTTCAACAAGGCGGAACGCAATCGGGCGCTGCAGGCTCTGGTCCCTCGCAGCCGCGGTTCGATCGAATTCAAACATCAGAACATCAGCGCGGTCATGCTTGGCCTCGGCCAGCCATGGATCACCGGCTACAAACCAGCAGCCAATTTTCAGAACGCCTTGGTGGATGGGGTCTTGCGTTGGCTTGAGGCCCATCCAGGGTGGTTGGCACCTGCGCAGCGGATGAGCAGCGGACGGCCACACCCGGAGCCCCTGCTGCATTTCGGTCCCCCGCCGACCCAGCGCAATGAGCCGTCGCCCGTAGATCCCGAGTTTATCGCGGCAATGGGCCGCAAATACGACGTCGCAGAGCATGATGCGCGGAACCGCGCGCTCGGAAAAGCCGGAGAAGAGCTCGTCCTACACCACGAAAAACGATCATTGCACGCCGCTGGGCGTGAAGACCTCGCCGATCGGGTGCGCTGGACTGCCATACAGGATGGCGACGGCTATGGCTTCGATATCGCCAGCTACGAGTCCAATGGCCGCGAACGCCTGATCGAGGTCAAGACGACCAATGGGTGGGAGCGCACGCCCTTTCACATCTCCCGGAACGAGCTGGCGGTTGCAGAAGCGCGCCGTGATGACTGGCACCTGGTTCGGGTCTGGAGCTTTGCCCGGTCACCCCAGGCCTATGTCTTGCGGTTTCCGCTGGAAGCCCATGTCGAATTGACAGCGGCGAGTTTCCTGGCGGGGCTGCGCTAGCAGCTGGTCCTACGGTTTCGGGTTATCCCAACCGTCCAAGTGCTGCCAGCACTTCATCGGCATCAGCAGTGTCCCACTCCACTTGGCTCAAGCTTTCGCGCACGGACTCGCGAGAAAGCTGCCGCACGAGCGCGGATTGATCGTTGTTCCACTGATCTAGCGGTCCCAGAAGATACTCGCCATCATGGCCTTCAACAGGCCGTCCTTCATATTCTGCTGGCAGTAAGAGATCTCCATTTTCATCTCGATATCCGGGCAAGAGTTCGCCGTCGTCATCATACCATTCCGAAGGAATGTAGCCGAGCAACTCGTGCGTGCAGATCCCAAGAACGAAACCGTCTTCCACGAGGCTGGCGCAAAGATACTCAGTCCATGTGTCCGCCATGCTGCTTTGTTCGCGAGTAAGAATGGGGTGCCAGGTCATTTGAGCCCTTTCATCGGTGGTTGTTCCGGACAATCTCAGGCGGGCTTGGTGTGAGGTAATCTACTGACACCCGCATGATCGTCGGTGAGTGCTTCCACAGAGGCAAGTCATCGATCTTTATGCAGAAAGATCGAGACTTGCACTCCGCGAGCATCGGTCAATGCGTTTCGGCACTCGTGGCAGTCATTTTCATCCGCACGGCATCGCGCAGAGCCATCGCGCGGTCCGTACCCTCCCATAGATACTTCCCGCTATCGCGGAACGCGCCGAAATGCCCAAGTGAGGAAGTGGCTGTGTATATTGGCCGCTTGAGCTGAAGCGCCTCGATGATCCCTGCTGGCGAAAGATCGAACACCTCCGGAATAGCGTCAGCGATGATTTCGTCCGGCACGGTGCCCGTCCCGTCGGTGTCGACTACGATGCTGATAGGTTCTGCCAGGCCAATCGCGTAAGAAAGCTGGACCGTTGCCTTTCGGGCCAGGCAAGATGCCACGATGGCCTTCGCAATCCACCGGGCAGCATAAGCGCCTGACCGATCGACCTTGCTGGGATCTTTACCCGAAAAGGCACCGCCACCATGCGGCGCAGCGCCGCCGTAGGTGTCGACGATGATCTTGCGGCCGGTCAGCCCGGTGTCTGCCTTGGGGCCGCCCACGGTAAAACGCCCGTCGGGGTTGAGATGCATGACGAAATCCTCGGTCCGGATGTCTGGTGGGATAATCGCGTCAACGACGAAGCGTTGCAGCCACCAGCGCACCTGCTCGAGTGTCAGCTCTGCCGAATGTTGCCAGGACACTACGACCGATTGCACGCCGACAGGCCGGCCATCCTGGTAACGAACGGTGACCTGAGTCTTGCCATCGGGCCGCAACGGCCGGACTGGGGAGGCACCACGCTGATAGCGCGACCGCTCGTTCATTTCCTGAGCGCGATTGACCAGCGCGTTGGCGAGGCTCCAGGCGAGCGGCATGAGTTCAGGGGTTTCATCGCAGGCGTAACCGAACATGATGCCCTGATCGCCAGCACCGAGGTTGTCAGAGCCGTCAACAGCGTGGCTGATTTCCGCAGCCTGCGCATTGAACGCCAATTCGATCAGGCAGGTTGCAGGGTCCACATCATGATCGGCAGTGCCATAGCCGACGTCCTTCAGCGCCTTGCGAACAAGCTGATCTGCCTGCGCTTCAACCTGGCGGGCAACGCCCGGCCTGGCCTTGAACTCACCTGCGACAATGATGCGGTCATTGATGGCAAATGTCTCGCAGGCGACCCGGGCATCAGGGTCGAGGACAAGAAAAGCATCGAGGATGGTGTCGGAAATACGGTCGCACAGCTTGTCCGGGTGCCCGGCGCTGACTGCTTCAGACGTGAAGAGGCCGTTGATGATCTTCATGATCTAACTCCAATTTTAGCCAGATTTGGCGGCGCGCCGGGGTTGGCAATCAGGATCAAATCCCCCCAGCCCGTGAGGTGGGCCAGCCCGATTTCTTCCTTTTCGATCAGCGCAGAAGCACAAGCTCCGGCACGGCATTAGACCCGATCCAGACGATTGCATTCTGTCGGTATTTGCGGCCGAGTTCGCAGGCTTGTTCGCGGGAAATGCCGATTGCGAGGTAGCTGGCTTCAGCCGGCCAAGCCGGGTCTTCGCCTTGACCGGCTCCCTCCATGATGATTGCACCAGTAGAAGCAAGGTCCCGGTACAGACTGGCCTGGTTGGCTGCGTTCTCTTCTGCCGAGGCAGTCTGACTGAAGGGGTTTTCCGCCGTGATGAAGGTTGCTCCGTCCTGACCGATCAGCTCGAACCGGCGAGCTAGCTCATCGGACCGCTGACCAATTTGCAGGACGAAGAGGCCGTCATCCGAAATGACGCGATAATCGGTGGAATTATAGGCCGCTACGAGCTCGTCGGGAATTGCGGTCGCAGACATTAAAAAACCCTCCGTTTGGAGGGTCGACACAGCTTCCGCTTCGTTGCTCCGTGGAGCCACATCTGCTTTCGCAAACCACCTTGCCCGGATCGGCAGGTTGGTGTGGGTGTCGACCCAGCTCTTGATGATTGGCACTCCATATGCCCGACACAGCCTCCATGGCAAGGGTATTTGTGTCGGCAGAAGGATCTGCCGCCAGGCACGGCTGGAGCACCAGTGTGTCATTCGACACTCGTCCCAGAAAACGGCTGAATGCTTCAGCCATCATTATCAAAGATTTTTAGCAAGGCCTGTTCCGGAACATCATCGACCTCAGCCACTTTAAGGTAGCCTTCCTGCACCAGATGGGCGGCCCAAGCATCTTCATCAGCGAAGACGCCTTCCCACGCACAGTGAATGCCAGCTTGGCCTTGGAACTCCTCAATGTAGCCAATCAGGCAGCGCGTTCCATCTCCCTTCGCGATCCACCTTTGGCCGATACCAACGAGAAATTCGCTTTCGAGCGACCACTCTTCCGACAAGACGTTGCGCGTAAATTCTATACGCATCGCGTCCGAGACAGGGACGCCTTCTTCGAGCTCAAGTTCTTCACGCAATTCGCTTTCGCAAGCCCGGTACAAAATACCCTTGGCAACGCGTATCGCCGGATCAAACTGCATAGCGGCTTCGTCACTATGAAGATCCTCCCAAACCTTCAGATCTTCGGAAAACCAGCTTTCCAACTGGTCTAAGATCTCCGGGGCGCCCCCTCCGTTATGCGCAAAATCGATCGCAGCATCGCGTGCTGGCCATAGGTGCTCAGGGACGGAAAGCTCTTTGGTCATGTGGCTCTTTATGCACCAAAACCCGGATTTGATAAGACGGACTGCCTCTGCGATCGAGTACCAAAATCTGGCGATTATGGATATTCGCTCAGAGCGACCAATCGCTGCTTTAGGTCAGCCATGTTTAAAGGGCGTGCCGGCAGCCCGCTATACCGGCACGCCCGTCGTTCCGTCATGCACAAGCATTGGCCCGCGCATGCAGCCGGTCCCTATGACGGCCGGCCTGGTGGGCTTCATGCGGGTTCGCCGCCATTCCCACCGCCATGCTCGATCCGCCCCATCGTGCGGCGTCTCCCATGGTCCCCGCGCTTATCGGGTCCGGGT
>Ga0182735_1001155_pt1 | contig 18287 bp, 19 predicted proteins | sample eDN5th30CKraftMG_FD_128524 | JGI IMG/M metagenome (GOLD analysis project Ga0182735, IMG submission 128524) | Enriched Miracle-Growth compost microbial communities from Emeryville, California, USA - eDNA 5th pass 30_C Kraft MG (version 2) (version 2) ... | reverse complement strand
CGGGCTGGTCATGGCCGCTCGTCCCCGGACGGAACGCCTGACGATGGTGGGTATAGCTCAGCTGGTAGAGCGCCTGGTTGTGGTCCAGGAGGTCGCGGGTTCAAGCCCCGTTACTCACCCCAAATGGGTCAGGTGTGAACTTGCGACCAAGGGTCCGCCCTTGGTCGAGGTTCGCGCCTGGCCCATCTTCTTCGCCTCGGCGGCCCAGCTCAGGGCGTCGGCGTGGAGGCCGGACAGGCTCAGCCCGTCGTACGGGTTCCGGTAGCCGACGCGCACGTCGTTGTCCTCGTCGATGTAGATTGCCTTGAACAGGGCTTGGTTGCACAGTCGGCGGTTCGGGTCGTCGGCGTGCTCGTAGATGTCGGCGGCGTTGGAGAGCAGTTTCAAGGAGTCGTCGAGGTTCGCCCGCGCGTCGGCGTAGTGGCCGTGGTGAGCGTTGATCCGGTGCTCGATGGTCTCTAGCGACGCGGTGATCCGGTCCTGTTCCTTCTTGAGGAGGTCGAGCGGGATGGCTCCGGCGTAGTGGGCTTGGAGGAGCTTCTGCTGCTCGTCTTCGAGCTGGGTTCTCCGGGACGCGAGGTCGGCGAGTTCGGCCGCTCCTTCGGCCATCATCTCGTCGAACCTGGCATGGATCATCGCCGAAACTGCCTCAATGGTTTCCGGGTCGATCTGCACCTTGGTGTAGAAGCGCTCGACAAGCCGTTCGACCTGCTCGATGAGCATCGCCTGCCGGGTGCAGTTACCTCTGCCGCCGTGACGGCTCGCGCACACGAAGTACGGGTAGATCGTGCCCTGACTGCTCTTCGCGTTACACACCAGCAGCCGCGACCCGCACTGCCCGCAGAACACGGTGCCCTTCAAGTAGTGCTCATGCACCTGCGTCGCATCCGCGGCCGAGCGATGCGTGCCGAGCACGGTCTGCACCTGGTCCCACACTTCGTTGGGGACGATGGCCTCATGCGCTCCGGCGTAGGTGACGCCCTGGTACCGGACGCTGCCTTTGTAGTACGGGTTCGTCAGCATCCGGTGTACGGACGACCTCCCGATGGGTCGGGATGGCCGTCGAGGCGACGCTGCCGTCGTGAGGCCCCGCGCCACCAGCTCTTGGTGGAGCTGGCTGGTCGTCCAGTCACCGGATGCGAACACCTGGAACGCCCACCGGACCAGTCGGGCTCGCTCTTCGTCGACCTCGACGGTGCGCACCTCACGCCCGAACTCGTCGCGTACCCCGACATTGAGGTAGCCGATGGGTGCCTTCGTCACGGTGCCGCCCTGCGCCGCCTTCTGCGACAGGCCCTTGACGACCTCGGTGGCGAGGTTGCGGGAGTAGAACTCGGCAATCGAGGACATGATGCCGTGCAGCAGCATCCCCGACGGGGTCTCGTCGATGTTCTCTGTCGCCGATACCAGCGTGACGCCGGCGTCCTTGAGCGCGAGGTGGATGGTCACGTCGTCGGCACGGTTGCGGGCGAGCCGGTCGACCTTGTGGACGATGCAGTAGTTCGTCTTGTGCTTGGCGACGTACTGGATCATCCGCATCAGTTCGGGCCGGTCGGCCTTGCGCGCCGATTCGCCTGCGTCGACGAACTCCTCGATAATCGTCGCGCCGAGCTGGTCGGCCTTGCGCTGGTTCGCCTCGCGCTGCGCGGGGATCGAGAAGCCCTCTGCCTGGCCGCCCTTCTCCGCCTGCTCCTTCGTGGAAACCCGCAGGTAGGAGACGGCGTATGACCCGGGGAACGGGGTGGGCGCTACGAGGCTGTCTATCGCGGTGCGGTCCGCGTCGATGATCGTCATGGCTCTTCTCCACAGTGACTGGTCCTGCCGACGCGGACGGTGTGACGGCGGATGTTGATCGTGAGAAGAGCCCGAAGGCTGTAGGACTAGGCCGAGTCGGCCACGTTTACTTTGCCCCGCCGAGGCGAAGCGCTAGGACCACAACATCCGCCATCCGCGACGGATGACTACATTCTACGACGAGGCGCTCGCCGCAGCACGAGGGCGCTTCGGTCGAGTCGCACCTTCTGAGCGGCACGAGCCCGATTGCTGGAGTGCCAGGCGGATCAGCAGCTCGCAGAGCTTGTCCAGGTCTGGCGGCTCGTGGAACTCGGCGCGGATCGTCAGCTCGCGCTCGCTTTGCTGACGCTGCCCGGTCTTCCGTTCATAGCGGCGCGCCACGATTCACACCTCGCCCGTCTCCGGGTCTATGCCAGCGAAGAAGGCATCCTCCGCTTCCTGGCGTGCGTCCACCATGTCGATCACGAACCGCACGAAGTCCTCGTCGCGATCAGTGATCGGTGAGTCCTCGATGGGCTGGGTGGGGTCTTCACCTGGCCAGCTCGTCTGGCGAGTCGGTCGGTCTCGGTCAAGCCGAGTGCCGCAGGCAGCCACCCAGTCACGAAGTCGGGCACGGGCATCGGCGAAGTCGCGGTGCCAGCCAAGCGGTGCCGACCCGTTCTGCTCGGGGTCGTATGCGCACAGCCAGTGCAGGTGCAGCGCCGACAGCTCCCAGAGGAGTTCGGGGTGACGGTGCCAGTAGGGCGGCACGACGCTGGCCGGAAGTCCGTAGGTGTGGCGAAGCCAGTCCACCCAGCGGTTCAGTTCGAGCAACTCGGCTTCGAGATCGTTGGCGGTCAGCAGATTCCAGTTGACCGGGTGCGGCGGCTCGGGCGAGTCGAATCGAGGTGATGTCGGGCCTGCCTCGGGTGGCATGTCGTCGTGCTCTGGGAGGAACTGATCGGTCATGGCAGAGTCGCTCACATTCCGATGGCCGTCGCGGTGGACGGCGCGGGCTGCTGAGGGACGGTGAACGCGGTCGCGTCCCGGCCGGAGGTGCGTTCGCTGCGATCCACCTCGTAGCGGGTGCGGGCGAGGTCGTGTCCGATGCGCGTCGCGATGAACTCCTCGCCTTCGTACCGCTGGCCGTTGCGTTCGTAGGAGTAGTCGCGAACCCGCCCGTCGGCGATGATGTTGTCGCCCTTGGCGAGGCGCTGGGCTCCCTGCTCGGCGGCACCGCGATACGCAATGAGGTCGTGGAAGGTCGTCTCCAACTGCGTGAAGCTGTTGTCGGGCTCCTTGCGGTAGTGCTCGATGCCGACCTTCATATACAGGCGCGCGTCGCCGCGGTCGGTGTAGCTGAGCTGCGGGTCCGAGGCGACAAAGCCGGAGATCGACTGGTGGGTGCGAATGGCCATGATGGCGTCCTCCTGAACTCGGGCGACCAGCCGTGTGTGGTCGCTGTGTCAGGCAGGTGCGCTCCCGCGCCCAGGTCCGCGCTTAGGGAGCCGGGTGGCGCAGCAGTGCTTCGAGTTCGTCGCGATCGCTGCGGAGCTGGCCGGCGTCGGGGCGGGTCGGCCAGGCGCGGAGGTCGGTGACAATGGGTGGCGCTGAGCGCAGCATCGTGATGCCGGTGCCGAATGGCAGGGTGCGGATGCGGTCTGGCGGCAGGATCGGGACGCGGCGGATGGAGCGTTGGTTGGAGCGGGTGCCGTGGTCGCCGAGGGTCACGCTGTCGGTGTACTCGTCGCGTTCTCCGATGAGGGTGGAGAGGTCTTGGAGGTCGCGGCTGTTCGATGCTCCGCCGAGGATGATCTTGACGATGCTTGCGTCCCAGATCGCGCTGGCCTGGTGTTCGCTCCACCGGTCACGGGCTTGGGCGAGGGATTGCAGGACGGGCATTGTTGTGATCCCGGTGCCGCCGCCTTCGGCCATTAGTGTCGGAAGGGACGGCAGCGGGGCGAGGTTGCCGATCTCGTCGAGCGCGAGCAGCAGTGGCGGGTCGAGCCGTGCTCCGGGTGAGCGGGCGGCGAGTCGTCGGGCGGTTTCGATGAGGTCTTCGACGAATGCCGCGACCAGCGATGCGGACGCTCCTGCTCCGGCACCGGTGGCGAGCAGGTAGAGGGTGCCTTGTTCGGTGAGGAAGGTTTCGGGGTCGAAGTGTTCGTGCGGGCCTGGTGTGACGGCATCGAGTACGCGCGGGTCGGCCAGTGCGGCGAGGGCGAGGGAGACGCCTTGCCAGATGCTGTCGCGGGTCTTGGGGTCGGCGTCGATCATCGCGGCCAGGGAGTCGTCCCAGCCCATCGCCGCGTTCGGATGGGAGTTGAGGATGGCGACGGCCTCCGATGCCGCGCTGGGGTCGAGGGTCCACCTGAACAGCTCGGCCGGCGGGCGGCCGTCGAGCGCGGCTGCGTGCAGCAGGCTTTGGAGTGCGGTGCGGGTCTTGCCTTCCCAGAACCCGCCGGACTCGACCCCTCCGGCGGACAGTCCCGTGGCGGCGGCGAGTCCGTTGGCGCGGATCATCGCGGTCAGCGGATCATCGCACCCGCGTATCGGTGACCACCGGAGCCCTGCGGGGATGCCTTCGGCGAGGTGTTGGGGGTCGAACACGGCGACCGGTCCGCCCTTGCGGCGTCGGGCGCGGAGGGTCGCGGTGAGGTTGTCGGGCCTCGTGCTGGTCGTGACGACCGCTCCGGGTGCGTCGAGGATCGCGTTGATGACGACGTGCAGGCCCTTGCCGGAGCGGGGCGGGCCGATCAGCAGGATCGAGTCTTCGACCGATGCCCAGACCTTCGTTCCACGACTGGCACCGAGCAGGTAGCCGACATCCTGAGGTGTCGGCGCCTCCAAGGAGGGCCGCAGGGTGGCCGCGCGGTGAAGCAGTGCTTTCGCGGATGCTGCGGTCTTGACCTCGTGGCTGGTCGCGATCCCGGCGAGTCGGTGTGGATCGGTCTCGGTCTTCCGCGTGTGGCGGCGCAGCACGATCCAGACCCAGACGACCCCGGCCGCGAGTCCGCCGAGCAGCGCCGTACTAGCGAGCCAGTACACGACCGGGTTGAGCCCGACCGCACCGAGCGCGGTCGCCGGATCACCGGGGTTGAACAGCACGGCGAGCCCTGCCGCTGCGCCGGCGTCTGGTTGCGGTGTGCCGGTGAGGAACGCGGCGACGCTGCCAGCGGCGCGGAGGACGAGAGCGATCCCGAACATGCCGATCAGGCCAATGAGGGCGGCGTTGGTGAGTTCGTCGCCCATGCCCCCGGCTTGCCGCTGGTTCATGTCAGCCGCCGCACCGCGAGCGTGCCCGAGATGCGCCCGAACATGATCACTTCGTGTGTGCCGTCAGGCAGATCATCGAGGTCGATGAGCGCACGGGCCTCCCCGGTCCCGGTGGCGTCGGTATGGGAGACGATCGTCGCAACCGCGACATCCTCGCCAGGCACGAACCCGCCCGCGGTGACCTCAGCCAAGCGCGGCACCCGTCGGGCGTGACGACTCCGACGAGTCTCCGGCACAGGGGCCTCGGACGGGGCCGCTGCGCGTCGCGGCTTGCGGGTGCGGAGGATGTCAGTGAAGACGCTCCCGTCGCTCTCGCGCACCTCGACCCGGACCGCGATCGTGCGGTCCTTGGTGATCGCATCCATGAGCGGCCCGAACGTCGCCCGCGTCCACGCGCCCGCGTCCGGCGACGGGAACGGTGTTCCATCGACCGTCGCGCTGAGGACGCCGTCTGCGGCGACAGTGACAAGGACGTGCGGCAGCTCGACGGGAGTCATCGCCGCGTCATCGTTCGGACCTGATCGGCGTAGGCCAGTGAGGTTCATCGGTGACCTCCCGCTGCGCGGCTGCTGGTGTCGAACAGGGCGAGTTCGTCGGGGTGGAGCTGGTGCTGGCAGACGAAACTCCTGGCCTTGATCCGCCACAGGCCCTGGCCAACGCCAAGGTTCGGCAAGAGCTGCTGCTCCGTCCCGGTCAGACCGAGCGCGGTCGCGGTCGGGCCGAGCTGGTCGGACTCCTGCCGATACACGATCCGCGTCTCCGCATTCGCCAGCAGCGAGTTCGCTAGGGAACGCATGGCGGAGCCCTGGTCTCCCACGTTGTCGAGGTCGGTGAGCTTGTGGAAGATCAGCATGTTCGCGATCCCGTAATGCCGCGCGAGCCGCCAGTGCGCATCCATCCGCCGCAACAGCGCCGGGTGGGACATGAGCCGCCATGCCTCGTCGTAGATCACCCACCGCTGCCCACCGTTCGGGTCGAGCAGCGCGGACTCCATCCACGCCGACGAGCACGTCATCAACACCGAGATCAGGGTCGAGTTCTCGGTGACCCGCGAAAGGTCGAGAGAGATCATCGGTAACGACGGATCGAACGCGACCGTCGAAGGCCCATCGAACAACCCGGCCAGGTCACCGGCGACGAGACGGCGAAGCGCGTGGCCGACGAGCCTGCCGTCCTCGGCCAACCGGCCGTCGGCATCCGCGCTCGGGGCGAGGATGCGGTCAACGACCATCGGCAGGATCGGCACCTCGTTCTCCCGCACCGTCTGCGTCAGGGCGATGTCGATCGCGGTGTGCTCCAACGGCGACAAGCCGCGCGCGAGCACGGTCTCCGCGAGAGCGCCGATTAGGTCACGCCGCCGGGCTGCGACAGTGGACGCCCATTGCCCGTCCGAGAGACCGCTGGGCCGGTGGCCTTCGTCGAGCGGATTCAGGCGCGTGTTGAGGCCGTGGCCGAGGACGATGGCGCGTCCTCCGACGGCGTTCGCGACGGCGGTGTGTTCGCCCTTCGGGTCGCCGGGCACGTACACGCGCCGCCCGAACGGCAGCGACCGCGTGTAGAGCGACTTCGCCAGCGAGGACTTGCCGGAACCGACGATCCCGGCCAGCACCACGTTCGGCGCGGTGATGATGCCGCGGGCGTAGAGCACCCACGGGTCGTAGACGAAACTGCCGCCCGAGTAGAGGTCTTGGCCGACGAACACACCGTCGGCACCGAGCCCGCCCTCGGCGACGAACGGGTACGCGCCCGCCAGCGTCGCCGACGTGTCCTGATGCCGCGTCAGATGGAACCCGCCCGGAGTGCGCAGCCTCGCGGAACCCGGCTCGCCCGCCTTCGGCAGATACACCGTCGCGCGGCGCTCAGCACGCTCCTCCTCAGCCTTCGCCTTCGCAGCGGCGAGCGCGGTCTTCCGCTGCTCGGCGTGGAGCCGGGCCTCAGCTATGCGGCGCTGCTTGCGGAGCTTCCGCCGTTCCTTCGACGGTGCCACCAGAACGGCGGTGTGCAGCCGCGCGCGATCCTCGGTCACCGCACCAGCCCCCGCGCCTGCTTGACCGCCGTGATCTTCGCCGGCTCGAACCACGACCCATCCCGCTTCGCCGTCGGCAGGTCGGCCCGCTTCGGAGCGCCCGGCGACGAGTACGACACCAGCAGCTCCGGCCCACCCCGTGCCGGAGCGGACTCGATCTGTTCGGCGTCCCGGGGCTCAACCTCCGGTTCGGTGTAGCGGCGCAGCAGCGAGACGTAGCCGACGTGCGGGTTGACGACCAGCGCGTAGTCACCTGACAGCGCCACCCGGTCGTTGGTGCCCTCGCCGGGTTCGTCGTAGACGTAGCCGTTCTCCAGCGCGGCCTGCGTGGTCTCGTCGCCGTAGTCCCACTGCGCGAGGAAATCCACCGCATCGACATGCCCCAACTCGCCGAGGATGCGCAATGGTCGGTCGGCCTCCTCTCCCTGGAGGAACACCACGCTGACCCACCGCGACGGCGTGGCCTCCTCGACGGCGGGCTCGGGGTGCCAGGCGATCCGTCCCGCCGCGATGAACCCTTCCGCGAGCCGGTCGTAGGCCCGGTCGACGAGGTTCGCGGCCTGGTGTAGCTCTTGCGCAGCAGCGAGCGTGTCTCGCACTCCTGCCTCATGGTTGCCGTCGTCGTTGAAGGCGTGCGCGGCCTTGCGCTCGTGAGCATCGGCGATCTGGTCGAGCGCCTGCCGCAGCGAGCGCATCCCCGAGGACAGATCACCGATCACCCCATACATCTCGGCGGGCTGATCGAAGCCCCGGCTCGCGTGGGCCAGGCCACGCAAGGCCTCGGACGCCTCAGCGGCGTCGGCCGTCGAATCGAAGAACGTGGGCATGGTGGCCTCCATTGGTGGGTCGCGTCACTCAGGAGGTGTGCCCGTGCTCCGCAGATCACTGAGGCCTTCAGCAGCGGGCGGCTTCTCATCTCACCGACCCACCGCACTTGGCGCCAGTAAACTTCGGGTACCGAGGAGGTGAGGCGTGAACGACGACGAAGAGCTGCGTTGGGTGCGGCGTCGCGAGGGAACCCACCGTTCCGAGTCGAGGGCGACCCGTGGGTATGAGCGGGACCTACTCCGTGACGACGACACCAGGAACCTGCTTGGTCCTACTGAGTCTCGACCCGCCGACATCGACGAGATCGTGCGGTCGCGCGGACCTGTTGCCCCGGCGCGTCCTTCGCCCGGTCAGGAGTTCCGGTACCAAGTCGGCGACGCAATCATGGAGGCGTTAGCGCCCTACATTGAGCGTGGAGTCGATGTTGCGGTGGACGCCGCGGTCCTCGGTGTCTCAAGATTGTGGAAGTGGGCCACAACCCGACCGCCACGGCAGACGGCCTCTGTCGAAGTCGGCAAGGTGGATGAGGTTCCTACTGCGTACCTTGAAGGTCCGCTCGACGAGCATGATGAGCCACCGTCGGAAGGGCTGGCGCGCAGCCCACAGAGCATGACGGCGGAGCAGTACCAGGCGATTCTTCTCTCAGCGTTGCTGGCGGACCAATACGCAGCTCGCGCGCGATCAATGCTCGCCAATGTCCGCATCGACGACGAGGTGCTTCCAAGCGAGTTGGAAGACGCGGTCCGCGCCGCTCTGGACGGGCCGACGGTTGACGATGCGACGCTCGCGCGCGTAGTGGAACTGCTGCGCGAGAGCATGGCACCTGACGGCGAGTATGTTCTCGTTCGTCCTCGGCAGATCGACGCCCCACCGTCCATCGCCGACCGGTCGAGGGATACTGCATAGTCGAGAACTGGCTCTTTCGTAGGGCTCCACAACGTGAGTTCGTCAGACCCGGCGGCACAGCGGGAGCGCGGCGGCGGTGAACGCGGCTGCTTGCTGGCCGACGAGGAGCCGGGTCTCGCAGGAGGCTTGGATCGCGGCTTGCTCGATGGCGGCGACGGCGGCGTCGAGTTCTTCGATGGTGGGTGCGGAGACGGCGATGAGGCCGGTGTAGCGAAGGATGCCGTGTCCGGCGGTGAGGTCGGCTTCTTGTTGGAGCACGTCGTGGTACTCGGCGGTCTGGGAGGCGTCTTCGATCTGGCCGATCTTCGCGCGCTGGGCCTGGTCGGAGATGTGCTCGACCTTCTTCTTGCGGATGTCGCGAGCAGCGGCGTCGGAGCGCATCGGGGTGCAGATCAGTGAGAACGACCGTTGGATGCCGGTGGACAGCAGCACCGGCGACAGGAACCCCGGATATACCAGCGACCGTGGCCACTCGCTGACCCAGAGCACTGCATGGTGAGCGGAATCGGTGCGCAACCTGCCCCAGGTCTCGGTGACCGCAACCGGTCCCGCAGTCGCAAGTGACTGGCCGAGCCTGCCGTGGCGTTCCAGGGTGGCGGCGATGGCTGGGTCGTAGGCCGAGCGCAGCATCACGGCGATCTGTCCTGGCGTGAGCCATCCCGAGGGCGAGAGGTCGGCGGAGCGGAGTGCGGCGACGAGGGTGTTCATCTCTTGCCGCAGCACGGCGGCGGCACCACGTATCCCGCCTCCGGCGGTTCTGATCTGTCGAGCGCTGGTCTTCATGTCGAGTGACAGTGAGAGTGTTGTGGCGTGGCGTTCGCCGGCGGGTCCGGCGCGGTCGATGAGTTCGGCGTAGGTGTCGGCCGCCCACGATCCGTCTGGGGTGCCGTGGGTGGCCCACCATTCGGCCAGTCCGGTGCCAGAGTCCGGCAGCGTGCGCTCCAAGACCTGAAGCGTGGCGATCCGCCCGGAGCGGCAGACGGTTGCGAGCACGCGGGCCCAGGAGCTGACGCGGCGTTCCTGCTCGCCGGGATCGAGGAGCACGAACGCGGGATGGGTGACCTCGCACACCACGGTCAACGTGGCCGCGTGGGGGTCGTGGATCATCCCGGCTCCGGTGTCGGGGTCGCTGTATTCGCGCAGGCGCGCCATGTCGCCGGGCAGCGCGAGGGTGCCGACGGGGCGCGGGACGACGATCCTGCGCCGGTACAGCAGTTGCCCGCCGGTGGTGCGCCACAGCCACCAGCAGGCGATGGGCAGGCACTCCACGATGGGCCGGCCCGCGATGGGTATCCAGGTCAGCGCGGCGGCGAGTACCCAGACGGGGGCGGTGTAGGCGAGGAGCATCCCGCCGCCGGCGTAGAACGCGCCGATGAGTGTGGCTCCGCCGATGGCGAGCGTGATGAGCTGGGTCAGCGACAGGCCGAGGAGGACGCCGCGGCGGGTGAGTCGGGAGAACTTCACCGGCACGAGTTCGCCCGCGGTGGGGCGGTCGTGGTTCGTGCTGCTCATCGTCTACTCCTTCGGTGGGCGTGGCGCGGGCGGCGGGGGCTGCTTCGGCTGCGGGGACGGATCAGTGCTCGGCGGTCGTGGTGCAGGGCTCGACGTCGGTTCCGCAGGTGAGGCTGCGGGCGGTGGCGGTGTCTGCGCGGCTGCGTCGGCGGCGTGCTCGCCCTGGGCTCCCAACGCGGTTCCGGCCTTCGGCCCGGCGGTCGCGGCACCCTTGGCGACACTCGCTCCGACCACGACGCCTGCCGCGACGGGACCGGCTGCGGCTGCGCCGCTCCCGCCTGCTGCGGCTCCACCGCCGGCTGCGCCTCCGCCGCTCGCGGCGGGTGCCGGTGCTGGGGTCTTTGGCGGTGGCGGTGCGCTGCCGCCTCCGCCGGAGCCTCGGCTCGCGTTCCCGCCGCTGCTGCTGGTTCCGTCGAGCACCTTCTTCGGGTCGCCGCCGCCTTGCGGCTTGGTGGGGACGGGGATCGGCCGGTTGAGTGCGCTTTTGGCGTCCTGCTCGGAGCCGATTGCGTGGTACATGTCGAACCCGACGAACGCGATGAACTTGTAGGTGAGATATGGGGCGAATGCGGCCATCGCCATCAGCACGATCCCCGCGATGGGATCGCTGACCGAGGCGAGGTCGGCGTCGATCGGTGCGGAGACCTGGGTGATCGCGACGAGGAACATCACGACGAGCACGAGCTTTGAGCAGATCAGGGCGACGACGAACATCGCCCATTTCCCGATCCACCCGCGCGAGGCGTCCCACGAGGCACCCGAGAAGGCGAGCGGCGCGAACACGACCGCGACCAGGAGGAGTGCCTTCCTGACGAGGAGGGAGAGCCACACGATCGCGGCGGCGGTGATCGCGAGTCCTGCCATGAAGATCGTGATGATGGCACCGACGCCGGGTGCGGCGATGTTGATGCCGACCAGCCCTGCGGCGAGGAGGGCGATCTTGTCGCCCATCGACTCGGTGGTCTCTCCGGCGGCCTGCACGATCCCGATGCACAGTTGATCCACGACTTCGAGCAGCAGCGCAGTGAGCGTGATGACCACAAACGACCCGAGGACGGACTTCGCCAGCCCGAGCGCGGCTCGGGTGAGGGCGGTGGGGTCGCGTCGGATCAGTCCCGTGATGAGTTGGAGGCAGAAGAAGATCAGCATCACGAAGACCGCGATGCCGAACAGCAGGTTGTAGACAGCGATGTAGCCGGGCTTGGTGACATCCACCAGCGTCGTGGTGTCGAAAACCGACCAGACCGCCTCGAACAGCCACCCGGCGGCGGCACCCATCGCCTGGGCGAGCCAGTCGAACGGGGCCGCGACCAGCGAGGCGGCTCCTTCGCCGACGGCATCGCAGACCGAGGAGATCACGGGAACGTCGCACACGCCCATCACGAACACCAGCTCTCGACGATGATGGGGCGGGTCAGACGGACTGGCCGACGTTCCAGAAGAAGTTGATAAGCGTCACGCTCGCACCGCAGATCACCGCCGCGCCGCAGGAGACGAGGACGCCGATCTTCCCGCGCGAGGCGAGGTGCGGGTTGGAGGAGTTCGCGCCGAAGCCCCACACGATCGCGGACACGATCAGCGCGAGCACGCTGAGGATCAGGCCGATGGTCATCACCGCGCCGACGATGGTGCGCAGCTGGTTGATCCCCGGCAGGCCGTTGGTGTTGGGGTCGATGTTGATGTCCATCGGCACCAGCAGCGGCGCGGACATGGCGTTGGCGAGCAGATCGAACACGGTAGGTCTCCTTGGCGGTGGGCGGCCCGCCCGCGGACTCGCAGACGGGGTACACGCGACAGGTGCGCGCTCGTCGCCGTCCCCGTCGGTGGCCGCCCGTAGCCTTGGAGTATCTGTGCGTCGCTCGCCCGCACGGGACCGCCGGACGAGAGGTGCAAGGACATGAGTCAGTACGGGGTGGATTACCTCCAGCGATTGCGTGCCGCTGTTGAGAAGTTCGAGGAAGCGTTCGACGCCTGGATGAGCACTCAGGTTGAGTCGGATCACATGTCGGCGCGCGGCCTCTTTCCTACTGTGTGGACCAAGGAAGGCCAGGATCAGAGCGAGGTTCAACGGCTCGAACTCGGTGTCGCGGAGGCTGCTGGCCTGGCGGCGAGCGCTGTGTCGGTGACCGGTGCCTACATTGGGATCGCTGGTCTCGGAGCGATCGACCCGATCTCCAACTGGTCATTTATGTCTGCGCCCAAGGCCCCCATCGCGCCTCGGGATATTCGGACTACGACCGCCAACGTCAAGGGCAGGCTGGACGCGATGATCGTCGACGCCGAGTCACGTACGGACTCTGACCTTCCGACCTTCGCTCCCGCACAGTTTCACCCCGTGGTCTGGGCTGGTGCTTCCGCCCATTGGACGACGCATCAGTACCGAGTTGCAGTTCGTGAAGCAGCCGAAGGCCTCACGGTCCACTGGAAGGAACGTCTCGGTCGGAACGATGTCGATGACACGGTCTTCTGGCAGCAGACGTTATCGCCGGGCGATCCTGAACCGGGCAAGCCGAAGCTCACCTGGCCGGGAGGGTCGGATGACAAGACGGTGAAGAGCATGCGCGGTGGTCTTGGACCGCTCGCTAAGGCCCTCAACGCGCTGGCCACTGGTCTGAACCTCACGGTCCGCAACGTGACGACGCACACGCGCACCGAACTATCCGAGCAGGAAGCGATGGAGCGCCTCGCGGCATACAGTTACCTCGCGCGCCTGCTCGACCAGTGCGAGACAGCGACCGCCGACGCGGAGGAATCGGACCGATGACCACGAAGCCGCAGCTACAAACTTGAACCGACTGTGAGTAGCCAGTTCATCCAGGCCACGCCGCCTCCGGCGAGGACGGCGGCACCGACGGAGACGAGGACACCGATTCGGCCTTTGCTGGCGGTCGCGTAGTTTCCGTGGGCTGTAGCAATGGCCCACACGATCGCGGAGACGATCAGCATGAGGACGGCGACGATGAGGACGAACGTCAGGAGCGCACCGACCACGGCGCGGAGGTCGCCGATGCCGCCGAGCCCGTCGAAGTCGGGGAAGACACCCATCGCCGATCACCCTGCCTTGACTGTGACGTGGAGGTGGTCGTAGTGGCCTCCGGTGATCGAGGCGGGGTCGTGCATCCCGCCGCCGCTGTCGGGTCGCCAGCCCTCGGCGTCGCGGGCGACCGACCAGATTTGGCCTTGCCAGATCAGGTACTCGACGCCGAGAACGTCGGCGTTGTCCTTCATCCAGTTGGTGACCTTCCAACCGGCGTCGAGCTGCGCCGGGGTGGGTCGCTGACCGATCCGGTTACCGAAGGTGATGTCGCACGCCCGCCCGAGAGGATGTTCGGACTTGGCGCCGGGGCGCGGCGAGTAGCAGCCCCAGCCGGTGTCGGGGAACGCGGCGAGGGTCTGCTGGTAGAGGTGGAGCATGCGGGCGGTGATCTTGCCCGAGCTGGTGGGATCGTCGACGAGCCGGTCGGGGTCTCCATCGACACTGGTCGGCGTGCCCGCGGTGGCGTTGTTGCAGGCGGCGGGTGATCCGCTGGTCGCCGTGGGCAGGTTCGCGGCCCCGTGTTCGTTGAGCCAGGCTGCGGCGTCGATGGCCTCGCTGTTCGTGCCTCCGGGCCGGACCTCGAAGTGCAGATGTGCGCCGGTGCTCATGCCCGAGGAGCCGACATCGCCGATGTGCTGCCCCGCGCTCACCCGGTCTCCGCGGCGGACGTGGATGCCGCTTTGCCACATGTGCGCGTAGGCGGTCGCGACGGTCTTGCCGTCGATGGTGTGCTCGATGACGATGAGGCCGCCGTACCCGCCGGAGAACTCCGCGACGGTGACGGTGCCGTCGGCGGCGGCGAGGATCGGGGTGCCGTCGGGCGCTGCGAAGTCGGCGCCGGTGTGCATCTTCCGTTCGCCCGTGATCGGGTGCACCCGCATCCCGAATGGCGAGGTCAGCAGCCAGGTGCCCTCGGGCAGCGGGAACACCACCCGCGATGACGAGCCTGCCGGGCCACCCGCGCCGCCAGCGCCACTGCCTCCTCTGGTGAGGGCGGCGAGAATGCTGTCGGCGACGGGCGCGTAGTTGCGGTAGCGGTCGGGGTAGGCGGAGACTTCGACGGCTTGGGCGGCTTCGCCGGGGTCCATCTGTTGCCAGCCGGGGATGTCGAGCAGGCCGCGCGGTGAGGGGTAGTTCGGTCCGGTACGCCCGCCGAAGAACGCCCGCGCCTGATAGTTCGGGTCCATGAGCTCTGCGACAGTGCCCCAGCCCGATTGTGGGCGCATCTGGAACAGGCCGAGGGAGTCGTAGTCGCCGCCGTTGCCGTCGTTCGGGTAGTTCGCCGACTCGGGGTAGGTGCCGGTGTTGGTGAGCATCCGCAGCGTGGACTCGGTGAGCGCGGCCATCAGCGCGATCTTGATTCCTGGCCGGCCCACGTCGGTGATGCCGTTTCCGACGGTAATGATCGTTGCCGCGTGCGTGAGCTGCTGACGATTCAGGGTGAAGGTCTCGCCGTTCGCGGTGGTCACGGTGAGCGAGTCCGGGATTGGGCCGAGGTTCACAGTCCCGGCAGGGGTGGCGCAGTAGGCAGCAGCAGGGTTCATCAGCACCCCGACCCCGAGGAGTGCTGCGGCGGGGGCGAAGAACAGCAGCGCCAGGGCTGCGATGGCAGCTTTGCGGAACACGACGCCAACCCCTTCAGCGCAGCTGGTTGTCGAGCTGCGACAGCCGCAGCAGGTGGCAGGTCGGATAGGTCGGGGCGCAGACGACGAACACGGTGAACGCGACCGGATGCTCGCTGGTGACCGGCTGGCCGTTCCAGACCCCGGCGCGGTGGCGGGTGCCCTCGATCGTGACGGCCGTCGTTCCTGCCGCGAGCTGCCCCGGCTGGGCCTGCGCTACCGCGTCGGCCCACGCATTGGGGACGTACGCGGTGGCGAGGGTGAGGTGCTGCCGGGTGGCGTACTGCCGCAGCTCGATCCAGGCGTCACGGGTCGGCAGGTACGCGGTCACGTCGGAGGCCAGCCCCGCCTGTTCGTCCCCGCTGGGGTCACTGACCGTGAGGATCGCCGAGGTGTAGTCCAGCGGCCACAGCCCCGACGCCGTGTCCCACGCGAACAGAGTGGACGCGACACCTTGCGCGAAAGTCTCAGGATCGGCAGAACGCGGAACCGCTGGAACCCGCGGCGGCCGAGGCGTGCTCGGAGCCACCGATGGCGGTGCCGTCGCGACCGGGCCGGGATCGGTGCTGGTGCTGGTGCGTGGGCCGGCGAGCAGTCCGTAGACGCCGACGCCGGCGAGGAGCAGCAGGACGATGCCGGCGGCGATGAGGGCCACGAGGCGGCGGCGGTTCCGGGGATCGGTGGGTGCAGGGCTCATGCCGAGCAGGTGCGCACCCGCCACCGGGGTCTGTGGTCAGAGCGCGCGGAGTCGTGGCCGCTCCGCCGCGCCTTCGCGGGCGGATCGGAGGGCGTCGGCGAACCGGACGGTGCCGGCGGCGGTCGCGAGGAAGTTCTCGAACTGCTCGTCGGTCAGCTCACCTGCGAGAGCGTCGGCGTCGTAGTGGGTCCACCAGTCGGCCAGCTCACCCCAGGTCTGGACGAACGCGCGCAGCGGGTAACGGACGGGTTGCCCCTCGCCGGTGACAAGCGGCAACGGACGCGGTGGGGTGCGCTTGCCCTTCTTGATCGACTTCGCCTGGGCAACGGCTGCTTCGGCACGGGCGTGCATCTCTGCCTCGCGCCGCTCCCGCGCGGTGGTGTCGGCATCGCGGATCGCCTGGTAGATCGGATGCACCGGGTCGCCGGCCTCGATCCGTTCCAGCCCGGCGGCAGCCTCGGCGCGCAACGCCTCTGGCTGGGTGTGGTTGCGGGCAATGTCTTCGAGGTAGCCGATCTTCTCCAGCGTCGTGTGCGAGGCACCGCCGGGAATCATCGCCGCCGCTTGCTCCCGCGCATCCCCGAGCGCGCTCGACGGTCCCGCAAATTTTGCGGGACCGTCGTTTCCCGGCTGGTTCTCAGCACTGAACTGGGTGGCGGACTTCCGGCGGGCGGCGTCTTCGGCCATGACCTGCTTGATCTCGCGGTAGAGGCCGGCGGCTTCGAGCTGGGTGTAGGGCTTGTGCAGCATGTTCTCGTCCTGCTCGGCGAGGAGCTGCCCGAGCCGGTCGGACAGGCCGCCGCGAACCCACACGTTGACGGTGCGCCAGCCGAGCTTCTTGATCGCGGCGAGGCGTCGTGCCCCGCACACCAGCACCCCGTCGATGGTGATCGTGAGGGGCTGCAGTAGTCCGTCGCGGTCTATGGATGCCGCGAGGGCGTCGATGTCGCCGAGGTCGGCGCGGTGCCGGGCGCCGACGAGAATCGAATCGACGGTGCGGTCGAGCTGGATGCTGCCGATCTGTGGCTCGGTCACGACGACTCACCGCCTCCACCGTTCGGGGCGGCGAGTGCGAGCGCGAGGATCAGATCGTCGTCGCGGAGCAGCAGGTCGAGGGTCTCGCCGAGCAGGAGCCGGAGCAGGACGCCTCGACCGCTGCTGGTGGCTACGTAGGCCGGGTGCGGGCTCCCGAGCAGCGCTTTCAGCAGCGCGGCCCAGGAGCGGCGCGGCAGGTCGAGCAATGCCCGCGCGTGCCGGTCGCGGCGCAGCGTCTCGTACGCGGACTGGCGGGTGCCGGCCTTCATCAACGCCCCGCAGACGTGCTCGACAGCAGCCCGCGCGGTGTCGGCGGGCCAGTCGAGCAGGCACAGCATCGCGATGGCATCCTCGGCCGCCGATCCAGCGGACATGCACGCCTGCGCCGACCCGAGTCCGTCGCGCGGCTCCGGTTCGAAGTCGCTGGGACGCAGGTCGGTGGTGTGGAACGCGGGATGATAGTCGGCCAGCGCAGTGTCGCGTTCGGAGAACCGTTCGGGGTCGTGGAACGCCGAGACGTGCGCGCGGCGGGCCTGATGCACCGAGCAGAGCAGGCCTTGGGCGCGTTCCTCGTAGACGCAGGTGATCCGCACGGCGTGGGTGATGATCGCCCACGGATCGTTTGCCTCGCGGGTCGACCGGTACTGCATCGCGTCGAACGCCGCCGTGACCGCTTCCCAGGTGTCGAGCTTGTGCTTCCTCGCGAGAGCGCGGTACTTGTCGGCGGCGAACTCCATCAGGTCGCGGGCCACCGGGTCGTGAACCCAGGCGTCCTCGCCGCCTTCGGCGAGGCGATTGAGCAGGGCACGCAGGCCCTCGCCGGTGGTGAAGTCCTCAGCCCCGTAGGCCGTCGGCTCGGTCCTGGTGTTCGTGTTGGTGCGGGTTGGTGTGGTCATGGTGTCGGCACCTCCTGGCAGGCAGGTGCGCACTCGCTCCCACGAGCGCGTCTCGCATGCCAATGCCGTCGCAGCCATGACCTCTCACCGCCGTCAACTCATCGAGACCCCGGAGCGGGATGTCTGCGACGCCGGTGTGCTGCTGCGCCCGAACGCCGCGATCGGAGGCAACCGCCGGGCACGGTCCCCGAGACGACGGACTCCGGCCCCGAGCGGGGTGCGGGTGCGGCGTGCCAGTTCGGCCTGGAAGTCGAGACCACGACCTGCCGCGTGCGCCGAATGGCGGGCGATCAGGTCGGTGGGGCGCACCCACTCCACGCCGCGCCCACGAACGAGCGCGTTCTGCTTGTCGTCGCGGGCGACCTGCGCGGCCCGAACCGCCTCCGGCGTACTCGCCGCCTCGACGGCCTCCGCGCGCTCCCTCGGCACCTCGGGCATCAGTCTCGCCGGATCGGGCCTGGCCCGGTCGTTGTGCTGCGGGTTGTCGGTGGTGTTCATGGGGTCGTCTCCTCCCGCTCGTCGGCGGTATCGGTTGTGTCAGTGAGGTGCGCGACGGGGTCAAGTCCCCGGGAGTGGTGTAGCGGTCGGTGATCCTCCGGGGGGTTAGGCCGTGAGTTCGAGGACGGGGTCGGTCTCGACCTCCTTGTCGGGTTCGGTGACGGTCGTGAGGCGGCAACGG
>Ga0182735_1001154_pt1 | contig 18292 bp, 13 predicted proteins | sample eDN5th30CKraftMG_FD_128524 | JGI IMG/M metagenome (GOLD analysis project Ga0182735, IMG submission 128524) | Enriched Miracle-Growth compost microbial communities from Emeryville, California, USA - eDNA 5th pass 30_C Kraft MG (version 2) (version 2) ... | reverse complement strand
CGACCACATTCGACGGTTATCCGATGGCGCAGCAGGGCAAGGCCGCCGAGGCGCTAACGGCCGCTTTCACCTCGTCGTTCATCGGCTCGTTCGTCGCTGTGCTGCTGATTACGTTCGTTGCGCCCGGCATCGCATCCTTCGCGCTGCGGTTCGGCCCGGCGGAGTTCTTCTCGGTCTACCTGCTGACGTTCTGCTCCTTCGTCGGTCTTGGCCGTGAAGACAAACACAAGACCATCATCTCGATGGCGCTCGGACTTCTGCTCACCGGCATCGGCATGGACACGGTGTCCGGTACTCTGCGGATGACGTTCGGCTCAACCGACCTGTTGCGCGGCGTGAACTTCCTGGTCGCGGTGATCGGTCTGTTCGGCATCAGCGAAATCCTGCTCACGATGGAAGAGCAACTCGCGCTGAAGGGCCATGCCGCCGCGATCAACATCCGCACTGTGTTGAAGGTGTGGATGGAGATGCCGCGTTACTGGGTGACGCTGGTGCGTTCCTCGGCAATCGGGTGCTGGCTCGGCATCACGCCGGGTGGTGCGATTGCGGCCTCCTTCATGGGCTACAATCTCGCCAAGCGTTTCTCCAAGGACCCGGATGGCTTCGGCAAGGGCAAGATCGAAGGCGTGTTCGCGCCCGAGACGGCGGCGCACGCCTCCGGCACCTCGGCGCTGCTGCCGATGCTCGCGCTCGGCATCCCGGGATCGGGCACTGCGGCGATCCTGCTCGGCGGTCTGATGGTATGGGGTCTCAACCCCGGCCCGTTGCTGTTCGTCGAGCACAAGGACTTCGTCTGGGGCCTGATCGCCTCGATGTATCTCGGCAACGTCGTCGGCCTCGTGATCGTGCTCGCGACCGTGCCGCTGTTCGCATCCGTGCTGCGCGTGCCGTTCGCAGCGATCGCGCCGATGATCGTGGTGTCCTGTGCAATTGGTGCCTTCGCGATCCAGAACGCGATGTTCGACATCTGGCTGATGCTGGTCTTCGGCGTGATCGGCTACGTCTTCAAGAAGATCGGCATTCCTCTGGCGCCGCTCACGCTGGCACTGGTGCTGGGCAGCAGGGCGGAGGACGCTTTCCGGCTGTCGATGATTTCCGGCGGCGGCTCGTTCGGCATCTTCTGGTCGAACTGGCTGGTCGGCTCGATCACGACGCTGTCCTTTATCCTTCTGTTCCTGACCCAGATCGAGAAAGGCATCTCCAAAATCGGCCGTGTTCTGCGGCCAGCCCAGGCCTCGACATGAGCTAAAGGCCAAACCTGTTCCTGCCACGGCCTGACCTCCAGTCAGGCCGGCTCTCCCAAGGGCGCGGAGTATTCCGCGCCCTTGCTTTTCGGGCCTCGCGACGGCCCCGAATTCGCCGAAAGATGGTCATTTCGGCCCTAAAAATGAATTGACCATATCCAAGTAAGTGCTTACTTCGTGCCATGGCATTCAAGCGCATGAGCGGCGATTCGCGCCGGCGGCAGATTCTGGACGCGGCGAAGCAATGCTTCGCGCAGTATGGATTCGCCGGCACCACAACGAAAAAGGTGGCGACCGCCGCCTGTATTTCCGAAGGGCTGCTGTTCCGCCATTTCCCGACCAAGGCCGCGCTGCACGCCGAAATCCTGGCGGAAGCCTGCGAGGCCGACCCCGACCTCAAGCGGCTGCTCGAACTCCAGCCGTCGAGCGAAACCCTCATCATTCTCGTGCGCGAAATGGTGACCCATTTCATCGAGATCCGGACCACGCCGGATCGCGACGAGGAAGAACGGCTTCGGCTGGGCTTTTCCAGCCATCTCGACGACGGGGAATTCGCGCGGCTGTTGTTTGAGAAGATCGCGACCCTGATCTCGCCTTTGTTTATTGCATCGCTCGAAAGGGCCGTTGCAGCGGGCGATGCCGTGCGGCTCGAAACGCGGCCGATCGACCTGTTCTGGTTCGCGCATCACCTTCTTTATTCGCTCGCACTGACAAGACTGTCCGAGATTCCCACGCTTGATTATCCGCCTGACGGTGCTCTGTCGCGCGAACTGAACGATTTTATTCTTCGCGCTCTGGGCGTGAAGGCGGACGTCATTGCCGCCCATCTCGATAGCGCTGCGTCATCTTCAACATCGCATAATCTTGTTCCAGAAAGTGCCTGACATGACCGTTCCCGTCGAAGACGATCCGAATCTGCAACGGCCTGCCGGAGAAACCGAAACTTCCGCGCACGCACACAAGCCGGTGCGCCTACGCAAGTGGTTGATCATCATCGGCGGTGGCCTGGCCCTGCTGGTGGTCCTGTTCGTGGGCTTCAATGCCTTCCGCTCGCACATGATCGCGCAGTTCTTCGCCAACATGAAACCTCCGCCGGTCACCGTGACCGCGGTGGAGGCCAAGAGCGAGGTCATTCCGAACCTGCTGACGACTATTGGCGATCTCGTCGCCGTTCATCAGGTCGATGTCTCCGCCGATGTCAGTGGCCGCGTAACCGACATTCTGTTTACCGCGGGCGCGACGGTGAAGAAGGGCGATCCGCTCGTGCAGTTGTTCGATGCCCCCGATCAGGCGGATCTTGTCAGTTACAAGGCGCAGACGCTGAACGCGCAACTCGCGCTCGACCGTGCCAAGGCGCTGCTGGCAAGGTCGTTCGGCCCGCAGGCGACTGTCGATCAGGCGCAGGCCGCCTACGATCAGGCGAGCGCCAGTGTCGCCAAGACGCAAGCTGTAATTTCTCAGAAGCTCGTTCGCGCTCCATTCGACGGACAACTCGGCGTGCGCCGCGTGGAAGTCGGCCAGTTTCTCAGCGCGGGCACGCTGATCGTGACGCTGACGGACCTCTCGAAGGTCTATGCCAACATCACCGTCACAGAGAAGGACCGCGCCATCATTGATGTCGGCCAGGAGGTTCAGATTCTGGTTGATGCGTACCCCGGGCGCGTCTTCAAGGGCAAGATCACCACCATCGAGCCGCAGATCAGTGCGGAGACCCGCAACGTCCGGGTACAGGCTACGCTCGATAACCCCGAATATCTCCTGAAACCAGGCATGTTCGCGACCGTCTCGATCGTCCTGCCCACGGAGCCGGCACAGGTGACGCTGCCGGAAACCGCGGTCGATTATACGCTGTACGGCGATTCCGTTTTCCTCATCAAAGAAACCAAGGCAGACGATGGCAAGACATCGCTGATAGCGGAACGTGTGCCGGTCACGACGGGCACGCGTATTCATGGTCGTGTCGCCATCGCGAAAGGCTTGAAGGCGGGCGATCGTGTCGTCGCGGTCGGCCAGCTCAAGCTTCAGTCGGGCGCAGCTGTCGAGATTTCGAAGGACCCGCCGCCGCCGATTCCGGCAAAGCCGCCGCGTTACTGATCAGCCGGAGCAGCCGTTATGGTTTTTACCGATATTTTCATCAAGCGGCCGATCTTGTCGTTGGTGGTAAGCCTGCTGATCCTTCTGATCGGTTTCAAGGCCGCGACCAGTCTGCCGATCCGTCAGTATCCGAAGCTGTCGAACACGGTAGTCACCGTGACGACGTCCTATCCCGGCGCATCGCCGGAATTGATGCAGGGATTCATCACCACGCCGATCGAGCAAGCGGTCGCATCGGCTGAAGGCGTCGATTACATCACCTCGACCTCGGTGCAAGGTGTCAGCACGATCCAGGTGTTCGTGCGTCTCAATTTCGATTCCAACCAGGCATTGACCGAAGTACTCGCGAAGGTGAACTCGGTCAGATATCTCATTCCGAAGGAATCGAACGACCCGGTCATCACAAAATCCACCGGCCAGACTACGGCCGTGATGTATATCGGTTTTGCCAGCGATGAACTGGGCGGCTCGGCAATCTCCGATTATCTGACGCGCGTGATCCAGCCGATCCTGTCCACGGTTGATGGCGTGGCCTCCGCCGATATTCTTGGCGGCCAGACTTTCGCGATGCGGCTGTGGCTCGATCCTGCACGCATGGCGGGACGCGGCGTTTCCGCCTCGGATGTTGCCGCCGCCATTCAATCCAATAACTATCAGGCGGCTGCCGGCCAGACCAAAGGCTACTTCATCGTTTCCAACGTCACGACGAATTCCGACCTCAGCGATGTGCAGGCATTCAAGCGCATGGTCGTGAAGTCGAAGAATGGCGGCCTGGTTCGTATGGAAGATATCGCGACCGTCGAACTGGCGGCGCAAAGCGCAGATTCAAGCGTGTCGATGAACGGCCAACAGGCGATCTTTATCGGCGTTCAATCGACGCCTCAGGGCAACCCGCTGACGATCGTCAAGGGCGTGCGCGCGCTGTTCCCGGAAATCGAGCGTAATCTGCCTCCGACGCTGAAAATGAAGGTGGCATACGACTCGACCAAGTTTATTCAATCGTCGATCGACGAAGTGCAAAAAACGCTTGGTGAAGCGGTCGTCATCGTCATCGTGGTTATCTTCCTGTTCCTGGCCTCCTTGCGTTCGGTCATCATTCCGGTCGTCACCATTCCATTGTCGCTGATCGGTGTTTGCTCACTAATGCTGCTCGCGGGATTCAGCATCAATCTCTTGACGCTGCTGGCGATGGTGCTTGCCATCGGTCTTGTGGTCGACGACGCCATCGTAGTGGTGGAGAATATTCATCGCCATTTGGAGGAGGGGAAATCGCCGGTTCAGGCATCTCTGATCGGAGCACGTGAGATCGTCGGCCCCGTCATATCCATGACGATCACGCTTGCCGCCGTGTACGCGCCGATTGGATTCCTCGGTGGCGTCACCGGTGCGCTGTTCCGCGAGTTTGCATTTACACTGGCCGGCTCAGTGATCGTATCAGGCGTTATTGCGCTGACACTGTCGCCGATGATGTGCTCGATCCTGCTTACGCACGTGGAGCAGGGATGGTTTGCTCGCAAGGTGGATGCCGTTTTTAGCTCGGTGACGGATTGGTACGGTAACCGTCTCGACCGCTCGCTCGACTACCGGCCCATCACTGCACTGTTCGCGGTAGTGATCCTGTTCCTTGTCGGGTTTCTCTACATAAATTCGAAAGCGGAGCTTGCGCCTGAAGAAGATCAGGGCATTCTGTTCTCGCTCACCAAGTCGCCGAAATATGCCAATATCGATTACGTCAATTATTATGGTGATCAGCTTGGCAAGGTATTCGGAAGTTTTCCTGAAACCGATCTGACCTTCGTGTTGAACGTTGCCAATCAGGGTGTTGCGGGCATGATTCTGAAGCCGTGGGACGAACGTAAGCGCTCTTCGACCGCGATGAAGCAGGAAGTGCAGAACGCCGTCAGTGCAATCACGGGCACGCAGGTATTCATATTCAACCTTCCGGCCTTACCTGGTGGACCGGGCGGCTTGCCGATCCAGATGGTGATCAATTCCACCAGCGACTTCCGCCAGGTCTATCAGGAGATGGAGAAGGTGAAGGCCGCCGCGCGCAAGAGCGGCCTGTTCATCGTTTCTGACAGCGACCTTGCTTTCGATCAGCCGGTGGTGCGGGTGAACATCGACCGCAACAAGGCAAACGAACTTGGCATCACGATGCAAACCATCGGCAATACGCTGGCGGTCGCGCTCGGTGGCAACTACGTCAACCGATTCAATTTGCAGGGCCGTTCCTATCAGGTGATCCCGCAAGTGCCGCGCACCCTTCGCCTGTCGCCAGAAGCTCTCAACGGCTACTACGTACCTGTTCCAAATGGGGATCAGATTCCACTCTCGACTCTGGTGGACATCAAGACCGGCACCGATCCGAACGCGTTGACGCATTTCAACCAACTCAATTCAGCGACCTTCTCTGCCGTGCCGATGCCGGGTGTCACGGTCGGCACTGCCGTGGACTTCCTGGAGAAGCAGGCGCAGCAACTGCCCTCCGGCTTTGGCCACGACTATCTGGCCGATGCGCGGCAGTACAAGCAGGAGGGCAACCAGCTTGCGGTGGCGTTCGGCTTCGCGCTGATCATCATCTTCCTGGTGCTGGCCGCGCAGTTTGAAAGTATTCGCGACCCGCTGGTGATTTTGATCTCGGTGCCGATGGCGATCAGCGGTGCGCTTATCCCGCTGTTCTTCGGGGTGGCGACGATCAACATCTACACCCAAGTCGGCCTGCTGACACTGATAGGCCTCATCAGCAAGCACGGCATCCTGATGGTGGAGTTCGCCAACGAACTGCAGTTGAAGGAAGGTCTCGACCGCCGCGCGGCGATCGAAAAGTCGGCCCGCGTCCGTCTTCGCCCGATCCTGATGACGACGGCGGCGATGGTGGCAGGCCTTCTGCCGCTCTTGACCGCGAGCGGAGCCGGCGCGGCGAGCCGCTTCTCCATCGGCCTCGTGGTCGTTACGGGCATGACCATCGGCACGATGTTCACGCTGTTCGTGTTGCCCGCGGTGTACACCGCGATCGCGACCGACCATTCGGCCCATGCCGTCTCGAAACGGACAAAGGACATCGAGGCGTTTCAGGCGAGCGTCAGCTAGGACGTTCTTTGAATAAAGGCCGGCCCCGTTCGCCTTGCGGCGGACGAGGCCGTTGTCCAATATGGCGGCATGAAAAGCCCGCCGCCGCATTCGCGCGACGAAGTCCGCACGTTCTGGGTCGGACCCCCGCTCAGCGCTTACGAGATTTTGTCACTGAAGAGTTTTCTTTGCACCGGCGCGCGGGTCATTCTCTATTCTTACGAACCCGGTCTCGCGGTGCCAGCGGGCGTCGATCTGCGGGATGCCAATGAGGTTCTCGCGGTCGGCATCCTTGAGCGATACAATGCGGGCAACACGAAAGCGTGGGCGCGCCATTCGGACCTGTTCCGGTATACGATGCTGGAGAAATTCGGTGGCTGGTACGCCGATCTCGACATCGTCTGCCTCGCGGATCGCCTGCCGCTGGGTGAGATGTATTTCGGCCGCGCCAATGAGGCGCGCATCTTTGCGGGGCTGCTGAAATTCCCGAAGGGTGCGGCAGTCCTGAAAGAGCTTGTCGCGGAAGCGGAGCAGTTGCTTCCCCAGGCTGAGGGAATATCCGAGGATGCTGCGCGCGCCATGATCGGCACACCGCTCCTCAGCCGGATGCTGCAGCAACATGGGCTGGATCGGCTGGCAGCGCCTGCACGTGATGCCTATGAGATCGCGTTCAACGAGGCACTGGCATTTTTCGATCCGGCCAAATGCGAGACGCTTCGTGCGCGGCTTGACGGTTGTACTTTCACCCATCTGTGGAATGGCGCATGGACGGCGCTGCGGATTCCGAGGGATTACGGCCCGCCGCGCGGCAGCTTTCTCGATCTTTTGTTTAAGCGTTTCGAGATCTCGGTGCCGGAGCAGGGCAGGTTGGATTACACCGCCATCGCCTCGTGGGCGATGGAGGATTGCATCCTTGAGGAATACAAACGCCGGGCTGGCGAAGCGGAATTCTCCGCGGCTGCGGTAGGCGACTTCATGCAAGCGCTCAAGCGCGATGGCTGGCAACCGCGCGACCGGCTTTATCGTCCAAAACAGCCGCAACCTCCGCCGGCGGAGACGCAAACCGCGCGCCCGCAGACGATACGCACGTTCTGGCATGGCACTGCGATGCCGCCATATGAGCAGGCGTGTCTTGCGAGTTTTGCGCGCCGCGGCCATCGCGTCGAGGTGTTCACCTATCAGGCCGATGTAAGTTTTGCACCGGGACTGCACCTCCGCGATGCGCGCGAGATTTTGCCGGAGGCGCGTGTGCTGCGCCCGCTGAGCGATGGCCGCATGGGCACTCACGCCGATCTGTTTCGCTATGCGTTGCTGGAGCGGCTCGGCGGCTGGTGGATTGATCCGGACGTGATGCTGATGCAGCCCGACTTGCCGGAAGGCGAAATCTATCTTGCGTCGCCTGATGTGTTTCGCCGCACGCCGGTCACGGTGCTGAGATTTCCGGCCAACCATCCGATGATGGTCGAGGCGCGCAGGCGGGCCGACGCGCTCGACGACGATGCCGCGGAATGGGAGCGCGCGGGTGCTGCCCTCATGAGCGAACTGACGGCGCGAGGTGATATTTTGTCGCAGGCCAAGGAAGGGCTCGGCCCGATCTCATGGCTCAACGTCCCGGACCTGTTCAATCCGGACAAGCGAGACGAATTGCACCGTGCGCTCGCAGATGGCCGGTTTCTTCACTTACACGGCGAAGTCTGGCGGCGGGCGGGGATTCCCGCAATGCTGGCTCCGCCTGATGGCTCGTACCTGTCTGAATTGCTTGAACGTTATGGCGCGCCTACGGATTTCCCGGCGCGAATGACCTTCGATCAGGTCAATCGGTGGATACGGCATATGTATCGCGCTGTCGGCCTGGAACGAGCCTAAGCTCATGGAATTCAAGGCGATACGATAGAATTTCGTCAGTCCTCACCTGAGGCTTTTCGGTGACTCCGCCCTGGAATCCGGTTCCAGGCCCGGCTGTCCCCGTTTGATTCGGGATATTTTTGTGGTTGTTGAACCTGTCGTTGGGCTGAGGGGACCAATGGGCATGGGTTTACGGGCTGACCTCATTTTCTGGGCCAAGGCGAATGCCGCGCCGCGTGCGTGCAGGCTGCTGGCTATGGCCGCTGTCGTGGGCCTGAGCGGTCTTGCGCCTGCCGCCGCGCAGGACGCCTCTGAGCAAAGCCGCCTTTACCAGCAGATGGTTCGCAACCCCACGAACCACGATCTCACCTTTGAGTATGCCCGTGTTGCCACCGCGAACGCCGATTACGAAGCGGCGATCGGCGCGCTGGAGCGGCTTCTGTTCTATAATCCGAAGCTGACGCGGGTGAAGTACGAACTCGGCGCGCTGTATTTCCGGCTCGGCTCCTATGAGATGGCGAAGCGCTATTTCAAGGAGGCGCTCGCCAGCCCCGATCTCGATCCGGTGACGCGTGGTCGTATCCAGGCCTATCTACCGGACGCCGACAAGCAGCTTCAGCCAAGCCGCTTCTCCGGCTTCTTCCAGACCGGCGTCCGGTATCAGTCGAATGCGAATTATGCGCCCGCCACGGGCTCGTTGCTCTCGGGCGGCACGCTGTTCGCGCTTCCCTCGTCGTCGCAGAAGCGGAGCGACGTCAACTGGTTCGGCCTCGCGGGCCTTGCCCACGATTACGATCTGAATTCGCGCGGCGACGTGCTGGAAACGCGCTTCGCGGGTTATCTCACCGCGCAGGACCGCTTCTCCGATCTCAATGTCGGCCTGTTCGATATTTCCGTCGGCCCGCGCATCGCGCTTGCGCCTGAACTGCTGCCGGGCGCCACGATCAAGCCGTATATCGTCGGCGGCAACACCTGGGTCGGCGGTTCGTCCTACCTTTCGACCGGCGGCGCGGGCGTCGCGTTGAACTTTCCGACCGGCACGCGCTTCGCGTGGGGACCGAGCTTCGAGTGGCGGCATGCGGATTTCAAAAACAGCCCGCTGCAGACTTTCTCCGGTTACGGCTCCGGCAACTGGTACACCGGCGCGCTCGGTGGCTCGTGGCAGATCATGCAGACCCTGCGGCTGGAAGGGCGCGGTCTCTATCGCCGAGGTGAATCCGATTTGGTCTATCAATCGTTCGATGCATGGGGGCTGGAAGCTGCGTTGACGTGGGAATTCGCGCCGCCGTTCGTCAGTATCCCGCGCAACTGGAGCGTTTCGCCGTATGTCAAATACACCAATACACGGTTTGACGCGGCCAACCCGAACATCGACCCGACGATCGTGCGCCGTGACAACCAGTGGAGTACCGGCGCGATCCTGAACACGCCGATCACCAAGGCGATCGGGTTCACCACCACGCTGCAATACGACCGCACCAATTCGACCTTGCCGAATTATCGGCTGAACAACTTCTCGGTCATTGCCGGGCCGACGTTCCGGTTCTGAGGATGTTTGCGATGGATAAGCGCGTACAATCCTGCCTGGCACCACTCTTGACGGTGCTCCTGTCCAGCGCTTCGACGCTCATAGCTGTCGTGCCCGGTCAGGCGCAGAATGTCGGCCGCGTCGGCGCGGTCAACAAGGATGCGACCGGCACGCCGCCGGGCAATGCGTCGCGGATGCTGGCGATCGGCACCAACGTCGTGCACAAGGAGCGCATCCAGACGTCTGCCCAGGGCTCGACGCAAATCCTGTTTCCCGACACCTCGACACTGAATGTCGGTCGCAACAGCAACATCGTGATCGACGAATATGTCTATGACCCGAATACGGGCACCGGCAAGATGGTCGCCTCCGTCGGCAAGGGCGTGCTGCGTTTCGTCGGCGGCCAGATCAGCCATACGGCGGGCGTCACCATCAACACGCCGGTCGCAACCCTCGGCATTCGTGGCGGCGTCGCCACCATCGTCTATCCGATCACGGCGGGCTATGCGGCGGCCGATCCCAACGTCGCCAACTGCAAGGGCGAACTGATCGTCGGCCATGTCGGTTCCTCGACGATCAAGAACGCGACCGGCTCGGCTACTGTGCGGCCGGGCTTTGCGACCTGCGTGACCGGCCCTAACGATCCGATCCCCGAGCCGTTCCGCGTATCCGACGCGCTGCTCGCGCAGATCATGGCGAACCTGACCAGCAAGCCGGGACAGAGCGGCGGCGCGATCGACCTGCCGACAGACCAGATGGCGAGCCGTCAAGGGCTGGGCGCGAGCACGCTGCCCGATCCGAGTCATCCGCCGGGTACCGATCCGCTCGGCTATGTCTCGATTTTCGATGGCGGCAACGAGATCGCCAAGAACAAGTCGCAGGCGGGCCAGACCCAGCAGCAGCCGGGCACCAATCCCAACACGCATCCGCCGTGCTATCCCTGCTGTTCCAATTAACTTCAATCCGCTACTCTTGCGTTATGATCGGCGGGTGCGCCGAATGCCTGATTGCGGTTCACGCGCCATCGGTGAGCAGGGGCGGCCTTGGACCATATCTACGATCTCGCGATCATCGGCGGCGGCGTTAACGGCTGCGGCATCGCGCGCGATGCGGCGGGCCGCGGCTATTCAGTCCACCTGTGCGAGATGAATGATCTGGCGAGCGGCACCTCGTCATGGTCGAGCAAGCTTATCCATGGCGGCTTGCGCTATCTCGAATTCTACGAATTCCGGCTGGTGCGCGAGGCGCTGATCGAGCGCGAGGTGCTGTGGGGAATTGCGCCTCACATCATCGCGCCGGAACGTTTCGTGTTGCCGCACCATGACGGGCTGCGCCCGGCATGGCTGCTGCGGCTCGGGCTTTTTCTTTACGATTATCTCGGCGGTCGAAGGCGCCTGCCAGCGACGAGGACACTGAACCTGCGCCGCGACATTGCCGGAAAACCGCTCAAGCCTATTTTCAAGACCGGCTTTGAGTATTCCGATTGCACGGTAGACGACGCCCGCCTTGTCGTCCTCAACGCGCAGGATGCCGTGGAGCGCGGTGCGACGGTTGCTACGCGAACGCAAGCGATAAAAGCCGAAAGGGGCGATGAAGGCGTCTGGCATGTCGTGGTGGAAGATGCGGAGACCAGGGCGCGCAATATCATCCGGGCACGCATCCTCGTGAACGCGGGCGGGCCATGGGTGCAGGAAATTCTGACGCAGCGCGCGGGTGTCGAGGCCAAGGCGCATGTGCGTCTCGTGCAGGGCTCGCACATCGTCGTGCCGCGTCTCTATGAACACGATCACGCCTACACGTTTCAGCATGGCGACGGGCGGGTAATTTTCGTCATTCCTTATCAGAACGACTTCACTCTGATCGGTACGACGGACCGCGATTACGAAGGCGACCCGTCACAAGTTCGCGCGACGCAGGAGGAGATCGATTATCTGTGCGCCTCGGTGAGCGAGTATCTCGCGACGCCGGTGAAGCCGTCAGATGTGGTGTGGAGCTATTCGGGTGTGCGTCCGCTCTATGACGATCACGCGAGCGAGGCGCGCACGGCGACGCGCGATTACATGTTCGAACTCGACGTGCCTGACGGATTGCCGGTCCTCTCGGTGTTCGGCGGCAAGATCACCACTTATCGCAAGCTTGCCGAACATGCGCTGGAGAAACTGTCGCCTTATCTGCGCAGCGGCGGTGCGCCGTGGACTGGCGATACGCCGCTGCCCGGCGGTGGCTTTCAGGCCGGTGGCGTCAGGGACTTAACGAACCGGCTTTTGCAGGATTATCCGTTTCTCGCGCAGCGTCATGCCGCCCGGCTGGCTCGCTCTTATGGGACCAGCGCCCGGATCGTTCTCGGCCGTGCGGCGTCAATGGCCGAACTGGGGCAGGATTTTGGCCAGACGCTGACCGAGCGAGAAGTGCGTTATTTGATGGCACATGAGTTCGCGCAGACGGCGCAGGACGTGGTCTGGCGGCGTTCGAAGCTCGGGCTGTGGCTGACGCAGGATGAAGTCGCGGCTCTCGATGCGTGGATGGCGGCGCAGCGGAAGCCAGACTCTTGCTGAGCCGCGCAAGAACGTTTGCATCTTTTGCAGATGAGCAGGATGCGCTAAGCGGGTTCGGGCAATCCGGGAGCCGATGATGACGACCAATGCAATGAAGACGAAGGCGTGGGGGACCACCGGATCGGAGGTCTCCGTGATCGGGCAGGGCACTTGGTACATCGACCGCGGCAATCATGCGGCGGCAGTGTCGGCTCTGCAAAAGGGTCTCGATCTCGGCATGACGCATATCGACACCGCCGAGATGTATGACGATGCGGAGCTGGTGGTGGCGGATGCAATCAAGGGCAGGCGCGACGAAGTGTTTCTGGTGTCGAAGGTGCTGCCGAGCAACGCCTCGCGCGCGGGCACCATCAAGGCCGCGGAGCGATCGTTGGCGCGGATGCGCACCGACCGGATGGATTGCTATCTGCTGCACTGGCGCGGCGGCTACGATCTGGAAGACACCGTGAGCGCGTTCGAGCAGCTCAAGAAGGACGGCAAGATCCGCTCATGGGGCGTCAGCAATTTCGATGCCGGCGATCTGCAGGAGATTTATGACGTCGCGGGCAAGGGCAACATCGCCTGCAATCAGGTGCTCTATCATTTGAAGGAGCGCGCCATCGAGCATTCGGTGATCCCGTGGTGCGAGGCGCATGGCGTGACCGTGACGGCCTATTCGCCGTTCGGGCACAATGATTTTCCTTCCGCGAAATCCGAAGGCGGGCAGGTGCTGCAACAGATCGCGGCGGCGCATGACGCCACTCCGCGTCAGGTGGCGCTGGCGTTTCTGACCCGCGCGCCGTCCGTGGTGACGATCCCGAAGGCGTCGTCGGCCGCGCATGCGGCGGACAACGCCATGGCCGGTGGATTGACGCTCAGTGATGCTGAGGTCGCGCAGATCGACAAGGCATTTCCGCGCGGGCGCGAGCCTGGTCATCTGCCGATGCTGTGAGCCGAGAGCCTCAATCAATAATGCGGCGGCGGCGGTTCGCTGCCCGGTGACGCCGGAATGCTTTGTTCGGCGGCACTGACGCGATCGGTCAGCCGCGTTATTTCGCGCGTCAGCATGTCGATCTGCTTCCATTGCGCGGTAATGGCCTGATTGAGCGTCTCGACGGTCGCTTCCTGATGAGCGATCTGGATTTCCAGCGCCTCGATCCGGCCCGCCAGTTCGGCTGCGTCATTCATCGTCGTCACCTTGCAATTGAGCCGCGCGTTCGGTCAGACCATGGCCGAGCGCGATGCGCTGATCGAACACGAAGCAGTCGCCGGTCCAGCGGCTTTCATCTTCGGGAACGGTTTCGAGATATTTCAGGATGCCGCCCTTGAGGTGGAAGACATTCTTGAAGCCGCGTGACAACAGATAGGAACTGGCCTTCTCGCAGCGGATGCCGCCGGTGCAGAACATCGCGATCTCGGTGTCGCGCGCGGGATCGAGCGTGCGGTCGGCAAATTCCCTGAACTCGCTGAAGCTCTTGATGCGCGGATCGATCGCGCCCTCGAACGTGCCCATCTCCACCTCGAAATCGTTGCGGGTGTCGAGCAGCACCATGCCGGGGCGGGCGATCAAGGCGTTCCAGTCCTGCGCATCGACATAGGTACCGACCTGCCGTGTCGGATCGGTGCCGTCGTCCTTGAGCGTGACGATCTCCTTCTTCAACCGGACCTTCATCCGGTTGAACGGCATCTCCGTTGCGGTGGAGAATTTCAGTTCGAGGTTGTCGATCCGCCCGCCGAACAGCGCGCCTTCCTGAATCTGCTTCATCAGCGCGTCGATAGCCACCGCGTTGCCCGCGACCGTGCCGTTGATGCCCTCGGCGGCCAGCAGGATGATGCCCTTGATGTCGAGCGCCACGCACATGTTGCGCAACGGCTCGCGCAGGCTCTCGAAATCCGGCAACGGGGTGAACTGATAGAACGCGGCGACTTTGTAGGGCATCGCGGTCTTATAATGGCAACGCGGGCAGGGGAAAAGATGGCGCGACGCTGCTCAAGCGACGCCCACAGCCTCGTTCGCCGTGACCCGGTGAGGATGGGTAAAAATCTCGAATCCGTCGGACCGCGCGATGGCGCACAGCGTGATCCCGGCGCGTTCCGCCATGCGGATCGCGAGCGCGGTCGGCGCCGACACCGAGACGATCAGCGTCGCGCCGATGGTGGCGGTTTTCTGCACCATTTCCACGGAGACGCGGCTCGTCAGCAGCACCGCGCCCTTGCCGGCGTCGATCCTGTTGCGGGCGAGCGCGCCGCCGAGCTTGTCGAGCGCGTTGTGGCGGCCGACATCCTCGCGGACTTCAAGAATGCCGCGCTCCGGCTCCCAGTACGCGGCGGCATGAACCGCGCGGGTCAGCGTGTTGAGCTTCTGCAACGGATGGAGCGCCTGCATCGCGGCCATGATCTGCGCAGGCGTCACGGTGATGCCGGTGCCGACGATCGCTACGGGCTTCATCGCCTCGACGATGGAATCGATGCCGCACAATCCGCAGCCGGTGGGGCCCGCGATGTGGCGGCGGCGCTCGCCGAGGCGCTCGGCGCTCTCCTTCTTCAGCCACATCCGCAGCTCGATGCCTTCGTCCTGCGGCACGATTTCGAGCGACTCGATGCCGTCGGGCGAAGCGATGATGCCTTCCGTCAGGCTGAAGCCGATGGCGAAATCCTCGAGGTCCTGCGGCGTGCCCATCATCACCGCATGCGTGCCCGCATTGTAGGACATCGCCAGCGCCGTTTCCTCCGGCACAATGCGCTCGCCCTCGGTGAGGCCGCTTTCGCGCCAGATCTGGCGATGGGCTGAAACTGTCGGCTCGATCATGCGTTGTACCCTGTCCCGGCAAGGGTGCCGGTACCTGTCATATAGGACATCATGCACGTCAGCGTAAGCAGCCGGAGCCGTCCCGCAATAGCAAAAAGGACGCGGCGCCAGGCACGCACGGACCGCCGCATTGTCACCGAAAAGCTATGGCGGGCTTGGCAAGTGAATCGGGGAGGCGAACGGCACGGATGAAAAAGCTGACCGGACTTGCGCCTCGCCGCATTCTTTGTGTTTTCCCGAAATATTCGCCGTCGTTCGGCACATTCGAATATGCCTATCCACTGACGGATGGCGTGAAAGCGTTCATGCCGCCGCAGGGCCTGTTGCTGATCGCGGCTGCATTGCCGGACGAGTGGAGCGTGCGCTTCATCGATGAGAATATCCGCGCCGCCGCCGATGAGGATTTCGAATGGGCCGAGGCGGTGTTCGTCTCGGGCATGCATATCCAGCGCAAGCAGATCAACGACATTTGCCGCCGCGCGCATGAGCATGGTTTGCCGACCGCGCTCGGCGGGCCCTCGGTCAGCGCGTGTCCCGACTATTATCCCGCGTTCGACTACCTGCACATCGGCGAGATGGGCGATGCGACCGATGATCTGTTCGCGCGCCTTGCCGCCGACACCGCGCGCCCGAGGCGGCAGATCGTGTTGGAGACGCATGAGCGTCTCGCGATGGCGGAGTTTCCGCTGCCCGCCTACGAGCTCATTCCGCTGCGGAAATACTTTCTCGGTAGCATCCAGTTCTCCAGCGGCTGTCCGTATCAATGCGAATTCTGCGACATTCCGGGGCTGTATGGCCGCAATCCGCGCCTGAAATCGCCGGAGCAGGTCACCGCCGAACTCGACAAGATGGTCGCGAACGGGCTTTCGGGTGCGGTCTATTTCGTCGACGACAATTTCATCGGCAATCGGCGGGCGGTGCTGGAATTGCTGCCGCATCTGGTCGAATGGCAGAAGCGCAACGGTTACGCGGTGCAGTTCGCCTGCGAGGCGACGCTGAACATCGCCAAGCGCCCTGAAATCCTGCAATTGATGCATGACGCCTTCTTCCTCACGGTGTTCTGCGGCATCGAGACGCCGGACCCGAACGCGCTGAAGGCGATGTCGAAACAGCATAACATGATGGTGCCGATCCTGGAGGGTGTGGAGACGCTCAACAGCTACGGCCTTGAAGTTGTCTCCGGCATCATCCTCGGGCTCGATACGGATACGGACCAGTCGGGCGAGGGGATTCTCGAATTCATCGAGCAGTCTCAGATTCCGCTTCTGACCATTAATCTGTTGCAGGCACTCCCCAAGACGCCGCTGTGGGATCGTCTGCAACGCGCAGGTCGACTGATCGAGAATACCGACCGCGACTCCAATGTGGATTTCCTGCTGCCTTACGATCAGGTCGTGGCGATGTGGCGCGAGTGCATGGGGCGTGCCTACACGCCGGAAAAAATGTTCGCGCGCTTCCAGCACCAGATCGAACATACTTATCCGAACCGCATCCATCCGCCGCCGACCAAGCAGCGCCTGACGGCGGCGAATATCAAACGCGGGCTGACCATGATGGCGAAGATCATCTGGCACGCGGGGGTGCGCGGCGACTATCGCCGGGTGTTCTGGAAATTCGCGTGGCCGCGTTTGAAGGCGGGGGACGTCGAACGCTTCATCAGTTGCAGTCTCGTCGCGCATCATCTGATTACGTTCGCGCGCGGCGCGTCGAGTGGCCGCCAGACCGCGTCCTATTACTCCGACAAGCCCGGCGAAGCGCTGCCGCAGGCTGCGGAATAGGCCGCATTTTCAGCCGCTTAGGCCCTCTCGCATTCCGTGCGGGGGTGGGGTATTATGCGCGTTCTTAGCGGCGATGCCGCTTTTTCTTTAATGAAAACAGTATCTTAGGTCGCCGTGACGAACTCGTTCGCCCACTCTTTGTCCATTTCTGCAAGCCGCGCGGCGATGCCGCGAAAAGGGCGTCCGTCATGACGGCCGCCGGCGAATTGCGCTCGGGCAAGGGACACAAGGACGAAAACTTTCCCGTCGCCTCGAAGCTGATCCATCCGCGCCATCGCGCGCTGATTTTCGCGTTCTACAATTTCGTGCGTACGGCGGACGACATCGCCGATCACGTCAGCCTGCCGCCGCAGGAGAAGCTCGCCCAACTCGACCGGTTAGAGGCGGAACTGCTCGGCAACGGCGAGACTCAGGCGGAGGCCGTGGCGCTGCGCCGCGCATTCGCCGAGCGCGGGATGCCGCCGCGTCATGCGCAGGATTTGCTGACCGCGTTTCGCATGGACGTCACCAAGCTGCGCTACGACAATTGGGACGACCTCATTCACTATTGCAGCTATTCGGCGATGCCGGTCGGCCGCTTCATGCTCGACGTGCACGGCGAGGATCGCGCGACATGGCCCGCGAACGACGCGCTGTGCGCCGCGCTGCAGATCAACAACCATCTGCAGGATTGCGGCAAGGACTATCGCGACCTCAATCGCGTCTACGTGCCGCTCGATGCCTTGAACGCGGCGGGAGCCTCGGTGGAAGAGCTGGGGCAGGCGAAGGCGTCGCCCGCGCTGCGCGCCTGCCTGAAGTCGCTCGCCGAGCGCAACGAGGCGCTCCTGATGCAGAGCGCGTCGTTCTCCGCTCAGGTGAAGGATGCGCGGCTCGGCATGGAGATCGCGGTGATCGACACCTTCGCGCGCAAGATCGTGAACCTTTTGAAGGCGCGCGATCCGCTGAGCGAGAACGTGCATCTGTCGAAATTGTCGATGCTGATGCTGGCGTCTATGGCATCGGGATTTGAAATCGGACGCCGTGCGGCCGGCGTGAAATCGATGCCGCGGCTATCCACGGGCGCATGATCCTGCCATGACCGACGTCGATACTTCACCGGCCCAGACGGCTTCCGGCAGTTCGTTCTACGCGGCGATGCGCATCCTGCCGCGCGAGCAGCGCGAGGCGATGTTCCACATCTACAGTTTCTGCCGCAAGGTAGACGACATCGCCGATTCCGATGGGCCGCGCGGTGAGCGCCTCGAAGCTCTGGCGCAATGGCGGCGCGACATCGACGCGCTTTACGAAGGCCATCCGCCGCCGCGCGTGGCACCTTATCAGGACGCGGTGAAGCGGTTCGGCCTCAAGCGCGAGGACTTCATCGCTATCATCGACGGCATGGAGATGGACGT
>Ga0182735_1001150_pt1 | contig 18305 bp, 29 predicted proteins | sample eDN5th30CKraftMG_FD_128524 | JGI IMG/M metagenome (GOLD analysis project Ga0182735, IMG submission 128524) | Enriched Miracle-Growth compost microbial communities from Emeryville, California, USA - eDNA 5th pass 30_C Kraft MG (version 2) (version 2) ... | reverse complement strand
CGTATGGCTTGGCTTGATCTCAACGGTTCTCGGCATGGCGCAGGTCCTCCACGCCACCTTGAATCATGCCAGCCTCAATCTGGGAACCCCCATCGAGTCACATCAAAGGGCCCTTGGTATTAGTATGAGGGCAGAATGTTAGAGTCAATTATGCGTTAACGGATATTTCAGATTTACGTTAATCTGAGTTTCCTGCTCAATAATGCTTCGTTGATCTACCTCTTTAGAGGTAGCGACGAAAATTGGGCCGCCATAAAGTGCAAAAAGCCGTCACCCAGACACGTGCGACAGGCCTCGGCGGGCGCGGGCGGATTCGACCGGGGCGCAGCCTGCCGATGAGTGACGATGGAGGCGAAGTTGCGCCTCGCCCGTCGTATGAACGGGCGGTCAAGAATCAGGATCGGGGTTTCCGCCAGAAGAAGGTCAGGGCATATCCCCCGACGCGGACGAGTTCCCTTTCACCAGACCTGATGGCGAAAGCAGGCTTGATCTTCAGCCGTCCCAGAAACGGTATCCAAAGCTCCAAAGGTGTTCCTTCCACGGAACCCCCCGGCCACATTAATGCACAGCCCGGCCCGCAAGGCCACCCCCGCGACGGCGCAGTCCGGGATGCGCGGCCACAGCCACGTCACCATGGCCATCAGGCGACAAGCACAATGGCGATCATCGTCCCGCCTGATGCGGCAATCGTTCAGTAGCCACCGCCACCCATGCCGCCGCCACCGCCATTCCCGCCGCTTGTCGTCTGTTCCGGCGGGCGCTGCGATCCGGCCGGAGTGTTGCAAGCTGCAATCCCCGTCAGGATCATCAACAGGATCGCGACTGTCGTATGTCTGCGCATCGGGTCGTCTCCTTGAGCAATCCACCCCGCCTTCGAATAACGACACGCCGCCCCGGTTTATTCCATCACAGTCGATTAACGGCATCCTCCGTTGCTTCGCACCAGGACGAAAGCAAAAGGGGCAGGCCCGCGAATGCGTAGACGGGCGCGGGCCGCCCCCCCTGTTCGGCCATTCCGTCACTGGTGGTTATTGGACTGCTGGAAACCGGCCACGTCGTACTGGGATACGCTTTTCGGGTTCTTCGAGTTCTGCGGTTGCGTACCCGCGTAGTGGGTTCCGGCATTCCCGTCCGGGTTGAATGCCGACCCCGGAGCGGAGCTGGCATGCCCCGGCGTGGCGCTCCCCGTCTGAGGCGAGCCGATCGTCTGGCTGGGCTGTCCTTTCATTCCCGTCACGGAATGAACATTGGTGGCGAAAGCCATGCCGGTGGAAATTCCCAGCAAGGCCATTCCACGCGTCATCGGCGCGATGAGATGTTTCATGGCGTTTCTCCCGGATGGGTTTGATTTCACCAGGCACTCCACCTCGGCAGCGCCCGGCCGACCGACAAGCTTGCCACCTGGCGCCCCGTGGGACCACTACCCATTGCGCGCATCGCGAAGCTGTGATCGAGCGACCTGTCGGCTCCGTTTCGCGAGGGCGGGCAGAAGCATCGAACTCAATTAAAATCCGCCAGTGGATATTTACGGTTTCCACCCTCCGCCGGTCTAGCCTTCCGGCGGGCGGCTTCATCGGAGAGAACATTGACCAGTGACTTCGCCGCCGCTCGCCTGCACCTGCAACGCGCCTACGACTATCTGCGTGGCAACGACGAAATCAGCCACAAGTCGCGCGAAGCGGTCGATCTCCTGATCGAAGCGGTGGCCGTGGCAGAGCACCGGCGCCCAGCGGCACCGGTGCTGGAATTCAAAACCGGCGCCGGAAAAAACCGCTCCCTGAAAGACGCGCCATCAATCGGCGCGCAGCAATGACCATATCCGGACTTCGCGGGGCTGCTCGAGAATCCCGTCGAGCGCCGCGTGCCACTCGGACCGGTAAGGCCGCTTGAGCTGAACCTCCAGCACGTCCTGCCGGTCCTTCCATGTCTCGTGCAACTGGAAGCGGTTCTCGTCGTCCGGATCGACATGCAACGTCGCCCCCTCGAAGGTCGCCTCGTGGCGCATGGCGTCCAGGACCGGATCGAGAAGCGCCCTGAACCGGTCCCGCCGATCCGGGCGCACCTGAAAGGTGATGACGTAGGTCTCGCTCATCTCTGAAACTCCCATAAATTTGTCGGCCCTGCCCGCGGACCGGCCTCACCCCAGCCGTACCGTCCATCGCCTGCCGGGGAACAGGACGACGGGATCGCCTGCTCCCCGGCCGCGGACATCCGATCGATGCGTGCCGGCCGTTTTCACGAAGGGTCGCTCACGACCCGTCTCAATTCAGGAAGCCGATGACCTCGGCGATACGGCCGTGACTATCGACGCGCACGACGTCGGTTCCGTGCGCCACGGCTTTCGTGTCCGGCGCCGCCAGAGTCCAGTTGAAGCGCACGTAGGGGCCGTGGCCATCGACGGCTCCCGACAGCGCGAAGGCGTGGCCGGGAAAGTTGACGACGGCCTGGTCCATCATCGATCCGATGGCGTCGCGGCCGCTCGCCGACATCAGCGGATCCACATAGATGGCATCCTCGCTCCACGCCGACAGGGTGCGGCTACGCTGCGCCGGCGCGGCGTTCCAGCTTGCCAGATACTGTTCTGCAATGCGTTGCATATCGGTCATGTCCGTTCTCCTTTGAAGTTTGACGGGACGACGATGGCACGCGGCGACGGGCGTTGCGATTACGTGCGAGGTAATTGCCGATCGGGCGACCGGGCTGCTAGCCTCGGGCCATGCTGAACGAAAACCAATCCGCCGGGGACCTGTTGCGCGAATGGCGGCAGCGCCGCCGGCTCAGCCAGCTGGCGCTGGCCGTCGATGCGGAAATTTCGCAGCGGCATCTGAGCTTCCTGGAATCGGGGCGATCGCAACCGAGCCGGGAGATGGTGCTGCACCTGACCGAGCGGCTCTCCGTTCCGCTGCGCGAGCGCAACATGATCCTGACCGCCGCGGGCTTCGCGCCGATCTATCGCGAACGGCCGCTCGACGCACCGGAACTCGGCGCCGCGCGCGCCGCAATCGACCGGATTCTAAAAGGCCACGAGCCGCACCCGGCGCTCGCGGTCGACCGCAACTGGACGCTGCTGGCGGCGAACGCGGCCGTCGGCGCGCTGATGACCGGGGTTGCCGGGCATCTGGTTACCGGCGAGATCAATGTGCTGCGGCTCAGCCTGCATCCCGAGGGGCTTGCCGGCCGTATCGTCAATTTCCGCGAATGGCGCGCCCACATCCTCGCGCGGCTTGCGCATGAGATCGATGTTTCAGCCGCGCCCCGGCTGGTCGCCTTGCAGGAGGAACTGAAATCCTATCCCCTACCTCCGCAAGCCGCCTCTTCGCGAGCGGTCCCGGTCGCCGAGGGCGGCATTGCCGTGCCGCTCACGCTGGCGAGCGACGAAGGGCCGCTCTCCTTCATCAGCACCACGACCGTGTTCGGCACGGCCGTCGACGTGACCCTGTCGGAGGTCACGATCGAAGCCTTCTTCCCCGCCAACCCGGAAACATCGCAGGCAATGGCGAAGCTGACCGCGCAGCGCTAAGGCCGCAACCCAGCGCTGCGGAGAACGGATCACCGTTTGCCTCGGAATTTTCCTATCGCTAGCGAACGACCCGCCGTCTCCGAGCGGCATTTCTCGTGCCCAACCGAAAGCCGTATTGCCGCCCTCCAGCCGGGAGTCATCTGTTGCTGTGCCCCACCCGGTGCATGCCAGTAGGATACCATACATGTTGGTGCCCCCGCCGGAAGTGGTTGCGGTAGTGGCTCCCGCCAAGGAAGACCGGGCCGGTATCGTAGTAATAGCCGTCGTAGTAGTAGGCGCCATAAGGATCGCCGACGTCGACGCACCCCGTCAGCCCGAGAACGGAAACGGAGAGTACAGACGCGATCAGGATTGGTTTCACCAACATCGGAATGCCTCCTCAGATGCGGCTTGGACCCAGCCTAACGCAGCCGCGATGCGCGTGTTGCATCCGGTTCCATCACGTTTAGGGGAAGCTTCCGTTATTGCAGGCTGTCCGGCGGGGCACGCCGAATTGATACGGAGATTTCGGGGGATTTCTGTTCCTGCTTGATTAGGCGAGGCGTATATTCCCCCAGCTTATTCAGCGGGAGGTCGGACGATGACCACGGTCGAAAGTTTGCGGGGCAGCCAGAAAAGCCTGATCCGGTGGCATTATCTCTGGTACGTGGCGGCGGCCCTGCTTGTGATGATCGTCGCAATCGCCGCCGGAAACATCTGGTTTCTCAACTGGGTCCACGTCATGAGCGGCGTGCTGTGGACCGGCATCGACCTGTTCATGGGCTTCGTCATCGGTCCGATCATCCGCAGCGTCGACGTGCCGATCCGCCAGGAGATCATCACCCGGCTGACACCGGTGACGCTTTTCCTGATGCCGACGCTCTCCGTCATCACCGGCACCGCCGGCTGGTTCCTCGCGGTCGACCTCGGCCTGACGGAACTGCCCTGGCCGGAATTCGGCTGGATCGTTGCGGCCCTGGTGCTGGTCACCCTGATGGCGATCCAGGGGCTCGGCTACCTCCTGCCGACCAGCTTGCGGGTCTGCTTCGAACTGCAGAAGCCGCAGCCCGACGGCCCCAGGATCGGGCGGATGATGAGCCGCTTCTACTATGTCGTGGCGAGCCAGGGCGTCATGCAGGTGGCGATCATCGTCGTGATGGCGAAGCTGGCGACCGGGGTCTGACCCACCTGCCGCCTATTCGAAGATCACATAGGCCTTCCGGACCGTTTCGAGGATGTTCCATTCCCCCCGCGAATTCGCCGGGAAGTAGATGGCGTCGCCGGCCTGAAACCGGACCGTCTCGCCACCATCCGGGGTGAATGTCCCCTTGCCGGTGATGAAGTAGCTGTATTCGGCCTGCGGCACACCGCGCCGAAAACGGCCCGGCGTGCATTCCCAGAACCCGGTCGTTCCGACCGGTATCGGCTGGTCGGCAGCCACTCTTACCATCGCGACCTGGTCGCTCGTCGGCCTGGCGACCGGGGTTGGCTCACCGAAGGCGCCGTCGCCTTCGAAGCGGATCAGGGTTGGCGACAAGCTGGGCTCCTCCTTGGCTCGATGCCCCGCAGAAAACCAAAGACGGAGCGGGTCGGCAAGAGACCGGAAGACGCAGCCAAAATCTACGCGCCGGGCGCTCCGGGAAATGTCGCCTGAACTTATCGGCGCGGCCGGCGTTACCGCTGCTCAAGAGGAGGTTGCGATGGCCGACAATCTGGTGCTTACCGATCATGATGCGATCCGCGACTGGGCCGCCGCCCGGATGGGCTCGCCTGCCGTCGTGGACGTTTCTCCGCAGGCCGGCATCCAGCCGGAACTTCGGATCGTCTTCGACCAGGCCGCCTATGAGGACCAGGACAGGCCCGAGCGGCCGCCGAACGCAGGCGGCTATGAGTTGGTCGAATGGGACGAATGGTTCGAACTGTTCGACGCGGCCGAGCTGGCCCTGGTCGTGCCGCCGGAACGCCCCGGTTCCCTCGACAGTACCCATGAATTTATACGACGCGACGAAACCTAGTCGGCGCCGTCCTGTGCCGGGTGACGGCCTCGTTCAGTCGGGTTTGGTATCGCGGAACTGGTCGCTTTCCGGGTCCTGGTACGGGTCGAACACGGGCACCAGGCCGGCATCTTTTGCTATCTCCCCGATCAATTTCGCAAGCTCGGCGCTGGAAAGCACGCAATCGGGCAACTCCTGCCGAACCCGCTCGATGACCTTGTTGGTCGACAGCACGTGGTCCCGCCCAAGCACCTCGATGCAGGACAGGATGGTCCTGCGAAGGGAGTCATCGGACTGACGGTGTGCAGCGTTCCTCAAGATACCTCGCATGCGATCGCAAGAACCTGGGCTACGGGCCGGACGGGATAGGTGCTCGCCTGCCATTTCGTTGGCCAGAAGGAGAAACCGGGAAAATCCTCCTGTTCACCGCTACCATCGGGCCCGGTTGACACGGCCCGCAGCGAAGGGTGAACGCACCACGGGCGAAAGAGTTCAACCGGTAGCCGGCCCCTCCCCGATCGGCCGCGCTGGAGGCGCGCTTCCTCCTGCCCGCGGCGCTGCCGCCATTTCCCGCGGTCGATTAAACTAGTTAATTGTGCCGACCGGGAATCTCCCCGTAGCTGCCTGCTGGTTCATCGCTGAAGGGATGCGAAAATGCGGCACTACCCCGAGTTCGGTTATCTTTCGTCCCGTGACCTGGACATGCTCACAAGGGTGCTGGAGACAACCTCTCCCGAGGGAGCTTCCGAGAGCGAGCGCCAGACGCGCGCCGCAACGCTTGTCCGTCTGTTCCAGTCCGGGCTCACGACGGAGGAAGCGCTTATCGCGGAAGTGGGAGGGCCTTCTTCCTGATTGCAGGAACAATCGACGGGCCTCGCGCATTGGAGATCATAGCCGCGAGAGATGCAATGCCCCGCTATTTCTTCGATACCTATGGTGAGGACGGTCTTTTCCGTGACGAGGACGGAATAGAGTGCAACACGAAAGCCGAAGTGCAGCGGCGCGCCATCGGCGCCCTGCCGGACATGGCGCGGGACGAACTTCCCGAAGGTCCCAATCACGATTTTTGCGTCGAGGTCCGAAACGAACGGGGCGATATCGTCTTCCGATCGCGATTTTCGCTGAGATCCGAATGGCTGGATGACGAAGACTGAGCAGGCCTAGCGGGGTTCCACCCGCAGGCTCAGATAGGTCGGGTCGAATTCGGCAAGCCTGGCCAGATCGGCGAAATCGCGGATGACGACGATGCCGCCGCGCCAGTCGACCAGCCCGGACAGGCGAAGCTTCTGCAGCTTCTTGTTGACATGCACGACGGACAGGCCGAGCAGGTCGGCCAGTTGGGATTGCGTCAAAGGCAGATGGAAGGAATTCCCGGTCGCAATCCCGGCGGCCTCCAGCCGCAAATACAATTCGCAAAGAAGATGCGCCATGCGCTGTTCGGCGGTGCGGCGCCCCAGGCAGGTGACCCACGCCCGCTGGATCGCGCCGTCGATCACCGTGGAGAGCCAGAGCAATCGGCCGAGATGAGGGCTTTCCTCGGTCACGCGCCGGATTGAATCGTAGGAAACATAGGCGACTTCGCACGGCCCAATGGCGACCACGCCATGGTCCATGACCCTTAGCAGATAGGCGTGCAGGTCGACGAAATCGCCCGGAACGTGAAGCGCGCTTATCTGGCGACTGCCGTCCCGGGAATAGTGGCTCCTTGCCGCAAAGCCTTTCAGGATCATGCAACTTTCGCCGGGCCGGCTGTCCTCGGCCACCACCTCGCCGCCATTCGAGAACATTTCTGTTCGCTTCGGGAGCGAATTGATCAAGGCGATTTCCTTGGGCGACAGGGTGTCCCTTCGCGAGATACTGCGGATGAAGGGCAAGAACCCCTCTTCGCCAAGGACAGTGTCGGCCATGCACGCCAACGGGGGCGAGCCCTTTTGGTTCCAGCCGGAGCGGCTTGCCGAGACAGCATTCCCTTCGCAGCGGGTGCAACAAACTCGGCCATCCCTCGTTTGCCTAGCAGGCGATCCCCGCCTTATGGAGAAAACCATGGACTGGAACCGCGTTGAAGGAAACTGGAAGCAGCTCAAGGGCAAGGTCAAGGAGCAGTGGGGGAAACTCACCGACGACGACCTCGATCAGATTGCCGGGCGCCGCGACCAGTTGGAAGGCAAGATCCAGGAGAGATACGGCCTGGAAAAGGACCGCGTGCGCGAGGCCGTAGACGACTGGTACGGTCGGCAGGGCTGGTAGAAATATCGATCGGCGAGCCCGCTCCGTTCCTCGGGGCGGGCTTTTATCCCGCATGGATCGGCTGACCGCTCGTTGGGGCCGAGCCCTTTCACGCCGGTTTTCATGAAAGCGAAGGAAAACCGATGAACAAGATCATCCCCGAAAACAAGGCACGCCAGGGCCGCCGGGGCTGGCACGTGCTGGCCATACTCATCGCGTCGCTGGCCTTGATCGCGATCGTGTGGGTCGCGGTCGAGTTCTATGGCGAGGCTATCGAACCCGGTTCCGACATACCGCAGACCGGCACGCAAACCGGTACGTCGCAGACCGGCACGCAGCCGAGCGGAACTTCTCAAAAGTAGCCGCCGGCGCGCCGGCCGTTCGGAAGCCTGCAGTAAGGCTTACTATTTCCCCGCGCGACGGCGCGTTTTCGCCCGCTGCGGCCGCGCCTTTGGCTCCGGCTGAGCCTGTCTTTCTTCCATGCGTTTTTCGAGTTCGTAGGACAGCCATCGGCAAAACATGCCGACAATGGACGTCGCCGCGCCCGCCAGCAGGCACGCTGTGAGCAGCGCATCCTTTTGCGCGTTCGACCAACTGACGACGGCCAGCAACAGCACACTCAGGGTGGAGATCAGATAGCCCAGCCCCTTCAACTTGTGGAGATCATGCCGCCCGATCACGATTGACCCTGCCATCCAACGCAAGCCGACACCCTTGCCGGCTGCCATTAAAAGAGGGAGGCGAAACGCCTCCCCCTTGTCGTCAGTGCTGGCCGCCCTTGCGGCCGGCCTCGGAAGCCCGCTCGCGATCTTCGGCAAAGTTGCCGCTGCCACCACGATGATTGCGATCGTCGTCCCGGCTGGAGGCGTGCTGCTGTTTGCTGCCGGTGTTCTTGTGGCTCTGCTGGCCTGCCTTCACATGCTGCTCATGGGTTCCGCCTTGGTTCGCCATCTGCTTCTCCTTGGGTTGGATCGTCGCAACGGCTTGATCGCCCTTGCGCACCCTCCAACGGCGGGCGGAAGATCGCCGTTCCCTCACGTAATATTTCGTGACTTCGGCGTATCTGCACAAACACGGCCTCGCACGTTTCAGCCTTCATCATCCAGGAGGCCTTCAGATGAAAAAGAGCACCGACAAGCAGCCCGTGGCCGCTCAACGGCGAGTCCAGAAATCCGTCGAGCGCGATGACCGGGAATCGGGCAAGGCAGCCGCGAAGCCGATGCAGGCGGGCGCGAGAAAATATCCGGTCCCGCCGTTTCCCCAGCAGCACTACCCGAAACCCGGTGACGAACGCGTGCTCGATCCGGCGCCGATGTATGATGCCCCCTTCTACAAGGGGTCGGACAAGCTGGCGGGGAAAGCGGCGCTCATCACGGGCGGCGATTCAGGCATCGGCCGTGCGGTCGCCGTGCTGTTTGCGCGGGAGGGCGCCGACATTGCGATCGTCCATCTCGCGGAAAAGGGAGACGCCGAGGTCACCAGGCGGGCCGTCGAGAAGGAGGGGCGCCGTTGCCTGGTCATCGCCGGCGACGTCTCCAAGCGCGCCTTCTGCGAAAAGGCCGTGGCAAAAACCATCGACGCCTTCGGGAAGCTCGACGTGCTGGTGAACAACGCGGCCTTCCAGATACACTCGGAAAAGTTCGAGGACCTGAGCGAGGAGCACTTCGACCTCACGCTCAAAACCAATCTCTATGGCTATTTCCACATGGCCAAGGCAGCCGTTCCCCACATGGCGTCCGGTTCCGCCATCGTGAACACCGGCTCCGTCACCGGCATCGACGGGTCCAAGGCGCTGATCGACTATTCGATGACCAAGGGCGGGATCCACGCCTTCACGCGCTCGCTCGCCGGCAACCTGGTTGCCAAGGGCATCCGCGCCAACGCCGTGGCGCCGGGGCCGGTGTGGACCCCGCTCAACCCGTCTGACAAGCAGGCCGAGGACGTCGCGAAGTTCGGCTCGAAAACACCGATGAAGCGGCCGGCGCAACCGGAAGAAATCGTCCCGGCCTATGTCTTCCTGGCATCGCCCCAATGCTCCAGCTACATCACCGGCGAGATACTGCCGATCATCGGCGGGTACTGAAAACGGCCGCCGTCCGGGACCTCCCGGGCTGCCTGAAAAGCGTGCCATACCGTCAGCAAAAGGTGTCTGTCCCGGCCCGCCGGGGTGGGTTTTTCAGGCGTCTCGAGCGGCTGCCGCCTGCCGATCGCCCTGTCGAAAATCTTCGGAACCAAATGGAAATCGAGCTGTTGGGACCCCCGAGGGCCAACAGAAAAGGAGATTTCCCATGAGACATATTCTAGCTGCAAGTACGATCGCCTTGGCCATCGGCATGGGCGCTGGTATGGCCTACGCGCAGAGTGACGCGACCCAGGGCACCCAGGGCGGCGCTACCTCCGGTTGCGAGGCCGGCGCGGAAGGTTGCCCGGGTACCAAGCAGGGCGGCAGCAGTTCCGAGGAACAGGGCGGCAAGGCCATGAAGTCCCAGGGGAGCGGCGCCGAGGAACAGGGCACCCAGGGCATGAAATCCCAGGGTGGCAGTAGTTCCGGAGAGCAGACCGAGGCCGAGCCCAAGACCCAGGAGAAATCCACTACCGGGCAGAGCAGCGGCCAGACCGAGCAGGGCCAGTCCGGCGAGCAGTCCCAGCAGAAAACACAGAGCAAGTCCGGTACTTCCCAGGAGCAGAACGCGACTGGCGGCGCCGAAAGCGGTAGCGGCACCAGCACGCAGGGCCAGACGGGCTCCGGCCAGACGCAGACCGGCACCGAGAGCGGCACGCAGGGCAGCAGCAGCTCGAAATCCGGCCAGGCTGGATCCGGTTCCAAGACCGAGATCACGGTCGAGCAGCGCACCGAAGTACGCAACATCATCAAGCAGGAGAGCGTCGCGCCGGTAAGCCGCACGGACGTGACGATTTCCATCGGTGCCGAAGTGCCGAAGACCGTCAAGCTTTACCGGCTGCCGCCGCGTATCATCAAGATCGTGCCGGCCTACGAACACTATGAGTATTTCGTGCTCGACGATGGCACGATCGTCATCGTTGATCCGGATACCCTGGAAATCGTGGCGGTTCTCAACGCCTGAATGCGCTTCGAGCCTTGCCCGGCTCCGGCCGGGCGAGGTTCTTCGGCCTGACGGAGCCGGCGCCTGGCCGTCGCGTCCGGCTCCTGTCGCGCGTTGCGGCCAGCGCGCCAGCGACGAGCGGAACCAGTTCGTCATCAAGCCGTTACAGTGAGAATCTGGGAGGCTGCTTTGCAGCATGTTCGGCGTACCATCGAAGAACTGAGGCGTTACATTTCGACCTGTGACGCTCGTGCCGAGCTCGAAGAAGTCGATACCCTCCTGGCTGTCGCTCTCGAAGAGGTGCGGCGAAAACTGGAGCAGAAAAGGCAGGCTGCCCGGGCAAAGAAGAACTGATCGCCACGATCGTTCCATGACCGCTCTGGCAGACCAAAACAAAAGCCCCAGCAAAACACATGCCGGGGCTTCTGGTTATCCGGGGTTTCTGTCTACGCGGCTTGCGCCATCGCCTTTTCGTTCACCCCGCCTTCCCCCAGTGCGCTCAAGGCTTCGTCGGTGGCGGACTCTTCTTCCAGTGTCGCCCCGAGAAGCTTCACCGCATCCTTCATGCCGAGTTGCTCGGCCCAGGCGATCAGGGTGCCGTAGCGGGCGATTTCGTAATGTTCGACCGCCTGTGCCGCCGCAACCAGGCCGGCGTCGATGGCAGGGGTTCCCTTGTATTCCTCGAGGATTTCGGAACCCTCCTCCAGGATACCGTCGATCGCCGGGCACGTCTTGCCACGGGCCGGCTTGTCGAGAAGCTCGAAGATCTGTTCCAGCCGATCGACCTGGCCTTCCGTTTCGGTGCGATGCTTTTCAAAAGCCGCAGAGACGTCTTCGGCCTCGGCGCCCTTCGCCATTTTCGGCAGAGCCTTCAGTATCTTCTTCTCGGCATAATAGATGTCCTTCAGTCCGTCGAGGAACAGGTCTTCCAGGTCCCTGGGTTGCGATGAACGGGGCATGTATCTTCTCCTTGTGGGTTCGAATTTGTCGGGGTCGTGAAGGGTGAAGCGGCGGGAGATACGGAAAGAACCCGTTCCGGATTATCCGGGACGGGCTCCTTGCTATCAGCTTTCGCATCACCGATCGTTCTTGTGGCTCTGCTCGCCGGCTTTCACGTGCTGTTCGTGCGATCCGCCGCGCTGTCCGCCGCTTTCGTGCTCCCGACCGCCTTCCTTCCGCCGGTCATCGTTCTTGTGGCTCTGTTCACCAGCCTTCACATGCTGTTCGTGGCTTCCACCTTGGTTTGGCATAAGTTTCTCCCTATCAAAGGACGATTAGCCGTCCGCGGAGCCAACTGGCTTTTTGATCGGTCGTTCCCGCGGAAACATTAAGTGATGACCTGAATGGACGATCGGGCCGGAACGATACCGCGCCTCGAAGAGATCGGGTGTATAGTCTCCCATCGACGGCAACTGCCCCGGGCGCCGTGGACTGTGAGCGACGACCACGCTTCCGCCCCAACGTGAAAGGGAGGAAGCCATGAAGGGGCTTTCCACTCCATCCAGCGGCATTGCCTATCCCGAAGACATGCACCGCCTGAAGCAGCTGTTCGACCTGTTTTGTAAGAGCCACCATATCGAAGCCGGCAGCTTCGATGCCGAAAAGATTGCCCAGGCCACCATGTCGCTGTTCCAGGCAGGCGTCTCCGACGAGGCGGAGATACGGGCCAGCCTGGAAATCTTTCACAAAGGCGTATCGGCCGGGGGGGCCCCTGCCCACTGAAGGCTTAATTCTAGTTTGCCTCCAGGTCGGGCTCGGACCTCGTCCTCTTGGCCGCTTGCCGCAACAGCCGTTCCGCTTCTTCCACCGGCATGCCGCACCGACGTGCGTAGAACCGCGCCTCGGAACTGGGCTCGGCCTTCCGCGTCGGGGGCGGTGCCTTGTTTTTCTTCGTCCGGGTCATGCCGGCATAACACCCTGCGATCCGCGATGTTCCGGTCGATGCCGTGCCTGAGCAACACTTTCAGGATTGTCAGGCCGGCCAACATCGCCTTAACTGCCCGCATTTTTGCCGGGGAGAACGACCTTGGAGCATCCCAACGCCGGAACGCTGACGCCGCGTGAGGTCGAGCTTCTGGCCAGGCTCGTGGAGCGGATCTGCCACAAGCAGGGTATCGAGCGCACGAGCCTTGCCGGCGAACTTCTGGCCGTCCAGGTGCTCCAGTTGTTCGAGCAGAACCGCGATCTCGACGAAGACGCCTTGATGGCGAAAATCAGCCGGCATGCCTGAATTCCACGGAACAAATCCGCGTTCCGCCAGTTGGTAGGCATCGCGAAGCGACACGCGATGGAGGATACCCGTCCTCTCTCTGCAGCCCGTCACCTGTCCCCTCCCGGTGGCGGGCTCGCTTTATTGAGGCACAGGGGCGCGCATTGGTTGAAATGAAAGGCCCCGGACGATGCCGGGGCCGGGCTATACGTCAGGCGTCAGCCGTTATTGGCTATCACCCCCGCCGTCGCCGCCGTCGCCACCACCACCGTTGCCGCCACCGTCGTGGTTGCCGCCGTCATGGTCGCTGCCGCCGTGCGTGCTGTCGTGACCAGAGGAATCCTCGCCCTGATCGTCGTTGTCGTCTCCCTGGTCGTCGCTGACCGTGGCATCGTCATCGGCCGCGTCGCTCTCGGCATCCGAACTGGCGACATTCAGAAGGATATTTTCCGTTGCGCTCTCGGAGGCTACAGCCCTCTCTGCCACGACTACAGCGGACAGTAGCCCCAGCATGGCCATTGCCATCAGGGGGGACTTGCTCAGACCCATTCATGTCTCCATTTGAATTGCCGGCAGAACGGGGGCGGAGACGCCGGCCTTCTCCGTGCACGCAACCGGAATTCCCATTTTGGCGGATTTGCGGCGTTACCGGCCGTCGGATTTCAAATCCAGCGGTTATTCTTAACGCGCATCATCATGAAGAAGTGGATGCGGCAATTGCCTGAACCTGGCGTTGCCGGAGGAAGGTTGCCCCCATCCCCGCCTAAGCCATGCCGCATCCGCTGCCAGACATACATGGGCAGCCTGCGATGTGAAGGTCCGTCCCCTTCAACGATTGTATCCTGCCTGCAATGTTCGCGCGGCCGGTCTCGGCGGGCCGGTCTCTTGCCGTAAAGAACCTTACTTTCGAAGCTTTTCGGCCGGAACGGGCCTGCCGTAGAGCCATCCCTGCCCGATGGCGGCCGGGCTGAGGCGATCGATATATTGCGCCTGTTCCTCGGTCTCGATGCCTTCGACGATCAACTGAAGGTTCAGCGCCTTGGCAACCGCGCACACGTTCTCGGCGATGGTCGAGCCCATCGCCTCCTTTCCGATCGCCTGGGTGAACATGCGGTCGAGCTTGATGCCGCTGATCGGAAGATGTGCCAGGTAGGCAAGGTTCGAATAGCCGGTGCCGAAGTCGTCCAGATAGAAGGCATAGCCGCGCTGCCGGAATTTCTCCATGCTGCCGATCAGTTGTTCCGGATCGGCCGTCGCTCGTTCCGTCACCTCGAGGACGACCTGGCTCGGTTCGAGGCCGTGGCTCTTCACTTCCCGGTCGAGAAAATCGCAGAGCGTTTCGTCCAGTATGTCGCCCGTGCTGAGGTTGATGCCGCAATGGAACCCGGCCGTTGCCTTCAGCCTCGACCGCATTTCCTTCAATGCCGTGCGGATGACGATGCGGGCAACGCGATCGATGAAGCCGCCCTCCTCGGCGACCTTGATGAAAACGTCCGGCGCGATGTCTTCCCCGTATTCGTCGGTCAGCCGCGCCAGCGCTTCCACGCCGACCATTTGCCTGTCATGGATCCTGACGAGCGGCTGGTAGACCAGCGTGAGGCGGCCGCCTTCGATCGCCTGCCTGATCTTTTCCGAAAAGGAACGCGAACCGTAGCGATACAGGAAAGCGGCAAGGCTTATGCCGCCTCCCGACAAGGCGCCCAGCATGGCGACGCTGGCGAAAAGAGCATCCAATGGCCATAGGACATTCACTGCATTCCTGGAGGCGACGACGCATATGTCCAGGCTGGCCGAGCATGTCGAAACCGCCCGATAGAGGCGCATGTCGAACCAGGAAGTCTCGGCCTTTCCAGGAGGAAGCGTCAACCCGTCCGCGCCACCCAGCCGCCGATATGTATATTTATGGTCCTTGGTCACGATCCACGTGGCCAGCCCGTCATCGCCATGCTGGAAGGACTGGAACGGTTTCGGCGACGTGAACACGATCGCGTTGCCGCGGCTCGAGACGTGCGTGATGATCTTGTGGTCGACATTCGGGATGTTCGCCCACAATTCGGTGCCGTTGGGCGCGACGCGCTGCGGTGGCGGCAGGACAACAGGGAGCGGCAGGCGGCCCCACAGCGCGGTGCAGAGGACGGCGCCACTCTCGACCCGTCCGACATCCCCCGGATATTCGGAGAGAAACGATATGCGGCGCAGCGCGTCGAGGTCGGCGTCGGAACAGGGAGTCGTCTCCAGGGCATCGGCGGCGGAAAGGACACTGCTGTTGTTTTGCGCGACATGAACGGCACGCTCGAGCACGACCGAGGCGTGTCGCGCCAACTGGCGATCTGTCATCTCCACGGACACGACCTGCCCGAGCAGAAGGCCGATGACGGCGCCGATAAGACATCCCAGCAAGCACCCGGCGAGGCCGACCGCCCACGCATATTTCCTCGCCGATCGCTGCATGGCCGCTCCTTTGACGACTAGATCGGCAGGCTGGTACTATCGGCGTCCATCGCTATCTCAACGCAAATTGTGAAGCACGCCGAAGAAATAGCCGGCTGTGGTTAATCGGGCGTCAACCGCCCGACCGAAGCCGGGGCGCATCGATTGCGGTAGGATCGCGCGGAACTTCCTGGTACCGTATTCGTTTACCTGTTCCGCATTTGGGACGGAACAACCAGGAAAGGCGCTGGGATGAGGCTGCACCAGAGGGGCGTGGACCTTCTTGTCGATTTGATGGATGCGGAACAGCACTTCGATACGATCAGTCACGACGAACTGCGCCGTCTCATCAGCGAGGCCGTGGTCGTCTTCGGCCAAATCCTCGAACGCGACGTTCCCCAGGAGCCTGACATAAAACCCGCCGTTCCCTATCGCTGAATCTGTCGGCTGGCCTCCGCCCGGTTTACCGCAGGCAAGGTGCGGACCATCGGAGTTCATTGCCGGCAGGCTAACCGGCGAGCGGAAATCCATACCGATCGATCATGTTCTGGATGCAGCGGTCGTTGGCGCGGCCGACGACATTTTCCGAGTACAACGAAGTCGCCTGGGTTCCCGGCCATTCGAGAATGCGCAGCTTGCCGCGAAGCTTGCGTCCGACGTGGTTCTTCATCCGCCACATCCAGTAAAGCCATATGTCGTCCGCGCTCGGGCTGAGGGTCGAGAACAACGAAGCGTCGCACACGTCTTCATGGAAGGCATTCGGCGGATAGAGGACGCCGAGCACGCCGGTGGGGAAGACGGCCGCCGAGACCTCCGGCCCCTTGATCTCGGACGTCCAGTCCGAGTAGGGCGCCGGACCGCCATCCTCCGCCGTGACGACCCGGTGGGCACGCCGGCATATCACCTGCTTCTTGGCGGGGTCGTAGGCCGCCACAAGTTTCTCGATGCAATCCGCCCTGTAGTAGATGTCGTCGTCGACGGTGATGACGAAGCAGTCCTTGTAGTTTCGCAGCGTCGGGATGATTTTCGTATAGGCGCGCATGTCGGTGCATGCCGCCACCTCGAGCCCATGCCTGCGCAGTTCCAGGACGCTCTCCGGCACGAGCGGGTAATCCTTGTGGGAGACCCATAGAATCGTCGTATCGGGTCGAACGGTCTGGAAGAGAATCGACTTGAGCGTAAGCGCCAGCGTATCGAAGCGGTCCCGGTAGCTTGTCAGCGAGACGATCAGCGGCTTCGGCAAGCCATGCTTGCTGGCCACGCCAACGCCGGGGTCCGGCCGACTGCCTAATTCCCGGAGCGCGTTGCGAAGCCTGATGCCTTTCTTGATTCTCCTTACACCCGACTGCCAATCCAACATGCCACTCATCTTCTCTGCAACTCGCGAATCACGATTACAACGCCGAGCGCGGCAAGGGCAATTGCCGATTGGATAGTAAATGGTAATATCTCTTTCTCTATATAACAACCTTACACAATAGCCACTGAGTCCAACCCGAAGGGATTTGATAACAATGGAAAGAATTTTTGGTGGTTATTTATGAAAGTATTTAAGCTTTACGGACTATTCCGGTCCGGTACCAATCTGCTGAAACTTCTTATCGAGCAGAATATGGAGGCTACTTGCCGAGTCAATATTGGCGGCCACAAACATCTTTACACCCCGATAAATTTCGGGAACGACGGATACGAGCCACCATCCGAGGACATCCTCGTTTGCGTAAAAGATCCGTACGCAAACATGCACTCGCTTTTCAAATACGCCCATACCGTCGACTTCCAGCACTTCCAGTGCGACAGTAACTGGGACGCCTTCCTCCGCTCGCGCTTTGTCGTTTCGCTTAACACGCAGCCGAAGGTTCCAGGCTTCCTGTTCCGGACGCCCGTCGATTACTGGAATTCCCATTATTTCCACATGCTTTCGTTGCCGGAAGCACGCACGATGATCATTCGCTACGAGGACGTCCTGTCCAATCCCGGCGAGGTCCTTCAACGGATCGCGTCCCGCTTTCCCGCCGCGAACCTCACCAACGAGGCGATCAAGCTTCCCTGGAGGCGGCTTCGCCGGATGGGTGAAGACCTCGGCCACAGGCCGCTCACCTACCGCCCCTTCAACATGAGCTGGTATTCCGAACGCCGCTACATGCAGGAATTTTCCGACGACAACCTGGCGGCGATGCGCGAGGCGCTCGACGCCGATGTCGTGGAGCGTCTTTCCTATTCGATCGTGTAGGTCGCCACGCGTTTTCGGCGGCCAACGCCTCCCGCGACCAAAAACGCTTGGGTCTGCGCGCTGGCGTCAGCGAGCAGAATCGCGGCCGTGGCGCCGCATGATCTCCACAAGCGCCTCGACCGGGATAGCCTCGATCCCGTCGCGGCCGTCGACGGTCCCCGACATGCCCTCGGCTGCCAGCATGGCGTTGATTACGGCTTCCTCCACGGCCTCCACCACCGCCATATAGACCGGGTCGAACTCGTCGTCCTCCAGCATGTCGATGCTGCGGAACGCCGGTGCCCTGGCCGCGAGCGGTCGCGGATTCGCTGTCGAGAAGGCGAGGAAGATGTCGCCGGAACTGTTGCCGCCGGGCGTTCCGTTGCGGCCGATGCCGATGCCGCAGCGCCGCGCCACCCGCTTGAGCTGGTGCGGGGCCATGGCGATATCGGTGGCGACCACGACGATGATGGAGCCAAGCTCGGCGGCCGGGGCGGCCGCCGCGCCTGGCAAATGGCGGCCGACCGGCACGCCGCACACCGTCAGCCATTCGCGCAGGCCGTGATTGGCCTGGACCAGCACGCCGACCGTGTGGTCCTTGTCCGCAATCCTGACCTGCCGCGACGAGGTGCCGGTGCCTCCCTTGAAGCCATAGGCGATCATGGCCGTG
>Ga0182735_1001144_pt1 | contig 18375 bp, 15 predicted proteins | sample eDN5th30CKraftMG_FD_128524 | JGI IMG/M metagenome (GOLD analysis project Ga0182735, IMG submission 128524) | Enriched Miracle-Growth compost microbial communities from Emeryville, California, USA - eDNA 5th pass 30_C Kraft MG (version 2) (version 2) ... | reverse complement strand
TTTTTGCAAAAATTCGTTTCTTTTCATGTTCAATGTATTAAGTATTCGGTAGATATTAAATTACATTATAGCCTCTTTATTAATCTTTTTATTGAATCAACAACTGCTTAAAGCCATTACTCATTGTGTCTACTACATTTCCCTGCTTATCATGATAAACTATATATGCCTCGAGTTTTGGATGTTTTTCTACAGAACTAAGTGCTTCATTTACATGCATAGCCATAAGCGCATTATCATATCCATCCGCAGTCATGGCATCTTCTGCAAATACAGTAACACTAATTAATTCATTATCAATCGCATATCCTGTCCGAGGATCTATCAAATGTGTGACTCGCTTTGTTCCGGCTTGTCTGTATTGCCGATAATTACCAGATGTTGTAATAGCTCCATTATTCAGCTTAACAATATGCTTAATGATTGGTTCCTCATTGTCTGCCGCTGGTCCCTCTATGCCAATGTGCATTGCACTTCCATCAGGTTTTACACCTTGAATACGCAGCTCACCACCTATTTCTACTATAAAACTTGTAATGCCTTGGTCCAACAAATAATTGGCTATTACATCTACACTGTATCCCTGCGCAATACCATTTACATTAATTTCTACACAAGGTTTAGTCTTACTCAAATAATTTCCTTTTAATTCCACTAAATGATAGCCAACACATTTTTTTATTTCAGCAATAATTTCGCTATCCGGGAGTTGGGTAATTTCCTTATTTCCAAAACCCCATGCTGTTACCAACGGCCCGACTGTTATATCGAATAAGCCTTTGGTATCCGCAGAAATAAGCATCGATTTTTCAATAACCGTTCGAAAAGCATCATCAATTTCAATACCCTCTTCACTTCTATTAAACTGGCTGATCAAAGAATAGGGTTTGTATATTGACATCGAACTATCGATAGCGATCAATATTGAATCAATCTGTTTTTTTTCGACTGTTTCTGCTGTATTGTAATAAGTAACCTGATAAGTTGTTCCCTGAGCATTGCCTGTTAATTGAAATCGCTTTATCTCATCTTTATTAAAGCCAAAAAACAAGCATATCGTTATCGTAATTATGCTGATAATACTCATATAAACGCTTGCTCTAAACATGCCGAATAAGCTAATTACGCTTTATCCCATTGAAATAAACCAGGTTGAGCTACAGGATACAAACCCTCTTCATTAGGAAGCACCTTTGGTTTCGCGTCCCAGGTCAAAACATCCGGCATTAAAGAATTATTCGCGTTCAAGGCGTCATCCCATTTAATAACTTGTCCTGAATAAGTCGCATATCTGCCAATAATACCTGTTAAGGTACTTTTTGCACCATATTCAGCATCCCAATGATTATATTCTCCCTTACTGATGCTCTCAAAAAGCTCATCGTGTTCTGTTTGATAAGGGTTTTTTTGATCTTTTGTAGGATGATTATACAACATCGTGCCTTTCTGATCCCATAATCTACCGGCATTATTTGACGATAAGAAAGTCCGGCCTTTTGTTCCCTGGAAGGTTTCATCTACCCGGTTGCTTGTCCCTTCAAAATGCCGGCATTGACTATAAATAACTGATCCGTCGGCATATGTAAGTTCCACAGCATGGTTATCGTATATCTCGCCATAATCTTTCCCTTTCCTCCAGGCCTGACTACCGGTACCCTGAATGGATACAGGGTATGAGCCCTTTACCCAATTTGCAACGTCTATATTATGAACATGTTGTTCAACAATATGATCACCACATAACCAGTTAAAGTAATACCAATTTCGCATCTGATATTCCATCTCAGTCTGTCCCGGTTTACGTGGATGCACCCATACACCGCCACTATTCCAATAAACCTGACCGCTTACGATGTCCCCAATAGCACCATCTTGTATCCGTTTAATTGTTTCCCGATAATTAGCTTGATAGCGACGCTGCAACCCAACTACAACGTTTAGTTTTTTTCGTTTAGCCTCCTCTGCTGTTGCCAGCACCTTTCGTATTCCCGGGGCATCTACTGCCACAGGTTTTTCCATAAATACATGCTTGCCCTGCTTTATTGCCTCTTCAAAATGAATAGGCCTAAATCCGGGTGTCGTAGCAAGAATTACCACATCGGCCAATTCAATGGCTTTTTTATAGGCATCAAACCCCACAAACTTATGATCATCCGGTACCTTTACTTTATCCTTATGCTTTTCACTGGTATTTTTAAAACATTCGTCTAAACGATCTTTGAAAGCATCGGCCATAGCCACCAGCTCCAGATTAAATTTAGTAGATAAAGCTTGATCGATGGCTCCGGATCCTCTCCCGCCACAACCAACGAGAGCAACTTTAATGGTATCATTTACCGATGAATGTCCCATTAAAGGGATGCTGCTTAACATGGCACTTCCGGCTATGGCAGCAGAAGCTTTTAGAAAATCGCGACGTTGTTGATGAAGACTATTAAAATTGCTCATTGTGATTTAATTTATTTATACATCATAATTTACCTATCAGGTATAGGTGCTTGGTTATAATAGGCATTAATTTCTTCTTTGGAAGGTGGCATTACGGGCCGTACTAAACGAAAGCCAACAAAAGGCGCCTCCGGAAACCACCAATTACTTTTCGGTATTTGCGGATCCAGCTGCTTCCATGCCGCTTTCGACGGTAGCCGGCTTGCAGACCGTAGCAAATTGGCATCATCATCATAAGCTCCGCCTCTAAGACTATGCGGATACAGCTTAGTTGGCTTGTTTACCGGATTCTTTGAAGGTGAAGAAACATAAAAGTCATCAGCATATTGATCATATGTCCATTCAGAGACATTACCGTGCATATCATATAAGCCCCAGGCATTGGATTTCTTCTCTCCTACCTTATGTGTTGTTCCGTCGCTATTGTCTAAATACCAGGCATAATCACCAAGCATACTCTCATCATCACCAAAGGTATATTTATCATCGCTACCAGCTCTACAAGCATATTCCCATTCAGCTTCTGTAGGCAGGCGGTAAAACACACCCGTCCTCTCATATAGCCATTTACAAAACTGGATAGCATTGTAATGTGTCATAGCAATTGCCGGATGACCCGCCTTTCCCATACCAAAGGTCATATCGAGATATGGTTTTGTGGGACGAGTAACAGCATCTACATTAACCGGTATTTTTCCGTCATTGCTTTTTACAGCCTCAAAATCCTTATAAAGAAAAGGTTCAAATAAATCCCAGGTTACTTCATAAATACCCATCCAAAAGCCATCCAGCTCTACTGTATGTACAGGTTGTTCATCAGGCTTCCCACTCGTGCTTCCCATCTGGAAGCTACCTGCAGGAATTGCCTTCATGTCAAAACTAAGATCTGTACCATTAATGGTCTGCGTATAATCTTTAAGTTCCTGTGCGGATAAGGAAAAATTAAGACAAATGAAAATAATTAAAATTAACTTCTTATTCATTTGTTATCTAATTAGCGCTGCTTATAATAATTGGTTATTAGTATTTACCTAAAATAAGCTATAATATGGTAGATAAACAAATGTTAACCGAAGAAATGCGCGCTAAAAATTACGCAATCGATTGCGTATCATCATTTTCTGAACAACCTAAGAAGACTTCGATATTAGTAGATTTTCTCTACTGTTTGAGAAACACCATTAAAGACAAAACCATCACCACATTCTTTTCCGATAAGCAGCCGGCCTAAAGGGGAAGCCGGAGAAATGGCGAACAACAATTGTCCATGTACTTCAAGCTGGCCAACGCTAACAGCTATGTATAACAATGCCTGAGAGGTTTTAACAAGTGAACCCGAACCAACTTTACCGCTATTAGCTGCATCCTTGCATTGCTCTAATTGAAAAAGAATTCTTTTTGCTTCATAAAGCTGGCTACTGTTCCTATCTATATCTTGCTGCATCATTTCGCGCGTAGTCTCATACTTATCTCCCGCACTACTTTTTGTTTCATTCCTACTCGCTTCACGCACTTGTAATAAAGCATGTTCTGCATGGTTTATACGATCTTCCACAGCATCAAGACACCTAAGATAAACAGCCTCTTTAAAGAGTTTATTACTAATTTCCATTTAATGAATTCTTAATCATATCAAGTAAGCGTACACTAAACGTATGTCGTTAATTGATCTGGGCTGAATTAATTTCACTTATTAAATCATTGGCCCATCCGGTTAAAAGGGCCCTTTCATTAACACTTAACTTTGTGCCTTTATGAAGAATCGTATAAGATTTCAGAGGCATACCATCCCTTTCCATTTCCTCTTTTATATCCTCTGCTTTTTTGAGTTGTCTTTTTTTATCATACGAACCGAAATCACTAAAATTCAGGTGCCGTTTGCCATCATTAATATGACCCTCTAAAAACATCGCTGCAGGCTGAACATTGCTATACCACGGGTATTCAGTATGATTGCTATGACAATCATAGCAAGACCTCTGCAAAATACTCTCCACATCTTCCGGAACAGTGTAAAGATTCGTAATATCAGTTGGCAATTTCTCTGTCTGAACGTTCCTCGGTGATTTCTTAATAAACTGAATGCCAACTACAACCAATACAACCACCGCCCAGATGCTTAAACGTGTCTTCCGTTTCATAGAATTAGAGATTTATAAATGAATTCTGATAAAAGATCGTTAATCAAATATAAATCATAACATTCTAATTATGAACGGAACATGTAAAAGTTCTGTGACAGCTAAGCGGTTTATTAATCGATCTAACTATATTTTTTAAACACCAAGATACCATTATGCCCGCCAAAGCCGAATGTGTTGCTCATAGCAACATCAACCTTTTTCTCAAGTGCTTCCTGTTTAACAATATGAAGTTCCGTAGGAATTTCAGGGTCCAGGTTTGTTAAATTTATAGTCGGTGGTATAACAGAATTTTTAATAGCCAAGATACTTGTAATCGCTTCGATAGCCCCGGCAGCGCCCATTAAATGACCGGTGATTGATTTAGTAGCGCTAATGTGTAAATTCTTTGACTGATTTTTAAATAACTTGCTTATTGCCTTTGTTTCACTAATATCACCCACCGGGGTAGAGGTTGCATGCGCATTGATATAATCAACATCTTCAGGATTGAGATTAGCATCTTCTAATGCAAAGCGCATAGCTGTCCCCGCTCCTTCACCCTCCGGATGAGTAGATGTCATATGGTAAGCATCCGCTGTCATAGCCGCACCCACAACTTCCGCATAGATAGTTGCATTCCTGGCTAGCGCATGATCATAGTCCTCCAGCACAAGAGCACCGGCACCCTCCCCCATCAAAAATCCATCCCGATCAGTATCAAAAGGCCTGCAAGCTGCCTGAGGATCGTCATTCCGTGTAGTCATGGCTTTCATCGAGCTGAAACCGCCTACCGAAGCTTCCGTTACAGGAGCTTCCGACCCACCGGTAATGATTACTTTCGCTTTGCCCCAACGAATGTAATTAAAAGCATCCATGATAGCTGTATTAGCCGAAGAACAAGCTGTAACCGTTGTATAATTAATACCCATTAAACCATATTTAATGGAAATCATACCTGAAGCCATATTCGAAATCAACTTAGGAATAAAGAACGGACTAAAACGAGGCTGATAACCATGATCTGCATAGTCTCTCACCTGCTCTTCAAATGTAAGCATCCCGCCCTGCCCTGAACCCCAGATAACACCTGTATCATAAGGATTCATATTGCCGAAATCCAGGCCGGAGTCTTCAATAGCTTGTTTGGCGGCATATAAAGCATATTGTGTAAACGGGTCCGTTCTTTTTAATTCGGCTCTATCAAGAAGTGTTGAAGGGTCAAAGCCTTTTAATTCGCATGCAATTTGTGTACGGAAAGCACTGGGATCAAATTTTGTAATTCTTCCTGCACCACTTCTTCCATTTGTTATATTATCCCAGAAAGTCTTAATATCATTTCCTATTGGTGTTAAAGCCCCTATACCTGTTACAACAACTCTTTTCATCTAATCTGTTTTAATCTCTGAATCTAATCTGTTAATCTCTAAATTGACAATAAGTGCAAAGATACAAATCTGGGCCATTCTACCTTCCTCTTAAATTGAAAAATTAACCTCTCAATTTAGACCCAAAGCAAAAGGAGCCAATTTTATGATTGACTCCTTTTATGTTGGTTTATAAAGGTTAGAACTAAATAATATTATTGCGGACGTTTAAATAAGCCTACATAGGCTGCCTTACCGATAACATGCCCTTCCATTGCATTAAAAATATTGACCTTAGTTTGCAGACCTGTTTCAGCAGGTTTCACATCTAATTTTATATCAAGAGCATACAGTTCAAATACATAATGATGCAAAGGACCTGTAGCCGGTGCACCCGGACCACGATATTGTGCTGAAGAAACATTGATCTGGTAACTACCATCAGGAAGCTGTGAACCGGCAGGTAACCCTTCTGCTAAAGAAGTAGCTGTAGCCGGAATGTTCCAAACTATCCAATGTAAATTATCATTGGTAGTTTTATTAATGGAAACATCCAGATCATGCATATAAAGAACAAAGCTTTGCGTACCGGCAGGTACATTTGTCCAATCTAACTGCGGAGAAGCACCACCTCCGGGAGCAGCGCCCGGTGCAGCTTGTGTAAATTTATCAGGAATGATGCCGCCATCAGGAAATGAGGGTGAGGTCAGCGTTAGCGGCGGTGTCCTTACCTGAGTTGCCTGTTGTGCAAAAACAGAAACTGAACTTATCAGTAAGGCAATCATAAGAGATACTTTCATAATTTTCATCGTCGTATTTTTAAGTTAAAACCAATTCAGGTTTAAATTTATTAATTTAAATGTAATTTGAAACTATTCAGTTCGTTAATCACGAAGCCATTGCTTACTGCTGCAAGATCTGAAAGGTAACAAGCATAGCAGAAACCTGTCAAGGACCGTGCAATGCCAACCAGCTCATTGCTTCTATCAAAAATACTCAATCATCGCTAAAATCTCAATAGCATATGAAAATACTATTGTCTTACGTAGAACATTCAAGCCGTTTAGGATATAATAATACACCAAATAAAAATAGAATCTTCTCAAATAATAAAATAATTATTTATTTTATTACGAACAAGTCGTAATAATACGATATATTCGTAGTATAAATAACAAGCCTTTAATAAATTAAACGTTATGAAAAGAAAATACATTCTCTTATTAGCATTAACAGGATTTATAAGCCAGAAGCTTATGGCACAGGACAGAGAAATAGCCTTAGTCAAAGTTCATTACAACTTTGTACATATCAATGATACAACCCAACTTGACAAGAATCATCATGATGAAATGGTCTTATACTTGGGTCAGCACTCCTCGTTCTATACCTCTTATGATAATAAACGAATCGAGGAGAGTCTTAAAAAACAAGTTGAGAGCCCTGATTTTAATGGGGATCTTACGATTATAGCCAGTGGCTCAGGAACACCAGAATCCTATTATACGGTTCCTGCTAAAAACATCCTTCAGCAAACATACAGTCTAAACGGTGAAAATTATTTAGTAGATGAAGAATTTCCAAAATTAAATTGGAAGATAGAACAAGAAACTAAAGCCATAGGAGGATATAATTGCCAAAAAGCTGAAACCTATTTTAAAGGTCGTAATTATACAGCCTGGTTTACAACAGATATTCCATTTCAGGCAGGACCATGGAAATTGCAAGGCTTACCAGGATTAATTTTAGAAGCATCAGACAGTAAAAACGAAGTCATATTCCAATATGCAGGTTTCGATAAAATGGAAACCAGTGGAATGATAGTAGGGCTACCTGAAAATACCATTAAGATTAATAAAAAAGCATTAACTAATTTAATAGAAGCCGTTCGTAAAAATCCGGAGGCAGCAGCGAAAGCCCGTTCACAAGGAGGTGGCAGCAGCTCTAACTCCATCTTCAATTCAATAGACCCTTCTAAGATAAAAAGTATATCAATCACAAAAGATGAAACCCCAAAGTCTCCGGTCACCAATAATCCGATTGAACTTCAAGACTAATAAGAAGATGTAAAACTTAATTAATGAAATTTCTCCTTCTACTTCTTCTATTACTTTCCATAGAATATTCTTATGCTCAAGAATATTCTATAACAGGCATGCTTAAAACCAAAGATGGCGAGGCCGTTTCTTTTGCCAGCATACTAATTAAAAATTCGGAGAACAAAGTTCTCGCTTTCAAAACTAGTGATACAAACGGAGCTTTTACCTTACTGATACCTAAAACTAAAGAAACAGCTGACTTAGTACTTGAAATCAATCATCTTGGTTATAAGAAAATTCATCAGGCTATCAGGGAAGGAAAGACTAATTACGAAATCTTAATGGAAAAGCAAGCCGTCGATTTATCAGAAGTGCAAGTAAAAAGCAAACCTCTCATTAGAAGCATTGGAGACACATTATCCTATAACATCGACTCTTTTGCTAAAAACGAAGATCGGTCAATTAATGACGTGATTAAACGTTTACCCGGAATGGAAGTGCACGACAATGGTCAAATAAAATTCAACGGCCAAAATATCTCCAATCTCTACATCGATGGTGATGACTTACTGGATGATAAATATGCCATAGGAACGAAAACCATTCCCTTTAACATGGTGAAAAAATTAGAAGTTTTACAAAATCATCAGCCGCTAAAAGTCCTAAGAAATAAAACGTTCAGTGATAAGGTTGCAATAAACCTCGTTATTAAAGAAGAAGCGAAGTTAAAACTTACCGGTCAAGCCAAATTAGGCTTGGGTATTCCTGAACAGTACGATGGAGAGTTAAACAGCATCCTTTTCAACAAAAAATATAAGATGCTTAATGTAATAAAGGGAAATAATATAGGCGAAGATCTTTCTTCAGACTTCGTGGGGTTAAATCAGTCTGAAACAGAAAACGCCCTCCCTTCTAAACTATTATCTTCCGGCACTGTAGGCAATCCTGATCTGGCTAAAAGCAGGTATTATCTTAATAATTCAGTCTCCGCAAATGCCAATAATTTAATTAATTACAAAAATGGATTGCAATTAAAAGTGGGTGTCAAAATGCTGTTAGACAAAAATGAATTGGAATATAACAGCTCAACAGATCTTTACTCAATTAACGATACCATTCACTATAGCGAACATCAAGATATTAGCAATCGCCCTTTCATAACCGATGTAAATTTTAATGCACAAGTAAATAAAGAGAAATACTACTTTAATAATGCACTGAAGTTCGCTTACTCAAAAGAAACAAATTCTTCTTCCCTGCTCAGTAATGAAATAAACATGAACCAGCAATTAAGGAATCAGATTTATAATTTCTCAAATAACCTGGAGTACGTACCTGAATTTAAGAATAAGAATATCCTTCGCTTCAACTGGTATCTTAACTATTTTAATCAGCCCCAAACGTTGTCTATTCAGCCGGGTATTAATGCACCTGTTTTTAATGAAGGCGCTCCTTTTGAATCTTTACGTCAATTTACAGAAACCCCCACTTGGTTTAACCGTGTTTCAGCTGCCTATCAGCTTAAAGGAAAAATAAAGCAAAATTATCAAGCAGGAATTACAAATGAGTTTCAAAACCTTAATTCTCAATTAAGATTCAAACAGATGGATGGTTCGCAAAACTCTTATAAATCAGAGCCTGACAACAATCTGAGCTGGAATCAGAGTCAATTCTTTGTTAACGGATCTTATGAATATAAAAAAGGGGCACTAGAGTCTGTTTTTTATATTCCTCTAATCTTACAACGGATCTCATATAATGATGAAAACTTTGATTTAAATAAATCAGAAACAAAGCTGCTTATCACACCTTCTTTAAGAATAAAATATATGACTGACACAGAAAGCTACCTGTCCTTCAATTATAAATTCACAAATCAGAAGGGAAATATTAGCAACCTATTTCGCGGAGCCATACTCAGCAATTATCGGAGTCTGCAAGCCAATGATGCTGACCTGCAGGAGCAGTACAATCACAATTTAGACCTGAACTATAACTTTCGACGTTCCATCAATATGTTATTTATGAATGCCGGCGTTAGATATAGAAATGCAAAATCAACTACAATCACATCCTATATTATTTCAAATAACATTTCTCAAACAATCCAGTTGCCTCTTATTAATCATGTAAACAGCCTCAACCTGAATGCCGGAATCAGCAAATACATTTTTGCCTTAGGCGCTACAGCAGACTTAAAGGCTTCCTGGGGATACACGCAGTTCAATCAGCTTTTTAACGATAACCTGCTTCCTTTTAATAACATTTCTTTTGTACTGAACCCCGGTATAGAAGCACGATTAATAAATCGCATTAGTATAAACTATAATGGAATAGCTACCTGGATAACCAGCAAGTCTGATTTGGGGAAAGACAATTCTTCGCTTTCCGACCGCCAGGTTCAAAATCTTGATCAATCTATTGGACTGACATACGCCCCTTATAAAAACACTTTTTTAAGAATAAGCGGTCATCATCAATTTACTAAGCAGTCAGAAACAAATGACGTTAACTATTTCTTCGCTGACGTAAATGCCAGCTACAAAATAGTCAAATGGCGAGCCGATATAGAGCTCAATTTAACAAACTTAGCAAATATTACTTCTTATGAAACCTATAGTATTTCAGCTAATAACTCTGTTTACAGTCAATATCAATTAAGAGGAAGAATGGCTATACTCAAGTTTATTTTCAATCTTTAATTATGAACATTTTCACTATTTAAGAAGCTCTCCTACATCAAATGAGTAAATTTCCTTAAATAGCTTATTAAAATAAGCCGGTGTTTCAAATCCGGCGAGATGCGCTATCTCAGAAACCGTGCGATATTTACCTGTTTTAATAGCCTCCATAGCGATCTGTAAACGTATGATACGGATATATTGATTGGGTGTTACACCCATAATAGCTTTGGTGCGTCTGAATAGCTGCCTTTCACTCATCGCCATTTCACTGCTTAGCATATTTATATTCAGATCAATTTTACCGGTATATTTTTTAACCAGCTTTTCAAATTCAGAAAGCCAGACCTGGTCTGCAGCAGAATACTCATCTCCTGGTCCTCCCTGGGAAGAATTATTTAATATATCAGCTATCCGTCTATACTCTTCCAGTTTCTTTCTATACGTGATATCTTTAGCTATTGCAAAGATAACCTTCTCACTTTCAATGGTCATGGAAGTCCATGTTAACCATACAATCTCATTGTTCTTAGTTATATACCTATTTTCAAAACGTAGAAGAGGATCGTTATTTCTTATAAGCTTTCGCGTTCTTAGAGTTTCTTCTCTATCATCAATATGAACAAAATCAATTATTAGCTTCTCAAACAATTCCTCCTTCGTATAACCTAAGGTCTTTGAAACAGCTGCATTGATCTTTTTAAAATAACCATCATAGCCTGCAATACATAACAGGTCGGGCGATAATTCAAAAAACTTTTCTAAATCAAATGAGTTTTTTGAATCAGAATCATTCATTATCGGTCGATCTATCAAAGACGGTTCATTCATTATCAAACAATTTACACCATTAAAAATAGGTAAAAAACAATTAGAACAATCAGCTTAAGCATAAAAAAGACAAAGAATTTTGTCAGTTTTGTTAACTGAAATGTCAGTTCTATTAATCTTTTAAACCGGTATTTTGATGGTATAAACCAGTCAATATGGAAACCCTAGAAAGACCTGCTGAAAAAGAGTATAATAAAAATTTGTTGAAAACAGTTGCAACATTATTTAGCTTACATAATGAACTTTTATGCCAGTTATCTACCTTAGTTAAATACAGTGAAACAAATAATGAACTTACAAATACACAAGATGTAAATGCGAAAGATCTGATTGAGCTTATTGATTTAATGAAACTAAAAATGAATATCCTATTAAACCGGACTTTAGAATAAGTCCTTAATTCTGATATTTTTAAAATGAACTTCAGATCCATGTCCGAGAAACGCAATATGTCCGCTCATTCTTTGTAAGCCCGGATGATCCTTTTTATCCAACGTACCGTTCTTTACGGCTTCACGTAGGTTTCCCTCTAAGATTACAGTCCCATTTAAGGTCACTTTAATATCATCACCTTTAATATAGATCTCTTCCTGATTCCACTCTCCCATTGGCTTAAGAGAACCCCGCTTTGCCGGAATAATTCCATATACAGAACCATGATACTGATAGATTTCCAAATCTTTATACATATCTGCATCATCATCCAGCACCTGGATCTCCATTCCCACATACGCAGCATCTCCGTTCAATGGACTGCGGATTCCAATTCCATTGTTAGCTCCCGGCGTTAAGCGGAACTCAAAACGATACACAAAATCACTGAATTCTTCTTTGGTATATAAATTACCTCCCGAATCCTTAGTAGGATAAATAGCCAAAGTTCCCTCATCACTTACTACATAGGCAGATGTATTTCCTTGCCAGGCATCTAAATTAGTTCCATCAAATAGAACTTTAAACCCTTCATTCTTTTCCTGTTCACTCAGTTGAAAGATCTCCTTTCTTGGAAGTTCCTTTAAAAAGATATCCCGATAGTAGACCAAGGTTCCGTGTGCCTGAAGTTCGATCTGCTCAACAGGAAAAATAGATTGATTTCTGTCCCAGTAGTTTTCCAGTGTAACATCATCCACAACCAGCTCACCATTGAGATGAACCGTTACCTTTTCTCCCACCATTTTAATCTTCATCGTGTTCCAATCTCCCAAAGGATTATCAGCTACTTTCAAAGGTTTACTTTCATTCTTCTGATTATTGTATAAGCCTCCCGAACCTACTTCAGCGCCTACATCTGTGCGCGAAATATCCCAGATCTGTACCTGAGGAGTTCCCCGAAGATAGACTCCCGCATCACCGTCCTTTCCATCTTTATCAAGCTTCCAGTCAACCAGCATCTCAAAATCACCGTATTGCTTTACGGTTGCTATATTATTTCCCTTCCCGGTAAAGGTCAATATTCCGTCCTTAGCTATCCAGCCCTGGCGCATTTCCTCATCAGCTTTCGCCTGTGCAGCAGCCAATTCAGCAGCGCTCATCTTACTCCTCTTGATAGGATCTGCAACCAAACCTTTCCAGCCACTTAAATCCCGGCCATTAAATAACGAAACATAAGCAGCCCCTTTTGGCAGTTCATCAATATGCTTAAGCACAGCTTCTCTCAAATAACCGCTTTCACTGCCGCTCAAAAGTGTAGTAACCTTATTTAACAGGTTAACAACATCCTCACCATTATAGGTCGGATTCAGCAAAGCAATATTCATAACCGTGTTCGCAGCAGTCCTCCCAAATTCATTATCATCCAAAAAAGTTCCGGCAAACCTCAAGGCATTGTACGTATTCGTTGCTTCAACATTTCTCAGAATATTCTGCTTTTGTGTAGTTGTTTGAGCTACTTCCATTAGATCACGGTAGATCAGAAGCTTTCTTTCTGCGGTGATGTCTGAACTCGCGGTCAGGCGAACCAAGCCTTTTAAAACCGCGTCAAACTGGCCGGCATCCGTTACACTTTTACTTAAGCCAATCAGGGCCGGAAGTGCACTCTGATCCTTCCAGTTAGCCAATGATACGATCACTGAATTTCTTAAATCTGCATCATTCGTTTTACCGGTTTCAATAACTGCCTCCAAAGCCTTTTCACCACCAATGCCGGAAAGAATTGCTAAATAGTTAACTTTTTGCTGATCTGACTGTGAATTATACTGATTAAGAATGGCTGATATATCCTGCTCTTTCCCTGAACTATACGCTACGCTATTGATGATAGCCTGCTGAACATCTTTATGATCTCCGTTCGTATTCATTAAAGCTAATAAAACCGGCAGATCAGAAGAACGGGCTACCTGGGGAAGCGCTCCGAAAGCTGCTTTCCGAACGGCTGAATCCTGATCAGTCAATAAATCCTTAATGGCAGGAAAGCTTTGGGCATAGGCACGATGTGAAAGCACATCAATAAGAACTACTTTATTTTGAGCCGTAGCTGCCGGAAGAGCTGCAACCAGTAATGGCTGAACCTGTTCTCCTCTCATTGTTAACAAAGCTTCTTTGATCGCAGAGCGGTCAGCGGTATCTCCTTTTGCTAACTGGTCTAGTAAAGCAGGCAAAGACCGGTCACCTTCCAGTTTTGATAAGGCAGCGATCGCACTGGCGCGTTCACGATCCGATCTGCTCTTTAACGATGTCTGTATAGCCGGAATGGCTGAAGCATCATTAGCTGAGGCCAAAAATGTAATAAAATCCGGCTTCGCATCTGCGTTAGCTTTCTTTAAACCTTTGATCCAATCTTTGATATTAGCCTGGCTCAGGAACGGTGCAGCCAGCTTTAAAGCTGCTACCCGATACTCTAAGTTTTTATCATTAGCAGCTTTGATTAACGCTTTTGTATAATTTTCACCATGTATTTTCGTCAGGATGCTCAACGCAGCAATACGAGAATCCACGTGTGAATCGCTATTGGTCTTCTTAAGCAAATCACTGGCTAAACGTTCTGCAAGATCCTTGTTCTTTCCGACCAACAGTGAAATATAATGGATATAAGAACCTGTAGCGTTTGTTACATCGTAAACATAATTCACATCCGAAGCTGCATTTTTAAGTGCATCTGCCGAGGCTGTTCCGGCAATATTAGAAAGTGAATACAGAAGAACCTTTTGCACGTCCGGATTGCTGTTTCCGATCATTCCCAACAGTGTCTGCTCGGCTCCGGCATATCGAAGGTTTCCCAGAGCTTCAATAAGAGAAATCAACGCACGGCCTTTTGCTGAAGAGAGGGCACTGATAAGAGCTTCAGACGCCGATTCAGAACCTATTGCTGCCAATGCTCGCGCTGCTTTTTCAGAAAGATATTCATCGGTTAAAAAAGGAGTCAGAGCTGCAACAGCATCATCCTTTCCGGCTTTATGCAATAAAGAAATAATGTATCCTTTATTATCTTGATCAGTAATTTCATTTAAAGCGGCCTTAAGGCCTTCCACATATTTTGCACGTTCACTTTCTTTATCCAGTACGTAAAAAGCATAGCTGTTTGTAGCATATTCAACTTTTGAATTATTCCCTTGTCCCGGAGGAGATAAGGTTTTTAACAAAGCAGTAAAATCAGATGCCTGAAAAGCATCCATCTGCTTCATAGCCTCATTCAGTCTCTGCTCATTAAGCGAAGGCTGCTGAGCAAGAAGGTCAGCAATTTTTGTCGTCGTAGTCCTTTGGTCAGCCTGCTGAGCATAGGCCGGCGACTGCTGGATAAAAATCACAAATAATAGTAAGTATAATAATCTGTTCATGAGTCTTCTGTTTGGCTTGAATATGAAATTAGATAGTCCATGGTCCGCGCATAGGCTGATCAATCAAACGATTAGCTGCCTCGTCATTAATGAATTCTTCCTTAATCGGATCGTACTTAAGCGTTCTTCCAAGCCTTACAGCAGTAAGCCCCATATTGACCAAAGTACAGGAACGATGCCCGTTCTCTTCATTCAAAGCAAATTTCTTACGCGTTTTTACCGCTTCAACAAAGTCAGTAACCTGGGCTTCCGGCTCAGGAAAGGATGCCAGCTTCTGCTCCATGTCCGGAATATCCGATACAAAGCCACGGAATAATTTCCCGTCAGGGCCATCGATATACGGCACATTCTCAATTGCCCCCTCGCCATCTAAAATGATCTTACAGCCATCAGCATAGGTATAGGTAATTTTACGCCAGGTACCTACTGCATCGCTATGCTGTTGCGGCGCATCAACTTCAACCGATATCGGGCTCTCATTATCCTTTCCCAGGAAATATTGAACCGGATCCAGGTAATGCTGCCCCATATCACCCAACCCGCCGCCATCATAATCCCAGTATCCCCTAAAAGTAGTATGCACACGATGCTCGCTATACGGCTTAAATGGAGCAGGTCCCAGCCACATATCATAATCAAGCTCCGGGGGAACCGGATCTACCGGCAAATTCTCCTTGCCAACCCAATAGAATTTCCAGTCAAACCCGGTATGGCGGCCAACCGTTACGGTTAAAGGCCATCCCAGCATCTTAGAATCTACTAATTTTTTAATCTTTTTAACCGGAACACCCATTCCGTAAAAATTGCTGTCGAACCTGAACCAGGTATTTAGCCTGAAAATACGGCCATGTTGCTGAACCGCCTCTCTTACTCTTTTTCCTTCCCCGATCGTTCTGGTCATTGGTTTTTCACACCAGATATCTTTTCCTGCTTTCGCAGCTTCTGCAGCCATAATGCCATGCCAATGCGGTGGAGTCGCAATATGAACAATATCCACTTCAGGCAGCTGGATCAGATCACGATAATCTGCAAATTGCTTTACACCATTTTCAAGCATATTCGCTGCCAGGGCAAGATGTCTTTTGTCTACATCACAAATAGCGACTGTCTTCGTTCCTGCGTATTCAAAGTGCCCGCGGCCCATGCCTCCAACCCCGATCACCGCCTTTGTCAAATGATCGCTGGGCGCCAAATAGCCCTGGCCCCCTAAAACAAACCGGGGAACGATCGTAAATGCTGCTGTTGCAATTGCTGAATTTTTTAAGAATGCGCGTCTAGAGTATTTTTGTTTATCCATGCGTAATTAAATAAATAGTAATTTATACAGATTAAAGCAGAAGATTTATTATTAGGTTGTTATGGCTTTCCTAAATTAGTGCTTTTTAACAGAAAACCAACCATGAATGAAATTAAATAGCCTGAATGCTATAATAAAATCACTTTCTTCTTAAAAACCGGGAAATCATCGTTTAATTAAACCGCTTTTTTGTAATTTGCTCCTTGCTTAACTCAACCATGAGTTATTCATCAACTTACCAGGAAGCATGATTTCAGAGCCCACCTATTTAGCAGCTAAAATTGTCTCGAATGACATCAAGGAATATTTTATAAGGCGACAGGCTGCCAATCAGCAAAAAGATTTTCTGATACCGGACACCGATGTGATCGAAGCAATCATTGATACAGCATTCTGGGCAAGCCTCCGCCGTGAAGAAGGCTATACTCCCAAAATATCCATAGCTTATTTACCGCCCCTGGCAGATCAGAACAACCTGATCCTAAGACATCCTCAACGCCTGACACCTCACCATTTAGTTAAGCTATCACCTGCGGTCATTGAACCGGGCATCCATTTAGGAGTGTGGCACGAAGATGACAACCTGTGCATTTGGGGAACTACGCACAAGGTACCTGCATCCTGCTTTGTATTGGAAGTGGTTGAAGCCGGCTTACTGGTCATTAAGCAAAAGCACGGAGCGGTCGGTCGGAAGTTTATAAACTTAGCCGTACTAAAAGGCAACCAGATCAAGATGATTGATGAACGGCAATGGGGCCTTAGCAAGTCACCGGATATTTTATCATCTCTTCTCGGCTTACCTATTCCGGCATTCGCCGGCAAATCGGTCAATATTCTGGTAGAGCTGGCATTAGCCATGCGCAGGCATGGCCGCGGAGCACTGATGCTCATTACTCCGACCAATAATTCCAACTGGCTAAAGTCCATTGCCCAGCCCATCACCTACCGTCTAAACCCCGCTTATGCCTTGTTGCCTGCTAACCCGGAAGAAGGGACGAACCTCCGCGAAGAATACGAAGCACAATTGCAGCGGGCGATCAATTCGATCGGTGGATTTTCTGCAGTCGATGGTGCTACCGTAATATCCAGCGATCATAAGCTATTAGCCTTCGGAGCGAAAGTCGCACGATCAGATGCAGGATTGCCGGTAGCCCAGATCCTATTATCTGAACCCGTTAAGAACGGGAAACCGGAATTATTGGATAGCACTAAAATAGGGGGAACAAGACATTTAGCAGCCGCACAGTTCGTCCACGACCAACGGGATGCCATGGCCATGGTAGCATCGCAGGATGGCCTCTTCACGGTTTTTGTCTGGTCAGAAGAGCTTAATATGATTCACGCACACCGGATTGATTCTCTATTACTATAACATACTCTTACTGAATAAAAGCCAAAGAACATACCAGGCAGTAGACTTGCTCTACATGCTTCCGTAGTCCTGCGTTGTTCTTTCGTTGAGTCTGCGCTTTTTCGGCCAAAACAACGAAGATACAACGGACCCAATACTCGCCTAGTTACAAACCGTGTAAAAGGAGGTTTATATCAGCTGTTTTTGGCCATTACAATTATGCATCCATTAAATCTTACTTATAATCTTCCGGCTTCAAACCTTTTTTAAAAGTTCCGAAGCCAAACATCAACGGCTCATAACTGCCAATAAATTCAACGTTGCTTCGTTCAGGCATTTTATCCGTTAAATCAACAGCCCAATAACAAGCATTGACAAGGAGCCTTCTGAGGTCTTCATTTAATAAATCGATGGATGAGCCCATGGTTGTTGCAAAAGCTTTGCCTTTCTTTCCTGATTCAATGGAAT
>Ga0182735_1001143_pt1 | contig 18377 bp, 17 predicted proteins | sample eDN5th30CKraftMG_FD_128524 | JGI IMG/M metagenome (GOLD analysis project Ga0182735, IMG submission 128524) | Enriched Miracle-Growth compost microbial communities from Emeryville, California, USA - eDNA 5th pass 30_C Kraft MG (version 2) (version 2) ... | reverse complement strand
TGGTGCCGCCGCACAACAAGGAGAGGGCGCAGGATATCGCGGTCATGCTGCCGCAGTTCTCCCTGCCGGGCGAGCCGCGCATGGTGCCGCGCGACCTGCCCTTCGTGCACCGCTTCCACGTGCCGGACGATCCGGACGGCAGCACGATCGTGCTGCTGCATGGCAGCGGCGGCAACGAGGCCGACCTGATGCCGCTGGCCCGGCGCATTTCGCCGCGCGCCATGCTGCTCGGCGTACGCGGGCGCAGCCATGAAGAAGGCAACGCCCGCTGGTTTCGCCGGCTGACGGCGATCAGCTTCGACCAGCCCGACATTCGCGCCGAAGCCGAGGCGTTCGCGGCCTTTTTCGAGGGCGCGCTTTCCGCCTACGGGCTGGATAGCTCGCGCGTCACCTTCCTCGGCCATTCCAACGGGGCGAATTTCGCCGCCGCCGTCATGGCGCTTTACCCGCAGGCCATCCGCCGGTCGGTGCTGCTGCGCGCCATCCCGGTGCTGGAGACGTTGCCGTCCACGGATCTGGAAGGCACGAGCGTGCTGATGGTGGCGGGCGCGCGCGACCCCTTCGGCAAGGGCGCGCCGGCACTGGCGGAGTGGTTCAGGGCAAACGGCGCGGAACTGGACATGCTCAGCGTCGACGCCGGCCACGACCTGGTGGCGGACGACGAGGTGCTGGCGAGGCAGTGGTTGCTGCGCGAGAACGGAGAAGGACATGGCTGAGATCGAACTTTCCAGGGAAGACGGCGACGGGCGCCGGGGGCGCTACGTGGCCCGCATCGACGGCGTCGAGGGCGAAGCGGAGATCACCTTCACCAAGCGAGGCTCCAACCTTATCAGCGCCGACCACACCGGCGCGCCGGAAACGATGCGCGGCACCGGTGCTGCGGCCGCCCTGGTGTCGTTCATGGTGGAGGATGCCCGCAAGAACGGGTTCCGGATCATGCCAATCTGCCCCTATGTGCGGGCGCAGTACCGCAAGCATCCGGACTGGCAGGACGTGATGACCGTCAAGCCGGGAGAGGAACCGGCCGGCGCCTGACCGGCCGGGACCCCGGAGGGTCTACAGGAACAGCCGCACGATGAGCGGCACGACCAGCGAGGTCGCGATGGCGTTGAGCGCCATGGCGATACCGGCGAAAAGCCCGGCGGTCTGGTCGACGTCGAAGGCGCGCGCGGTTCCGATCCCGTGCGAGGTCAGCCCGACCGCAAAGCCGCGCGCGGCATAGTCCCTGATGCGCATGGCGTTCATGAGCGGCGTGACCACGAGCGCGCCGATGATGCCGGTGAGCACGACCAGCACGGCGGTCAGCGACGGGTTGCCGCCCAGCGATTCCGAGATTGCCATCGCCACGCCGGCGGTCGCCGATTTGGGCAGGAAAGCGATCAGCACGTCGCGCGAAAGCCCGCCCCATGCCCCCATCAGCATGATCGACAGCGCGGCGGTGAAGGAGCCGACGACGAGGGCGGCGACCATCGGCAGGAGCGCGCGCTTCACCTGCCGCCATTGGCGAAACAGCGGCACCGCGATCGCCACCGTCGCCGGGCCGAGCAGGAAGTGGATGTACTGGGCGCCCGCGAAGAATTTTTCGTAGGGCTCGCCGGACAGCCGCAGGGCGCCGGCCAGGAGCACGATGGAAATCAGCACCGGATTGGCCAGGGGGTGGCGTTTCAGGCGTGTGGAGATGGCCACGGCAAAGAGCCACGCGAACAGGGTAAGGGTCAGCCACAGCAGCGGCGAGGTGGACAGGTAGACCCAAAGTTCCGCCGGGCGCTTCACGGGCCTATTCCCGTCCCACCAGCCGCTGCACGGCGATGAAGGTCCACACCGTGGCCGCCAGCGTCAGGATAGCGGAAGCCACGAGAATGGCGAGCAGGATGCCGGCCTGGCTCTGCAACTCGCCCCAAAGCGCGACGATGCCGACGCCGGCCGGCACGAACAGCAGGCCGAGATTGGCGAGGAAGCCGTCGGCCGCCGTTTCCGCTTCGGAAAACAGGCCGAGACCCATCGCCTTGCATAGTTGCATGGCGACGAACAGCAGCACCAGCCCGACGACCGGACCCGGCAGCGGCATACCGGAGCTGAACACGATGCTTTCCCCGATCAGCTGGAACAGCAGCAGAAGGGCGATCCCCTTGATCATCGACGGGTCCTTTCCGGATGAACGCTTAAGCGGCCAACCTACGGCGTGCCGAAGCGGCGGTCCATCCTGTCCGGCACGGCCCGTATAGGCTGGTCGTTTCGCCGAATGGCAGGCGCCGCCGGACGACAAGATGCTCCGCTCGGCTGGAACCTGACGGTGTCGGTGCGGGGAGAGAAACGAGGGAAATGCGGGTAACGTGATATTTATGTGACAGACTCTTGCAACCATTCCGCGTATTTTGTCTGCGATCAATTCGGAAGGGCTTGGACTCATGACTGCAAAGTATCTTGTTGGCGCGTCTGCTGCCGTCGTTCTCTCGCTTGGCGTTTCGGCGGCTTTTGCCGCGGATGCGGTCGTGAGCCAGGAATATGTTCCTGCGCCGGCTGCTGCGGTGTATGACTGGTCGGGTCCATATCTCGGTGTACAGCTCGGTTACGGCGCGGGTGAGGCTTCGGCTGATTTTGGCCCGGCACGCTTAAGTCTCGATGCCGATGGCTTCGTTGCGGGCGGTTATGCGGGATGGAATTTCCAGCACGGCAATTTCGTCTACGGCCTGGAAACCGATTTCAATTATTCGGATGTAAAAAAGAAGGGGAACATCCTCGGCGTCGATGGTGAGTTCGGCTTCGACTGGTACGGATCGACCCGGGCGCGCGTGGGTCTGGCCGTCGACCGTTTCCTGCCGTTCGCGACTGCCGGCGTGGCCTATGCGAAGGCTTACGCCAAGGAAGTGGGGGATCCCAAGGAGACCGAGACCTATGTGGGTTGGACTGCCGGCGCGGGTCTGGAGTATGCGTTCACCGACAACCTGATCGGTCGGGCCGAGTATCGCTATCACGATTTCGGTTCCAAGGATTGGGGCGGTGGCGCCGACACCAAGACCAAGCTCCACACTTTCACCGTTGGTGCCGCCTACAAGTTCTGATCGGCGGTAGCATGATAGGTCAGACCCCGGCATCGTCCGGGGTCTTTTCGTTTCACCGAATACGCTCTCCCGGTAGCGTCGACCGTGACGCCTCCTCGTACGGGTTGCTTTTGGTCATTTGCACTCTTGGCGCCTCGGCACCGTCACGGCCAAAGCAGCCGATCGGATAGATTCGATCCCTTGCGGACTGCTCGGTGGGGTCTTTCCCTGACGTGGCCATGGCGCTCGACCTCGGATTGGCCAGTGCCACGAGGCACTTCTGCTTGCGCCCTACGCTCCGCTGACCGTTGCTTCCTTCCGCGAGAAGTAAATCCCTGCACCCAATCACAAGGCTGGCCCGGACGGCCCCGCATCGAATGGCCGCTCGATTTCGGTCGGGCGTTGCCATTGGCCTGTTCGCGCCTCTTTTCAAAACCTCATTCAAAAAGCCGCTTGCCTCGGTTCTCATAATTGCATACGAATGTATACATAGTAAGGAGAGACGAGCATGGATACCTGCGATGTGGTTGTGGTGGGCGCTGGCAACGCCGCGTTCAGTGCCGCGCTGGCGGCGGAGGAGAGGGGGGCGAAGGTCATCGTGCTCGAGCGCGCGCCCGAGGCCGAGAACGGCGGCAACAGCCGGTTCACGGCGGGCGCGATCCGGTTCGCCTATCGTGGCGTGGAGGACCTTCTGGAGGTCATGCCCGATCTTACCCAGGAAGAGATCGACCGCACGGATTTCGGCTCCTATACCGAGGATCAGTTCTTCGACGACATGTTCCGCGTCACCCGCTACCGTTCCGATCCGGTGCTGTGCGAGATCCTCGTGCGCCGCTCCTTCGACACGATCAAATGGCTGCGCTCGAAGGGCGTGCGCTTCCAGCCGATCTACGGCCGCCAGGCGTTCAAGGTGGACGGCAGGTTCAAGTTCTGGGGCGGGCTGACCGTCGAGGCGTGGGGCGGCGGCCCCGGCCTGGTCGACAGCGAGACGCAGATCGCGCGCTCGAAGGGCATCGACATCCGCTATGGCTGCCGAGTGACGGGCCTGCTGACCGAGAAGGGCCGCATCAGCGGCGTCACCGTCAAGCGCGGCAACGAAACCTATCAGATATCGGCGAAATCCGTGGTGCTCGCCAGCGGCGGCTTTCAGGCCGACCCGCAGATGCGCACCCAGTATCTCGGCCCGAACTGGGAACTGGCCAAGGTCCGCGGCTCGCGGTTCAACACCGGCGACGGCATCAAGATGGCGCAGGCCATCGGCGCGGCCGTCTATGGCAACTGGTCTGGTTGCCACGCCGTGGGCTGGGATTTCAACGCACCCGAGTTCGGGGACCTCGATGTCGGGGACGGCTTCCAGAAGCACTCCTATCCGTTCGGGATCATGGTGAACGCCGACGGGCGCCGTTTCGTCGACGAGGGCGCGGACTTCCGCAACTATACCTACGCCAAATACGGCCGCGTCATCCTTGAGCAGCCCGGCAATTTCGCCTGGCAGATTTTCGACTCGAAGGTCGTCCACCTGCTGCGTGACGAGTACCGGATCAAGCAGGTGACGACCGTGAAGGCCGATACGCTCGAAGAGCTTGTCGGCAAGCTGGAAGGGGTCGACGCGGCCGCCGCGCTGGAGGAAATCTGCGCCTACAACGCCGCGATCAGGAAGGAGGTCGCCTTCAATCCGAACGTCAAGGACGGGCGTGGCACCACCGGGCTCAAGGTCGACAAGACCAACTGGGCCAACACGATCGAGGACGGTCCGTTCCAGGCGTTCCAGGTCGGCTGCGGGGTTACCTTCACCTTCGGCGGCCTGCGGGTCAACGACAATGCCCAGGTCCTGGACGTGGACCTGGTTCCGATCGATGGGCTGTTCGCCGCCGGTGAACTCGTCGGCGGGCTGTTCTACTTCAACTATCCGGGCGGAACCGGCCTGATGGCGGGCACCGTGTTCGGTCGCCTGGCCGGCGGATCGGCCGCCGCTTCCGCAAGGGCGGCGTAGGTCAGGCACAGGCCCAGCCGGCGATTATCGCTGGCCGCGCCTGATGGCCAGCGTCGGTCGCCGACCCCATCCTCGTCTGCCGGAACCCCCATTCGTGCAGGATCGTCGACGGCTCGATCATCGCCCCTTCCGACAAGTGGTGGCGACGGCGCCAAGCTTGACACCGAACCGGTGAGGATATCTTATGTCAAATCGATATTTCATATATAGAAAGACCGGCGAGGTCGGCCGCGACCGGCCCTCGGCCGGGCAGGCAGGTCAGGCGTGACGCGCTCCATCGGCTTTACCGACATCGATTTCGACAGGGACGGCAAGCAAGTCGGCTTCGTCAATTTTCCCTCGTCCGTTCATGACGATGCCTGGGGCGTGATCCGGGTCCCGCTGACGGTGATCCGCAACGGCTCGGGCCCGACCGTGATCCTGCAGGGCGGCAACCATGGCGACGAGTATGAGGGGCCGATCGTTCTCGGCGAGATCATCCGCGGCCTCGAGTCAACGGCCATGAACGGCCGGCTGATCATCGTGCCGGCCATCAACCTGCCGGCGGTCGAGGCCAGCCGCCGCGTCTCGCCGATCGACGACCTCAACTTCAACCGCACCTTTCCGGGTGATCCGCTGGGCTCGACCACGCAGCAGATTTCGCACTATGTCAGCAGCGTGCTCTATCCGCTGGCCGATGCCTTCGTCGACCTCCATTCGGGCGGCTCGTCGCTGTCGATCATCCCGAGCGCGGTGCTCGAACCCTGCGACGATCCGCAGCTCGACGCCCGCAACCGGGCGGCGGTCGAGGCTTTCCAGGCACCGTTCAAGGTGCAGATTTCCAACTTCGGCGATCCGCGTACCTCCACTTCCACCGCCGTGCGCGCCGGCCTGGTCACCGTCGGGACGGAAATGGCGGGCACCGGTACGGTCACGCCGGAGGCGGTGCGCATCTGCCGGCGCGGCGTGCACAACGTGCTGCGCCATCTGGGCGTGCTGGAGGGCGCGCTGGAAAAGGGACCGGACGCGACCGGCTTCCATACCATCGCCGGCACCTCGTCCTATGTGATGGCGTCCGAAGCCGGCATTTTCGAGCCCTTTCACGAGCTTGGCGCGGCGGTGCGGGAAGGCGAGCCGGCCGGCCGCATCCATTTCCTGGAAAATCCGGGCCGCGACCCGGTCGAGTTGCGCTTCGGCGCGAGCGGGGTAGTTTACGGCAAACGCCATCCGGGGCGCGTGCGTCCCGGCAATTGCTGCCTGGTGGTGGCTTCTCCGCTCGAGGACTGACGATGATCACACTGGACGATATCCACCGGGCGCGCCAACGGATCGCGCCGCATGTGCGCCGCACGCCGCTGGTGCAGGCGGATGCGCTGAGCGCGCCGGTCACCGAGGCCGAGCTTTGGCTGAAGCTCGAATGCCTGCAGGTGACGGGTTCCTTCAAGGCGCGCGGCGCCACCAACAAGCTGCTGGCGACGCCGCCGCAGGACATGGCGCGCGGGGTCACCACCGCCTCGGGCGGCAATCACGGTCTCGCCGTCGCGCGGGCGGCGAAACTGGCCGGCGTGCCGGCGACCATCTTCGTGCCGACCAACGTCACGCAGGCCAAGATCGAGAAGCTGCGCAAATGGGGCGCGACGGTCGAAGTCGTGGGCTCGGTCTGGAACGAAACCAACCTCAGCGCGCTGGCCTTCGCCGATGACAAGGGCTGCGCCTATTTCCACCCCTTCGCCGATCCCTACGTGGTGGCGGGGCAGGGCACGCTGGCGCTGGAACTGCTGGAGCAGCAGCCGGACCTCGATGCCGTCCTGATCGCCATCGGCGGCGGCGGGCTGATCACCGGCATGGCGGTGGCGCTGAAGGCGCTGAAGCCTTCGATCCGCATCATCGGCATCGAGCCGACCGGCGCGCCGACCTTCCATGCCTCGCTGGCCGCCGGCCATGTCGTGAAGCTCGACAAGGTGACCACGCGCGTCGCCACCATGGCCTGCGCCGAGACCGACCGCGATGTCTTCGCGACCTCGCGGGAGCTGATCGACGAGGTGGTGCTGATCGACGACGACGACATGCTGGAGGCGGCGCGCTGGCTGTGGTTCGAAATGGGGCTGGCGGCGGATTTGAGCGGGGCCGCGGCCGCAGCGGCGCTGCGCAAGGGCGTGCTGCGGTTTTCCGCCGGCCAGAAGATCTGCGCGCTGGTATGCGGCGCCGGGCCGGAAGGTCTCGCCTGACGGTGCGGCGCGCCATGGCGGCGTCCGATCGCCTTCGCGCCACTTCCCCGGCCGCTAATGCCCCATATGCTGGCGGCGGCCGATGCGGTCGGCGAGCGACAGCCAGCGCCGGCGCGGCTCAGGCGCCGAGGCCGTCAGGGCGGAGGCGGCTTCGCCCATCAGTTCTTCGAGCCGCTGCGGTGAAAGCGTGGCCTCAGCGTCGATCTCCTCGGTGATCGCGATGAAGCGCTGCGCCGCCTGCGCCCCGCCGAACAGCGGCGCGACATCGCGGGAGATGAACTCGTCCCAGGTCAGCTCCGGGTTCCAGCCGAAGCTGGCAAAAGCCAGGTAGCTGATCTCGGTCGCTCCGTTGTAGTCGGAGGGCTCGCCCCAGACGGTGAGCCCTTTCATGCCCATCCGGTAGCCTTGCCGGTTCATGTCGGCGAAGTCGCGGGCGTTGAGCGCATAGCGTTCGGTGCGGGCGTCGCCGTTCCACTGGCAGGCGAACTGGCAGCGCAGGACGTTCGGCTGAGTCGGCAGCGTCTCCACATAGCCGGCGGGCAGCGCCTCCCGCAGCCGCTTCCAATAGCTGCGGTTGACGGTGTGCTGGTAGATGCCGCCTGGCGGCAGGGCGGCCTGTGCGCTGGCCGCCACCGGCTCCAGCAGGTTGTCCCACTGCATTTCGCAGTAGATCCACAGGTCCGGCTTCACCGCCTTGGCCGCGCGGTAAAGCCGGGGAAAATTCGCCGCCATGTCGGAATGGGACCAGCTGTCGCCATATTCCCTGGCGCGGCGGGCGGCTTCGGCATCGTTGGCGCGGCGCACCTTGCAGCGCGGGCAATCGCAGACGCCGTAGTCGCCGCTTTCGATGTTGATGCCGCCGATGTCGAAGGTCTCGGCCAGCCACGTGACCGCTTCCTCCATCCAGTCCATCACCTCCGGCGCGCTCGGACAGGCGGTCACGGTATAGTCGGAATGGGGGAAGTTCAGCGGAAAATCGAGGTCGGCGAGCTGGAAGCCGATGTCCTTGCTGAACTGCGCCTTGTGCTGCGGATTTTCCTTCAGCCAGGTCGACAGGTTGTAGCGATGGTTGCCTTCCCAGTAGACGCCGCCATAGGCGCCGATGGCGATGCCGGGGATGATGCGCACGCCGTGTTCCCGGCCGTAGCGGCAAAGTTCCTGCGCGGCCTCGACGCCGCCATGGCTGTTGCGCAGGAAGCCGTAGAGCACGATGGCGCTGATGCGGTGGGCCGAGCAATAATCCACCAGCCGCTTGTAGTCGGCGAGAAAGCCGGACGGCGGCTTCTGGTAGGGGTTGAAGACGCCGATTTCCTGCTGGCCGATCTGCGACAGTTCCCAGTTGGTGGAATGGTCCCAGGTCCAGAAGGTGCGGTAGGCGAGGCCCGGCGCGTCTGAGATCGGGCCGGCAGAGAGGACGGAGGTGTCGAGGGTGAGGCCGAGCCGCGCGACAAGCTCCTGCGCGCCGTAGATGACGCCCGAGAACGGTCCGCCGCGCACTTCGATCGCCTCGCCGTCGGCCGAGATGGAGAACGCGCCTTCCGCCATGGTTTCGTCGGTCAGAAGCCGTATCGTGCGGCTGGCCAATGCGGCCGGATCGATGCATTGGCGCACGAGGCGCGCCGCGTGCGGGTGAAGTTCCTCGGCCTCGATGGGCATGCCTGCCAAGTCCTCCGTTGATTGACACACTACACAGGAAAAACTACCAGATATCAATGTCGGTTTTTGCTAATGATATAAGGGTTGAATTCCTCACGCAGCCGGATCGACGACCATGAACGGGATACCCGATACGCTGGCGGCGTTGCGGCAGGCATGGCCGATGCCTTCGCGCCCGCGGCCCATCACCGTCATCGGCTGCGGCGGGATCGTCCGCGACGCGCATCTGCCGGCCTACCGGAAGGCGGGCCTGCCGGTCGCCGGCGTGTTCGACCTCAACGGCGAGGCCGCCCGGCTCCTGGCGCGCGATTTCGATGTGCCTGCCGTGCATGCCTCGCTGGAGGAAGCGATCGCCGCCTGCGGCAGCGAGGGCGTGTTCGACCTGGCGCTGCCGCCCGAGGCGGTGCTGGAGACGGTGCGGCAACTCCCGCATGGCGCCACCGTGCTCATCCAGAAGCCATTGGGGCCGGACGGCGCTACGGCCCGCCGCATCGTTGCCGAACTCGACGCGCGCGCCATCGTCGCCGCGACCAATTTCCAGTTGCGGTTCACGCCTTCGATGCTGGCGATCTGCGACGCCGTCGACAAGGGCCTGTTCGGCGACATCGTCGATGTCGACGTGCATCTGGCGGTCTACATGCCGTGGGAACTCTGGTCGTTCATCCCCAGGCTGGAGGCCGTCGAGATACCGCTGCATTCGATCCACTATCTCGACTGGATCCGCGGGCTCGTCGGCGAGCCGCGCAGCATCTACGCCAGGTCGGTGAAGCACCCGCGCTACGGCAACCAGGCCGATGCCCGCTCCAGCATCATTCTCGACTATGGCGACCGCGTTCGCTGCTGCCTGTCGCTCAACCACACCTATGGCCATGGCCCGCGCCACACCGAAGCCACCATCCGGGTAGAGGGCATGAAAGGTGCGGCACAGCTGACCGTCGGCTATCTGCTGGACTATCTGCGGCCGCAGCCGGAGCGCCTCGAGATTTGCTACCAAGGACAGCCCTGGACGGCCTTGCCGCTGGCGGGCGAGCGCGCTCCGGATTCCTTCGCCTACGTCATGGCCAATCTGCAGCGCTTCGCGGCGGGCGAGGACGCGCGGCTGGTCACGGACGTGCACGATGCGCTGAAGACCATGCTTCTGGTCGACGCCGGGCTGAAATCGAGCCGTCTCGGCGGCGTCGTGCCGGAAGCGGCGGACGAGGGGGAAGGGCGATGACGGCTCCGGTCGAACGGCGCGAGGAGCCGCTGGTTTTCCTCTATCGGCTGAAGCCGGGCATGGGCCCCGAATACGACCGGGCGCACCGGGCGGTCTGGCCCGAAATCATCGCGCTGCTCGACGAGGCAGGTTTCTGCGACTATCGCATCTGGCGGCGCGGCGACCTGGTCGTCAGCAGCCTGCGCACGAAATGGGGCTACGACCACGCCGCGCGCATCTGCGCGGCGAGCGCGATCCAGGCGAAGTGGACGGCATCCATGTCGCATATATTCGACGAGATCGTCGACGCGAACGGCGAGCCTCTATGGCTCGATTTGGTTTTCGAACACCGGACTTGAGGGGCGGGGAATCAGCGGAGCCTGCTGGGCGGCCGCCTGGCGGCGATCCGTGCCAGCGGGAAACTGATTTTCGGCGGCTCGCCGCCCAGCATGCGGGTGATCGTCTCGGCGGCGCGGAACACGATCTCGCACGCCTCGTCGAAGCCGACCGTCTGTCTGGTCGCCGCCAGGTACGGCATCGTCAGCGCCGCCTGCGCGAATCCGCTGCCGTCGATCAGCGGAAAGCTGACATCGGTGATGCCCTGCAGGCTTTCGCCGGTTACCATCTCGTAGCCCCTGGAGCGGATCAGCCGGGTCCGGCGGGCCAGCGCCTCGGCCTCTTGCGGCGGCCAGTTGCGGCGCATGTCCTCCATCACCCAGTCCTGCACCACCGGCGTCTGCAGCGCCACGAGCAATCGCCCCGAGGCGGTCGCCATCGCCGGGTTCTTGGTGCCGACGCGCAGGCGAAACCCGAAAGGTGCCGGGCTGTCGACCTGCGCCACGATGCGGATCGACGTGGAGTCGAGGATCGCCATATGCAGCGCCTGGGTAGCCGACCGTGCGGCTTCGTGCATCAGCGGCGTCGCCAGGTTGATGAGGCGCGACAGGGGCGGGTGTCGGTTGGCGAGGTCGAACATGCGGTTGGACAGGAAATAGCCGTCCTCGCCCAGCCGGCGCTGGATGAAGCCGCGCCGCTCCAGCACCATGACCACGCGGTACACTTCCTGCAAGGAGCGCCCGAGCAGTTGCGCGATCTCGCTCTGGGTCACGCCCTGCGAAAGACCGGCGAGCAGTTCGAGCACGTCGAGGCCCTTTTCGAGCGCCGGCGCGCCGTAACGCTCCTTGTCGCCTCGCGACGCTTTCGGCGCGGCGGAGCGCTTCCTTTCGGTGGAAGGACGAGGTGTCGGGGTCTTGGCCATGGGGTCGAGCACGTGGTCAAAGGATGATGTGCGACGTTTATTGGTGAAAGCCGGCGCTCGCAAGTGGCGAGGCCGGTGCGGATTGGCAAACCTGCCGCATGGCACCATTGCCAACGCCGCAGGGCTCGACCAAGGTGGCGCATCGCATCGGATGGCGGAACCAGGATGAGCACGTTGACGGACGCCCTGCTGAATGAATTGCGCCTGACGGTCGCGCGCGTCGACGAGCGCGCCGTCGACGACGCCTGCGCCATGCTTGCCGAGGCCGGCCGCATCGTGGTGTGCGGCTGCGGACGCGAGGCCCTGCAGATGCAGGGCTTTGCCATGCGGCTGTTCCATCTCGGCCTGCCGGTCTCGGTCGCGGGCGACATGACGGCGCCGCCGCTCGGCGCGGGCGACTTGTTGTTCGCCAGTTCCGGGCCCGGCGAAACCGCCACGATCCTGTCCTTGATGCGCACCGCGCGCGATGCGGGTGCCGGTGTCCTGCTGATCACCGCCCAGCCAGCGGCAAGTGCTGCTCGGCTGGCGGATCGCCTGCTCGTCGTCCCGGCGCAGACGATGGCGGACGACCGCAGCGAGAAGCGAAGCTCGGCCTTTCCGATGGGCTCGCTGTTCGAGGGCGCGATGTTCGTGCTCTTCGAGGCGATGGTGCTGAAGCTGAAGCATCGCCTCGGTGTTAGCGACGAGGCGATGCGGGCGCGCCACACCAACCTGGAGTGACGGCCTACTTCACCGCGCCGGCGGTCATGCCCTTGATGAGGTAGCGCTCGAGCACGACGCCGATGACGATCAGCGGCAGGATCGCGGCAAAGGACAGCGCCGCCATCGACCACCAGGATATCCCCTGGCTGCCCGTCTGCGAGGCGACCATGACCGGCAAGGTGTTGGCATGGGTCGAGGTCAGCAGCGCGGCGAAGAAATATTCGTTCCAGGTCAGCACCAGGCTGAGGATGAAGGAGGCGACCATGCCGGGGAGCGCAATGGGCAGGATGACGCGGAAGAACGCGCCCCAGATGGACAGGCCGTCGACCAGGGCTGCCTCCTCCAGTTCGGTCGGGATCGACGAGAACTGGTCGCGCATGATCCAGATGACGATCGGCAGCACCATCAGCGTATAGAGCAGGATCAGTCCGATCTGCGTGTCCAGCAGGGCCAGTTCCTTGTAGAGGACGAGGAACGGCAGGGCGAGCACCACCGGCGGCAGGATCAGCTGCGACAGGAAGAAGAACGAGATGTCGGCGTTCTTCATGAAGCCGAAGCGGTAGGAAAAGCGTGACAGGCCGTAGGCCGCGAGCGAGCCGAGCATCACCGCCAGGGCCGACGAGGTGATCGAGACGACGGTGGAATTCATGAAGCGCTTCATGAACTCGTCGCGCACCGTGCTGGAAGCGCCGATCGTCTCCGGCGACAGGCCGAGCGAGCGCCAGCCGAGCCAGGCCGGCTGGTAGTCGAGCCACGGGATCAGCGCGCCCTTCATCACGTTGGGCGCCGTCTTGAAGCTGGTCGTGATGGTCCAGTAGATCGGGAACAGGCAGATCACCGCCCACAGGATGAGCAGGAGATAGATGCCGGCCTTGCCGCCTAGGCGCAGCACAAGCGGCGTGCCGGTTTCGTCGTCATGTCTGGCTTGGCTGGTCATGTGCGCGGCGCCGCGAAACGTTCAGCGAGTTTCATCAGGATCGTCATGAATAGGATGATGATGACGAGATAGACCATCGCCAGCAGCGTGCCGTAGCCGACATTGGAGCGGTCGCGATATTCCCGGAAGATGAACGAGGTCACCGTATCGGTCGCGCCGCCCGGTCCGCCGGCGGTCAGGTTGATGACGATGTCGGCCAGCTTGAGCTTGAAGATGATGCGGATCAGGATGGCGGTCACCGATACCGGCAGCATCAGCGGGAACACGATCTCCCAAAAAGCCTTCCAAGGCCCGGCGCCGTCGACGCGCGCCGCCTCCGTCAGGTCCTTGGGGATCGCCTGCAGGCCGGCCAGGATCATGATCATCATGAACGGGATGAAGGTCCACGCGTCGAGGACCATGATAGTGAAGCGCGCGACTTCGGGCGAGCCGAAGAAGGACGGGTTTTCCCAGCCGAGCCAGCGCGCCAGCTTGGCGATGGGGCCGAAGCGGATTTCGAGCATGGACTTGCCGACCATCCAGCTTACCGCGACCGGCGACAGCATAAGCGGCAAGAGGAAGGCCACCCGGAAGAATTTGCGCGCCTTGATTTCGGCGTTGAGCAAGAGGGCGAGCCCGAAGGCGATAACATATTCGACGAGGATCGCCAGCGTATACCACACCATGTTGCGCAGGGCGTTCCAGTAGAAGGGGTCGGCCCACATCTGGCGCACGTTGTCGAGGCCGTTGAACTGCCGGCCGAGCGGCGAGGCGAGGTTCCAGTTGGAAAAGGCGATGACGATGCCGAACAGCAGCGGAAAGACGGTGAGCGAGACGACGAACAGCGCCGCCGGCAGCACGAACAGGGTTCGCTTGCCATGCTCGCCATGGATGAGCACCTTGCTCCAGCACAGGCAGACCGCCCACAAGATATAGGCGTAGAGGGTCGGCCGCCATGTCTGGAAGCCGAAGTCCCGGGCGCCGCTCATCTGCATGTATTGGGCGATCGCCACCACCGCCAGCAGCGCGGCCGAGGCCCAGACGATGCCGTGACCGAACCGGCGCCGGGCGTCGGATATGTCGTCCTCGGTGACGACATGAAGGAGATCGCCTTGGCTCATCTGCGGGTCTGGCTTCCCTGGCTCTCGATCGGTGCTGGCAGGATGCGTGGCCGCCTTCGCAGGCGGCAGGTACGGGCGCGCCTGTCACGCGCCCGCACCGTCGGCCCCAGGAATGGCGTCACATGCCGAGCGACGCCTTGTAGAGCTTGATCTGGCTTTCACGCCCGATCTGGTCGGTGATCTTCTCCCATGCGGCGGCGATCGCATCGGCCGTTTCCTGCGCCGACTTGTACTGGCCGGCATAGCCCTTCGCCAGTTCGTCCTCGGCGACGGAGTAGTACTGGAAGATACCGGGGATACGCGGCTCGATCGCGGCGTTGGGATGATTGTAGCTGTCGAGGTTCGAGCCGAGATAGTTCTCGATATAGGCCCGGTCGTAGCCGGCCTTCTCCCATTCGTCGTAGTTGAAATGCGACTGGCGATAGGGCTGGAAGCCGGACGGATAGGCGACCGTCCACAGGCTCAGGTCCTTGCCGCCGAGATGGGCGGCCGCCGACCAGGCCGCCTTGCGCTTCTTCTCGTCCTTCGACACGCGGTTGGTGACGTAGATGCCCCAGCCGAGATAGGCCAGGTTGGGCGCGAAATTGCCGCCCTCCGGCGTCTCCCATTCGCCGGACTTGGAATTGTAGACCTTGTCGGAGCCGGGATTGGCGGAGAAGGCGACGACGTCGCCGACCACCGAGGTGTCGGAGGTGCGCGCCATCGAGCCGACGTCGCCCCACCAGCACAGGCCCGCGCCGGTACCGGCGAGGAACTGCTGGAACGCCGTGGTGCCGGGGTCGGCGTTGATCTGGTCGCCCGGATATGCGCCGGCGGCGATCAGGTCCATGACGTCCTGGATCGCCTGGACGAAGGCAGGATTGTTCACCCGCGGCTTCATCGTGTCCGGGTCGAACAGCCAGGCCGGATCGCTCGGATGCTTGGCATAGGCCGTCGCGCGGTCCTCGAGGAAGTAGAAGCCGAAGCCGCCCCAGCCTTTCAGCGGATCGAGGAAGCCGAAGGCGTCCTGCCCGGTGAGCGGGTCCTTCTGGCCCTTGATCTTCTTCGACCATTCGTCGACCTGCTGCCAGGTCTTCGGCATTTCGGTCATGCCGGTCGCGCCCGAGATGGCCGCGTCGGACAGGTAGTCCTTGCGGTAGGAGAAGGTGTGGCAATCGCCGTCGATGCTGACGCGATAGGTCTTGCCGTCCCAGGTGCCGACCGGTGGCTTGAGGTAGGCGACGAGGTCGTCGATCTCGATCTGTTTCTTCACCCAGTCGGGCATCTCGTCGAGCAGGCCCTTGCCGGCGGTATCGCCCTCGAACGGCGCGCCCATTTCGAGGATGTCGAAGTCGACGGTCCCGGTGGCGATCGACTGCTGCAGGCGGGCGTTGTAGTCGGCCTGCGCCAGGTCGATCCAGTTGATCTTCGCGCCGGTATAGGCTTCCCACGGCTTCAGGAAGCCGCGGAACAGGAAGTTGTGCAGGTTCTGGTTGTTGAGGCCCATGAAGGTCAGTTCGACGCCGGCGAACTCGCCTTCCTTGACGCTCGCCTTGGTCGCGCCGAGGCACAGTTCGCCGACTTTCTGCCAGTCGGCATCCGTCGGCGAGCCCTTGCCGACGCCGGGTATCTGCAGGATCTCGGCGCGCAGCGCTTCATCCGCGGACGCCGATCCGGTCAGGGCTCCCAACCCCGTCGCCGAGGCGGCGGACAGAGCCGCGAGGCTCGCGGCTCCCTTCAGGACGTCGCGCCGCGTCGCGCCACGCCGTACCAATTGCTCGTAGATTCCGACTTTCATTTATTTTCCTCCCAGGGCGGCCGCATTTTCGCGGTCTCACGAAAATTCACTACTGAAACAAGAGTTTCAATAATGTTCGTTTCAATAGTGTCACAACCCGTTGCGGAGTCAACGCCGCGATGCGATAGATTAGAGCCTGCCGCATGAACGGGCTTGGCGAACATCAGGACGGGTGAATGGCCGAAGTAGCGATCCGTGACGTCACCAAATCATATGGCGCGACGCAGGTGCTGCATGGCGTCAGCATCGATATCCGGGATGGCCAGTTCGTCGTGCTCGTCGGCCCGTCCGGCTGCGGCAAGTCCACGCTGCTGCGCATGATCGCCGGGCTCGAAAGCGTGACCGGCGGCGACATCGCCATCGGCGGCCGGACGGTCAACAACCTGTCGCCGGCGCGCCGCGACATCGCCATGGTGTTCCAGAGCTATGCGCTCTATCCGCACAAGACGGTCGAGCAGAACATGGGCTTTGCCCTGAAGCTCAAGAAGATCGACCCCAAGGTGGTGGCCGAGAAGGTACGCTCGGCGGCCGACATCCTCGAGCTCACCCCGCTCCTGAAGCGCTATCCGCGCCAGCTTTCGGGCGGGCAGCGCCAGCGCGTGGCGATGGGGCGCGCCATCGTGCGAGACCCGCGGGTCTTCCTGTTCGACGAGCCGCTGTCGAACCTCGACGCCCAGTTGCGCGTGCAGATGCGCACCGAGATCAAGGAACTGCACCAGCGGCTGAAGACGACGACCATCTACGTCACCCACGACCAGATCGAGGCCATGACCATGGCCGACAAGATCGTGGTGATGAATGCCGGCCGCATCGAGCAGATCGGCGCGCCGCTGGAATTGTTCGATCGCCCCGCCAACCTGTTCGTCGCTGGTTTTATCGGCTCGCCGTCGATGAACCGCCTCAAGGGCACTGTCGCTGACGGCGGGCGCCGTGTCGAGGTCGCCGGCGCCAGCTTTCCCGCGCCGGACCAGCGCCTCGAGGACGGGCAGAAGGTGGTCTACGGCGTGAGGCCGGAGCATTTCGAACTGTCCGACGAGGGCGCCGAGGTCCGCATCGCGGTCGTCGAGCCGACCGGGTCGGAAACGCTGGTCTATGCGCGGGCTGGCGAAATCGATCTCGTGGCGCTGTTTCGCGACCGCCATGATTTTAGGCCCGGCGACCATATCCGCATCAGGCCGAAGCCGGGCCATGTCCATGTCTTCGATGCCGCGAGCGGCATGCGCCTTTGACCGAACCGGCTTGCAGGAGGAACCATGCTCAAGGGAATTAGCCCGCTGCTCAACGCGGATGTCTTGTACGCGCTTCGCGCCATGGGCCACGGCGACGACCTGATCATCGCGGACACCAACTTTCCCTCCGATTCGATTGCCCGGCAGACGCGGCTCGGCCGCCTCCTGCGCATCGACAACGTCACTGCGGCGCAGGCCGTGGAAGCCATCCTGTCGCTCTATCCGCTCGACACGTTCGTCGAGGATTCCGCCGGCCGCATGGAGATCGTCGGCAACCCGGACGAGGTGCCGCCGGTGCAGCAGGAGGTGCAGCGCGCCGTCGACCGCGCCGAAGGGAAGTCATGGCCGATGCTCGGGGTGGAGCGCTATGCGTTCTACGAGCGCGCCAAGCAGGCCTATTGCGTGATCCAGACCGGCGAGCGCCGCTTCTACGGCTGTTTCGCCTTCCGCAAGGGCGTCATCCCCCCGGAAGGGAAATAACGGCATGGCCGGTTCCGTCGTCGTCCTCGGCGTCTTCGTCGCCGACACCGCCTACCGTGCCGACCGCCAGCCTGCGATGGGCGAGACCATTCTGGGGCTCGGCTTCAAGCTCGGCCCCGGAGGCAAGGGGTCGAACCAGGCTGTGGCAGCCGCCAAGCTCGGCGTGGAAACGCATTTCATCACCCGGCTCGGCGTCGATACCTTCGCCGACATGGCCAACGATACCTGGCGGCAGGTGGGGGTGAAGTCTGCCGCCATCGCTACGCCGGAAAGCTACACGGGCGCCGCCTATATCTTCGTCGACGACAAGACGGGCGACAACGCCATCATCGTCGCTCCCGGCGCGGCGGCGCTGATTTCTCCGGCCGACATCGACGCCAACGCGAGCTTGATCCGCGCGGCGAGCGTATTCGTCACCCAGCTCGAGCAGCCGATCGACGCCGCCATCCGCGCGCTGCGGATCGCGCGCGACGCCGGCGTGACGACGGTCTTCAACCCGGCGCCGGCCGCCGACTTGCCGGCCGAGATCTACGCGCTTTGCGACTATGTCACGCCCAACGAAACCGAAGCCTCGGCGCTGACCGGGCTGCCGGTGGAAAGCCTCGATGATGCCAGGGCGGCCGCCGCGGCGCTGCTGGCGAAGGGCGCGCGGGCGGCGATCATCACGCTCGGGAAACGCGGCGCGTTGCTGCAGACGCAGGACCAGTCCATCCATGTTCCGGCGGTCTCGGCCGGGCCGGTCGTGGAGACGACGGGGGCAGGGGATGCCTTCAACGGCGGCTTTGCGGCGGCCTGGGCCAAG
>Ga0182735_1001140_pt1 | contig 18398 bp, 20 predicted proteins | sample eDN5th30CKraftMG_FD_128524 | JGI IMG/M metagenome (GOLD analysis project Ga0182735, IMG submission 128524) | Enriched Miracle-Growth compost microbial communities from Emeryville, California, USA - eDNA 5th pass 30_C Kraft MG (version 2) (version 2) ... | reverse complement strand
CGGAGGAGGGCGTCACGCTCGCGTCAGCAGCACAAGGGCATGCAGCTTCCGCCGATGCCGATGGCGTGCCGCCCCCGTTCCGGGGCGCGGCGACATCGGCGCAACCCGCCGTGCCGCCTGCGATCGATCACCGCACGCCGGCGGATGCGGTGGCGCATCGTCTGCTCAACGACACCGATGCCGCGCTTGCGCGCCAGACGCTGTTGCAGATCGCCTCATTGCCCGACCAGACCGCACACACCCGATTTGATCCGACGATGCGCTGGAATTTCGAGGTTCCGTTCGCGACACCGCAGGGCACGGCGGTGGCGCAGTTTGAAATCTCGCGCGATGGCGGCGGAGAGAATGCGTCCGCGGAAGCGGCGAACCGGGTCTGGCGCGCGCGTTTCTCTATCAATCTCGAACCGGCGGGGCCGGTGCATGCGCAGGTGTCGCTCGCGGGCGAACGCACCTCGGTGCGGATGTGGGCGGAGCGCAGCACGACAGCCGCGCGGCTGCGCGCCGAAGCGCCGCAACTCTCGGAAGCCTTGCGCGAAGCGGAACTCACGCCGGGAGATATTGTGATCGGCAGCGGCACGCCGCCCGCACAACCCGCGCCGCATGGGCATTTTCTGGATCGCGCGCTATGACGACAAGCACAACTCCGATCCAGAACACGCTTGCCGTAGCCCTTCATTACGACCGCAAGGGCGCGCCGCGCGTCGTCGCCAAGGGCAAGGGCGAGGTCGCCAAAAAAATCATCGAGGTCGCGAGCGAGCACGATGTGGCGATTCAGGAGAACGAGGTGCTCGCGGGCGCGCTCTCCAATGTCGAGATCGGCGACGAGATTCCGGCCGAACTGTACAGGGCGGTTGCGGAGGTGCTGATCTTCGTCATGCGGCTGTCGGGAAAAATCCGCTAATTTCGGAACCTATTCAGTTCAGGCGACGTTCATCCCGCAGCGGCGAGTCTGGCCGCTGGGAGGCAACGAGAGGGATTGAAGATGGAAAGACGCGAATTCCTGAAGATTGCTTTTGGCGTGGCCGCGGGTGCGGTCGTGACCACCACCGCTGCGCGGGCCATGACGCCGGTGCCGCCCGTGCTGCCGAAACAGCCGCCGATTCCCGACACCGAAGCAAAGCCCGCGGTTGCGACATCTGAGGATGTCGAAGCGGCTCAAGTCGAGAACGTGCAATGGCGCCGTCGCCGCTGGCGCCGCCACCACTGGCATCGTCGCCGCCACTGGGGCTGGCATCGCCGCCGTCACTGGCGGCATCGTCACTGGCGCCGCCGCTATTATTATTGAGATGAAGGGAAGGGCGGAATTTTCCGCCCTTTCTCATTTTCGGGACAACCGCGTCAGAGTTTCGGAGAATTGCTTGACGGAGTTTTCTGCGGCGCGTTTTTCCCGGCCGCGAGCGCGTCGCTGTCGATCTTCGCGGCGCTGGTGATGCGCTTGAAGTCGATCAGGGTGAACATCGCCTTGCCGACGCGATCGCGGGCATTGCCCTGCGACAGCGCGACGTCGAGCAGTCCGTCGCAGTTGGCGCCTTTCGCATCCGTGGCGAGGCGGTCGAGCGATTTGTCCTGTTCGGCCTGAACGTGCTTCAGCACGGCGACGCAGCTGCCGCGGCCATTGGAATCATTGAGCGCAACGGCGGCCCTCGGGTTGATCGGATCATTGAGCGCGGCCACGGCGCTCTCGGCGGTGTACTTCTGCTTCACCGAGACGATCTTCCCGGCCTTGTAGAAGTAATACAACCGGCCATCGCCGATCGCGGTGGGCTTGCCGTATTTGTCGATTACGCGCTGGATCATCTCCTGCTGCGTCGGCTGCTTGTCCTTGGCGAAGCCGAGATCGCGGGTGATGTAATAGGCGAAATTGCCGCTCGCGGGCGAGGTGAACTGCACCACCATCGTTTCCGCGCCATGGGCGTCGCTAGCGGCTGAATCAAACCTCATCGAGGTGGCGTAGGTGACGTCGGTGTTGCCGAATTTCTGCTGGATCGCTTGCGGCTTGGTGTTTGGAAATTCCTTCAGATAACCCTCGAACACGCCGCCGACCTTTGCGGCGTCATCGTCGCTCGAAATGCCGATGATGTCGGGGTGCAGCTTTCCCGAAAATGCGGTGTCCGGCGTTTTCGGCTTGATGTCGTAGCCCATCGCCACGGAAACCGCCGACATCAGCGCCACGCCGGCCAGCATCGATGATCGCAACATGAAATGCCCCAAATCCCTGAAAGCCCATCGAAAGTGCTGCGATTACGCCGAATCTTCCCGGTAGATGTCAACTGCACCTTCGCCATGGTATAGCTTTGAAAGATCAGGGAGACATCCGGAATGCCGATTTCAGTCGAGCGCAAACGCGCCGTTTTTCGCCGCCTGCACGACAGCGGCTGTTTCGTGCTGCCTAACCCTTGGGATGTCGGCAGCGCCCGGCTGTTCGCGGCGATGGGTTTCAAGGCGCTGGCTTCGACCAGTTCGGGCTATGCGTGGTCGCAGGGGCGGCCCGATAATAAAGTCACCTGCGAGGACGTCTTGTCGCACCTCGAAATGTTGTGCGCGGCAACCGATCTGCCGGTGAACGCGGATTTCGAGAGCGGGTTTGCCGCGACGGCGCAGGGTGTCGCGGCCAATGTCCGGCGTTGCATCGACACCGGCGTGGCCGGTTTGTCGATCGAGGACGCGACCGGCGATGCCCGCATGCCGCTCTACGATTTTCACGAAGCCGTCGAGCGCGTCGCGGCGGCGCGCGGTGCGATCGATTCCAGCGGGCAAGACGTGATGCTGATCGGCCGCTGCGAGGGTTTCCTCACGGGTGAGACCGATCTCAGCAAGGTGATCCGCCGCCTCGTCGCTTATTCGGAGGCGGGCGCGGAATGCCTGTACGCGCCCGGCGTCACCAAGCGCGAGCAGGTGGCCGAAGTGGTGAAGGCGGTCGCGCCGAAGCCGGTGAATATCCTGATGGGTGCGCCGGGCCTAACCGTGATGGAATTGGCGGAGCTTGGCGTGCGGCGTATCAGCGTCGGCGGCGCGATGGCGCGCGCGGCCTGGGGCGCGGTGCAGCGCGCCGCGCAGGAAATTCTGGAAAAAGGCGAGTTCGGCGAATTCGCCCATGCGGCGAAATACGCCGACCTCAATCATCTGTTCGACGAAAAATAAGTCCTCGCTCCGGATGGAGCGAGGACTTGGTCGTGGTTACTGGCCGCTCGACGCACCGGCGGGAGCGTTGCTGCCGGAGGCCGCACCGCCAGGAGACTGGTCAGCCGCAGGCGGGGCGGTCTGCGGAGCCGGGGCAGGCGCCGAGCCCGTGGTCTGTCCCGGATTGGCGTTCGGCGACAGCGTTCCCGGCGCCGGGGCATTGCTTGACGTCGTCTGGGCCGGTGGATTGCTGGCGGTGTTGGTCGGCGAGGTGCCGTTCAGTCCGTAAAGCACGACGCCGAGAATCGCGAGAACGGCAATTCCAAACAGCGCGATCCGGCCGCTGCTTGCCGGGCCTTCCGCCAGTTCCGGGTCGGCCTGCAATTCGTTATCCAGTGTCTGACGGCGGCGCCATTCTTCCTGATTCCGCGCCAGATCGTTCGGATCCCGGTCAACAGTCATGATGTATCCTCCTCATTGGATGCCTTGGAATGGCAACCGTTCGAGGGAGCGTCTGTTCCTGATGTTTTGATCTTTCCACCCCCGTTATGCGCGGACGCGGGGTTCCCGGCATCTTCAAATGTGCTAACGCTGGGGAACAATCCTTCCTTTTCGAATTTTGCCGGAAATCGCCATGAAACTCAGCCCTGCCGCCAGCGGCACGTTCACCATTGCGCCGACGCCGTTCCACGATGACGGCCGGATCGACGAAGGCTCGATCGATCGTCTCAGCGATTTCTATGGCGAGGTCGGCTGCTCCGGCGTCACCGTGCTCGGCATTCTCGGCGAAGCGCCGAAACTAGACGGAGCGGAATCGCTCGCCGTGGCGTCGCGCTTCATCAAGCGGGCAGGGGAGCGGCAGGTGATCGTCGGCGTCTCCGCGCCGGGCTTTGCCGCGATGCGTTCGCTGGCGCATGGCGCGATGGATGCGGGTGCTGCGGCGGTGATGATCGCCCCGGTGCCGTCGCTGCGCACCGACGACCAGATCGTCGGCTATTTCCGTCAGGCGGTCGAGGCGATCGGCGATGACGTGCCGTGGGTGCTGCAGGATTATCCGCTGACGCTGTCGGTGGTGATGACGCCCGGCGTCATTAAACGTATCGTGTCGGACAATGCGTCCTGCGTGATGCTCAAGCATGAAGACTGGCCGGGCCTCGAGAAGATTACGGCGCTGCGCAATTTCCAGAAGGACGGCTCGCTGCGTCCGCTGTCGATCCTGACCGGCAATGGCGGACTGTTCCTCGATTTCGAAATGGAGCGAGGCGCGGACGGCGCGATGACGGGTTACGCCTTCCCGGACATGTTGGTCGATGTGGTGCGGCTGTCGAAGGAGGGCAAGCGCGACGCCGCGCACGATCTGTTCGACGCGCATCTGCCGCTGATGCGCTACGAGCAGCAGCAGGGCGTCGGCCTTGCGGTGCGCAAATATGTCCTGAAGAAGCGCGGCCTGCTGGCGTCCGATGCGCAGCGCAAGCCGGGATCGAGTTTGACGCCCGCGGCGCGGGCCGAGGTGGATTATCTGCTGTCGCGGGTGGCGAGGTTCGACAAGCGCGCGGCGCTGTAAGCTGGTCGCGCAATTTAGGTCTTGAGGTGCTGGCGAATGGCGGCGACCGAGGAGCCGACCTTCTCGACCGCGCTCGCCAGATCCTGCGGCGAGACATTGAGCCGGTAGGCCCAATAGTTCGCGGAGTTCTCGTCATTGATGTCGATCGTGGCAGGCGCCCGCACGCCGATATTGGCGGCGAGCACATCGGCGACCTTGGCGAGATGGATCATGGGAAGCCTCCGCCCACAGACTACGCCGATGGAGCAGGTTCCCGAACCGCGAATGGCCAACGGCGTTAAGGAACCGTTGTGCGCTTAGCTGTTCTTTACGGCCTGATTTACGCTTGGGGCGAAATCGCGGTCATCCGAACCGAAGTCTGGGATTTTCACGGGACTTTGTACATTCTTTGATCTTGTGGCTTTTCGCCTGACCGTCTCCCGTTCTGGTTGAAAACCCCAATAAATCCAGTATTAAGGCCGGAACGCGCTCCTAGCTCAGCTGGATAGAGCATCGGATTTCGATTCCGAGGGTCGGGAGTTCGAATCTCTCGGAGCGCGCCATCTATGCACCAAACTGTGCCTCCCCGACGCGGTGATGCTTTTCCCCGCCACGACTTGTTTCAGTGTTGCGGTATCTCCAATAACGCGAACAACGTGGTCATCGACCTCGATCCGATCAATGACCGAGCGGAGATAGGACTTTCGGAACGGAATCTCGCCATTGGCGATGTTTTCGCGCATTGCCTGCCCGAACCGCTCGATCATTTCCGGGGGAATTTCAGTTGCCGGAACCGCCTGAGTCCGGATGCGATCAAGTGCCGTCTGTGCCCGCTCGGGCGTAGCGAGAGGGTTTTCTGGCTGCAGAGCAAGCGCGCGGGCCAAGGTCGTTGGGTATGACCTCGATGGGGTAGGGGATTCGGATTTGGATTTTGTCCAGCGCATCGCCGTGCTTTCGGCGATGGAGAAGTTGCGATTCGGCGCATCGCGGGCAGTCTCTGTTCCGCCGCGTGTAAATATCAGCGATACGTCAAGTGCAGCCTGAGGTGCATTTCCTTTCGTCCGCCAAGCCCGGTCTCGTCGAGAGCTCCGATGGCGCGCGCGGTCCAGAAACGATCCTCAGTCAAAAGTGACATCGGGATAAAACAGGAGCGGCGGCAACAGATGCCGATATCGGTATCGCCGTTTGTGCCGAAACACCAATCCAGTGCCGCGCGTACGCTCGCGAGGCCGGCGAGGTGTCGCGACCGCGCGGCGTTGGCCAATCGTGTCTATTCATCGCGCGCCGGCAGTCATTGGTACCAAAGTCGGCCCCGCGATTGGCTCTTTGATCGCCTGAATGCGGCTGGCAAGAACGCGCCGCTTTTAAAATTATCCGCGAAAGACATTCCGACCAGAGAAAGGAAGGCTCGATTGGCGCATCCGCCAAGTCGAAGCCGGGTGCATCCATGCCAGCAGAATTCACCAAGCAGATTATCGACGTGATCGAGATCTACCTCGACGGGCTGTACGAATGCGACACGGCGAAGTTGCGCCGCGCGTTCAATGAGCATGCATGTCTGCTGTCCATCGCGGACGGCAAGGTTGCGAGCCTGCCGTTGGAGAACTGGTGCAAACTTGTCGAGGGGCGAGCTTCTCCGAAAAGCCAGAACTTCGCTCGCACCCATGAGCGGATTTTGCAAATTCAGGAAACGGCGCCGAACGGTGCTGTCGTCCGGTTGCAATGCGCCGCACCCGGCAAGCTGTTTACCGACCAGCTCACGTTGCTGAAAGCGGAAGGCCGCTGGCAGATCGTCAACAAGGTTTTTCATACGGATGCGATCTGACCGGCATCCAAGGCCTGTCCGGACGGGATCGTTTTTCGCCAGAGCGCGTTGTCCTCGGCCGCTTGCCTCATATCAGGAACACTTTTGCGATGTCGTCAGGACTTGAGCTAAAAGATTCGTCACTTCTGCGCGACAGATGTTTCGTCGGTGGCGAATGGATTGCCGCCGCCGGCGGTGGCGCGATCAAGGTCGACAATCCGGCGACGGGAGCGATTGTCGGAAGCGTCCCTGCTCTTGGTGCCCCCGAGACAAAGCGCGCGATCGATGCGGCCAACGCGGCGCTGCCCGCATGGCGCGCAAAGACCGCGAAGGAGCGCGCGGTCATCCTGCGCAAATGGTTCGATCTGATGATGGCTAATCAGGACGACCTCGCCATCATCATGACGGCGGAACAGGGCAAGCCTTTGGCCGAAAGCCGCGGCGAGATCGCTTATGCCGCAAGTTTCATCGAATGGTTCGCCGAGGAAGGCAAGCGCATCTATGGCGATACCATTCCGCCGTTTTCGGCTGACCGCCGCATCGTCGTTCTGAAGCAGCCGATCGGCGTCTGCGCGGCGATCACGCCGTGGAATTTTCCGGCGGCGATGATTACGCGCAAGGCCGGCCCGGCGTTGGCTGCCGGATGCACCATGGTCGTCAAGCCGGCCAGCCAAACGCCGCTGTCGGCTCTTGCGCTTGCGGTCTTGGCCGAGCGCGCCGGCGTGCCGAAAGGTGTGTTTTCGGTGGTGACGGGTTCGGCCTCCGCCATCGGCGGCGAGATGACATCGAATCCCATCGTGTGCAAAGTGACGTTCACCGGCTCCACCGAAATTGGCAAAAAGCTGATGGCGCAGAGCGCCGCCACGGTGAAGCGCACGTCGATGGAGCTTGGCGGAAACGCGCCGTTCATCGTGTTCGACGACGCCGATCTTGACGCGGCGGTGCAGGGCGCGATGGCGTCCAAATATCGCAATGCCGGCCAGACCTGTGTTTGTGTCAATCGTATCTTCGCGCAGGAGGGAATTTACGAATCCTTCGTTGCGAAGTTGTCGCAGGCAGTGCGAGGTCTGAAGGTTGGGAATGGATTCGACGAAGGCGTCACCATCGGCCCGCTCATCAACATGGCGGCGATAGAAAAGGTCGAGGAGCATATCGGCGACGCCATATCGAAGGGCGCGACAGTGGTCGTCGGCGGCCATCGCCACGCGAAGGGACATACATTCTTCGAGCCCACCGTTCTGACCGGCGCGGCGCCGGGCATGCTGATCTTCCGCGAGGAGACGTTCGGCCCCGTCGCGCCCGTGTTCAGGTTCAGGACCGAGGAGGAAGCCATCGCACTGGCCAATGATACCGAGTTCGGGCTCGCGGCTTATTTCTATGGCCGCGACATCGGGCGGGTCTGGCGCGTCGCCGAGGCGCTCGAATATGGAATGGTCGGTATCAACGAAGGCATCATCTCGACCGAAGTCGCGCCGTTCGGCGGCGTGAAGGAAAGTGGCAATGGCCGCGAAGGCTCGAAATACGGCATCGAGGATTATCTCGAGATCAAATATCTCTGCATGGGCGGAATCTAGCTCTTCGCAGCCAGCGCGAACGGCCATGTGCGTGCCGCGCTGCATATAAAAGCCCAGCGGGTTCCGTGTTTTGAAGGCCTGTGGTCTCCTCGATTGCCCTGCAATTGGTACTCGCGGCAGGGCCTGAGATCGGCCACTCTTGCGGACATGATGAGCGAGCCATCCCCCGGGGCGATGGATAAACCGTCCGTTCGGGTGCGGGAATCGCATCGTTGAGAGCAGAGCCGTGACGAATCCGGTCGAATTTGAAGCCCCGCGCGGGCGCCCGGCCGAGGGCGAAACGATTGTCACCAGCACATGCGGTCACAATTGCGGCGGGCGCTGCGTCGTCAACGCGCATGTGCGGAACGATCGCATCGAGCGGATTTCCACGGATGCGCGGCCCTGGAATCCGGATCATCCGCCGCTGACGGCTTGCGCGCGCGGCGTGGGGCAGATCGAGCGCGTCTATCATCCCGATCGGCTTCAGTTTCCCATGCGGCGGACAGGGCCTCGCGGCTCCGGCCAATACGAGCGCATCTCATGGGACGAAGCGTTGAGCCTTGTATCGTCCGAACTTCTGCGTGTGCGCGACACCTATGGCAACGCATCGATTCTCGATTGCTCGCGATCCGGCAGTCTCTCGATGCTGCATAGCTGGAGCGCGGCAAAACGTTTTCTCTACATGTTCGGCGGATGCACAGATCTTTGGTCCAACATGTCCTGCGAGGCCGAGATCTTCGCCGTCAAGATGACCTACGGCGTTTCTGCCGATTACAAACAGGCAGGTCGCGAGCCGACGGATTTCGTCAACTCCAAATACATTCTGCTCTGGGGATGGAGCCCCGGCGACGGCATGTTCGGCACGGGCACGATGCGCTACCTGCAGCACGCCAAGCAAAACGGCACTCGCTTTGTCTGCGTCGATCCCCGCAAATCGCGAACCAGCACGGCGCTTGCCGACGAGCATGTCTTTATCAAGCCGTCGACCGATGCGGCGGCGCTGATCGCAATGGCCTATGTCATCGTCACGGAGGGGCTGGTCGACAGGGACTATTGCGACCGGCATGTGCTTGGGCTCGACGGCGATCATTTGCCGGACGGCGTTCCCGCAACCGAATCTTACGAGCACTATCTCGCCGGCGGCGTGGATGGCGTGCCCAAGACGCCCGAATGGGCTTCGGCGATCACCGGCGTGCCGGCGGAAACGATCAGGCGGCTCGCTATTGAGTTCGCAACGCATAAGCCTGCAGCCATTCAATGCGGCTATGCAGGCGGCAGGACCGCTTTCGGCGAACAGTTTCATCGCGCCGCCTATGCGCTTGCCGCGATGACGGGCAATGTCGGCATTCCCGGAGGAAATTCCGGCACCAGCAACGGCGCGACGGGCAAAAGCGGCATCAACTCCCTGCCGACGGGTGCAAACCCGATCAATGCGCGAGTCTCATCTCCATTGCTTGCAGACCTGCTCAGTCGCGGCCGCGCGGGCGGCTATCCAGCCGACATTAAACTCATCTATTCGGCCGTTGGCGATCTCTTCAATCAATGTCCGAATATCAACAAAATCGTCTCCAGCCTCGACAAAGTCGAATTCATTATCGGGCAGGATCATTTCCTCACGCCGACGACGCGATATGCGGATGTTGTTTTGCCGGCGACCACGTCGTGGGAGAGAAACGACGTGCATACGCCATGGGCGGGTGCGGGCCATTACGCGATCTATATGCGCCAGGCCATCGAGCCGATGTACGAGTGCCGGAACGATTTCGATATCTTCAACGATCTGGCAGGCCGTGTCGGCATCGAAAATTATTCAGGTAAGTCGGAGCGCGAATGGCTTCAGCATCTGACGAAGAACGCCATCGGCGATTTCGATAGTTTCACGAATGAAGGGCTGGCGCGTTTCGCCAGGCCCGAGGACGCGGTGGCGTTCGCGAAGGAAATCCGCGATCCGGCCAATCATCGTTTCACGACGCCGTCTGGAAAAATCGAAATCTACTCGATGACGATTGCCGCCAATCCGGACCCTTACGGCCTTGGCCGTATCTCGCCGATTCCAGCATGGGTTTCGCCGCAGGAATCCGACAGCGATTTGCCGTTCACGCTGTGCAGCCCGAAGTCGCGGGCGCGGACGCATTCCACACACGGGAATCAGCCGCTGCTGGCGCGGGTCGATCCGGACGAGGTTTGGGTCAATCCGCAAGATGCATCCGAGCGGCAGATCGCCGACGGTTCGCTTGTCCGCATATTCAATCACCGCGGCGAAACGGTGTTGCGTGCGCGCGTGACCGACAAGATCGCCTATCGGACGCTGTCGGTGAACGAAGGTGCGTGGCACACACCCGATGCCAACGGAATAGACCGGGCGGGCTCCATCAATGTGCTGACCTCGGATCGATCCGCGCCGTCGGGAGCGACCACCTACAATTCAACATTTGTCGACATTGCGCCGGCGATAGACTGAAAACGGAAAGCTTAACGTGACCCATGTTGTGACAGAGAATTGCGATGGATGCCGTTTCACGGATTGCGTGACGGTTTGTCCGGTGATGTGCTTTCATGGCGATGGCCAGAGGCTCTATATCGATCCCGATGGATGTGTCGATTGCGGTGCATGCGTTCCGATGTGTCCGGTGCGCGCCATCTCGGCGGAGGTCGATCTCTTGAGCGAACAGCAGGTATGGTTGCAGCGTAACGCCGAGCTTGCGCGCGACATGCCGGTGATTGCGGAAAAGCAGCCTGTTCTCGCGAGCGCAGCGAGCAGAAAAAGCGAGTTGGGATTCTAGCGTCATCCGATGCGTGAATGATGCTGTCGTGTCATGTGCTGCAAGGAATAGTGCGCGCGCGGCGATGAATTGGTTCTTTCAAGAACGGGTTGAACTGCCCACTCTTTGCGGCATGGCTGTGAGCAGAATGGCATGAAAGCTTACGCGTATCTGGACGGGGTTTCTTTAGATCATTTGCGGGAAGTCAACCGTCCCGATCCGAATCCCGGGCCTCATGACATCGTCATCAAGCTGCAAGCCGCGACTCTCAATTACCGGGACCTCGCCATCGCTCGCGGCAATTACCACATCGCCGTGTCTGCGCCGCTCATTCCGCTGTCGGACGGGGCGGGCACGGTTGCGGCGGTGGGTTCGCAGGTCTCGCGCTTCAAGGTCGGAGACCTCGTCTGTCCTCTCTATCTGCCAAACTGGATTGACGGGCCGACCAGCGCGCACGCGGTGGCGCGGCGTCTGGGCGGTCCCAATGACGGCGTACTGGCCGACTATATCTGCGTCGACGAACAGGAAGCGGTGCGCATGCCGGCGCATCTCGATGCCGTCGAAGCCGCGACATTTCCCGTCGCCGGCGTCACCGCCTGGAGATCGATGCATGAAATCGGGTGCGTTCGGCCCGGTGATACTGTCGTGGTATTGGGAACCGGCGGCGTTTCCACCATCGCCCTGCAAATAGCCGCGGCAGGCGGTGCGCGAACAATCGCTGTCACGCGGCGGCCCGAATTCAGCGATCGGCTCAAGCGCCTCGGCGCAAGCCACGTTCTGATGGGCAGCGACAGCGATGAATGGCCGAAGGATGTGCTTGCCCTGACGGACGGCAGGGGCGCCGATGTCGTGGTGGATGTTCTCGGCGGACCGTCACTCGGCCGCTCGATTGCTGCGGCGCGAAAAGGTGGCGTGGTTCATCTCGTCGGTTATGCCGTTGATACTTCGGCGACGTTCGATATTTTCGACGCCATACGCAGGAGTGCTACGGTTCGGCTTGCGAGCGCGGGCAGCCGTGAATCCTTTTTATCGCTGATGCGCGTGTTCGGGCAGCAGCGCCTGACTCCAGCCGTCGATCGCGTCTTCGATATCAAGAATATCCGCGGCGCATTCGATCATCTCGCAAAAGGCGGCCATTTCGGGAAAGTTGCCATCCGGTTTTGAGCGGCAACGCGGTGCGATGCAGAGAGGGGGGCGGTGGCGCAGCCCCTTTCTTTCGTCGCCGTGCCGGTGCAGTTTATTTTGGCAAATGTAGCCGGAGTCTTGTGCAATCCCGTCAAAAGATAGGCCGGAACGAGATAAAGCAAACGCGTTCCATATGTTCGAGAGCATGGCTCTCTCCAATTGAGCAAAAGTGGTTCTTATCGTCGGTGATCGGAGACATCTACGATAAGGTAACGGGGAGAGGTGGCTATGGAATATCGTTCGGCATCGATACGGCACATGTTCAGAATTTTTCGCGTAACCGCTTGTCTTGCGGTAATGGGGATAGCGGCCACGGCGCTTGCGCCGGTGCATGCGGCGACCCTTCGCTGGGCCAACGATGCGGATGCCCGCTCGATGGATCCGTATTTCGGCATCGAAACATTTCTGGCGAGCTTCCTGTCCAACATTTACGAACCGCTCGTTCGGCGCAAACCCGATCTGCAGCTCGAGCCGTGCCTTGCCGTGGAATGGAAGCAGACGTCCGACACGACATGGGTCTTCAAGCTTCGGCCCAACGTCAAATTTCATGATGGGTCGTCATTCTCCGCTGAGGATGTGGTGTTCTCTTACGAGCGGGCGACCGGTCCGGGGTCTGCTATCAAGCCGTTTTTCAGTGCGGTCAAATCCGTCAAAAAGATCGACGATCTGACGGTGGAATTTGAAACCAAGGGACCGGATCCGATTTTGCCGGATGAGCTTTCATCCTGGCTCATCATGTCGAAGCGATGGGCGACGGAGAAGGGCGCGCTGACGGCAACCGGCGTCAATGGCGGCGACGAGAATTTCTCGACGCGAAACGCCAACGGCACCGGGCCTTTCGTTCTTGTCAAGCGGGAGCCGGAAGTGCAGACGGTGCTGAAGCCGTTCGGTGGCTGGTGGGATACGCCCACGCACAACCTGACTTCGGTTGTCTTTTCCAAAATCGCGGCGCCCGGCACGCGCATCGCGGCGCTCATTGCCGGCGACGTCGATCTCGTGACGTCCGTTCCGACGCAGGCCGTGGAAACGCTCAAGCGTTCGAGCGGCGTCAAGGTTATGCAAACTCCGGAACTGCGCACGATCCTTCTGGGCTTCGACCATCAGCGCGACGAATTGCCGGGCTCCAACGTCAAGGGACGCAATCCTCTGAAGGATCGCCGCGTGCGCGAGGCGATTTATCGCGCCATCGACATCAACGGAATCCGCTCCGCCATCATGAAGGGGCTCTCGTCGCCGACCAACATGCTGGTGGCCGAAGGCATCCGCGGCTTCGACGCGAAGCTGAACAAACGCCCGCCGTCGTCGCCCGATGAAGCCAAGAAACTTCTCGCCGAAGCCGGGTATCCCAACGGCTTCCAGATGACGATGGATTGCCCCAACGATCGCTACGTCAATGACGAGGCGATTTGCCAGGCCGTCACCAACATGCTGGCCCGCGTCGGCGTGCGCGTCGATTTGAAGGCGAGGGACGGCAATCATTTTTTTGAAAAGGTGTTCGCCCCGAAATACGACACCAGCTTCTTTCTGCTGGGATGGACGCCGTCGAGCTACGACATTCAAAGCGTCTATGAGCGCCTTCTTCATACGCGGCAGACGGGCGCGCGAGGCATTTACAATCTCGGTAACTATTCCAACCCGGAACTGGACAAGCTCATCGATCAGATTGCCGTTGAACTGAATGCGGAACGCCGTCGCGATATCGTCAACAATGCAACGCGCATCATTCAGACCGATGTCGCAGTCATCCCGCTTCATCAGCAGGTCCTAGTCTGGGCGGCGCGTCAGAATGTAACGCTGACACAAATGCCGGACAACTACATGATCTTGCGCTCCGTTAACGTGAGGTAGCGCGTCGATGTTTCGTCTGATTGCGAGCAGGGTCATGCAGTCGCTCCTGGTGGCGACGGCAGTGACATTCCTGGCGTTCGTCTTGTCAGATCTCGTGGGCGATCCGGTCCAGAACATGCTGGGACCGGATGCGACGATTCAGGAGCGCGCCGACCTTGCAGTTCAGCTCAAGCTGAACGATCCGCTTCCGCTGCGATTTGTCCGTTACATCGGCGATCTGGCGCAGGGCAATCTCGGCCGATCCTATCGCACCGGCGAGCCTGTTCTCACGATGATCCTGCAGCGTCTTCCCGCGACCATCGAGCTTGCAGCCGTGGCCTTCCTGCTGACGCTTTGCATCGGCATTCCCATCGGGGTCTATTGCGGCATTCATCCGAAGGGGCTGATGTCGAAGGCCTTGCTCTTCCTGACCCTGGTCGGCGTGTCGCTGCCGACGTTTCTCACGGGCGTTCTTCTCATTCTGGTGTTCTCGGTCTTTCTGGGCTGGTTTCCGGCGTTCGGACGGGGCGACGTGGTCGCGCTCGGCGGCTGGACCACGGGCCTTCTCACGCCAAGCGGGCGGCACGCGCTGGTTCTGCCGGCGATAACGCTCTCGCTGTTTCCGACCGCGCTGGTTGTCAGGCTCGTCCGCGCCGAGATAGCCGAGGTGATGCAGTCCGACTTCATCCGCTTTTGCAAGGCGAGGGGATTGCCCGCGCGGCTCGTGCATTATCGTCACGCCTTGCGAAGCAGCCTGATGCCGGTGCTGACGATGCTCGGTCTGCAGTTCGGATACATCATCGCGTTCGCGCTGATTACGGAGACGGTATTTTCCTGGCCCGGCGTCGGCCAATTGATGGTGCAATCCGTGCAATTCGCGGACATCCCCGTCATGGCCTCCTATTTGATGCTGACCGGATTTCTCTTCGCCGGCATCAATCTTGCGGTCGATCTGTCCTACATCGTGGTCGATCCGCGCCTTCGCGCCAGCATCGTGAGAGTGAAATCATGACGTGCGGGTCCCTGCATCAGCTCGGCGTGGTTGAAAAGACGGCGCTCGTGATCGTGTGTGTCTTTACGCTGTCGTCGGCATTCGCGCCGCTGATCGCACCCTACGATCCGTACAATCTCGCGGCGATCGACATTCTGGACTCCCTCAAGCCTCCTGCATGGATGCAGGGAGGCGATTGGCGGCATGTGCTGGGCGCCGACGATCAGGGGCGCGATCTGCTGTCGCTCATCATTTACGGAACCCGATCGTCTTTTCTCATCGGCATGATTTCCGCGATGGTGGCAGCGGCGGTCGGCGTCGTGCTCGGCCTGACTGCGGCCTGGCTGGGCGGCATCGCGGACACGATCATCATGCGCATCGCCGACGTGAAAATGTCGTTTCCGGCCATTCTGATCGCATTGCTGGTCGAGGGTATCTCGCGGGTTTTCGTCGGGCCGACGCACGGCACCGGCGTTGCCGTCGCCATTCTGGTGCTGGCGATCAGTTTGTCGCATTGGGTGCAGTTCGCGCGCACGGTGCGGGCGTCGGCGCTCGTCGAGATCCGGCGCGAATATGTCAAAGCGGCCAGCATTCTCGGCCTGCCGGCGGTGACGATTGTTTTGCGCCATATTTTGCCGAACGTGACGAGCCCCATCCTTGTTCTCGGCACGCTTAATCTCGCGCTTGCCATCGTCATCGAGGCGACGCTTTCGTTTTTGGGAGCGGGTCTGCCCGCGTCTCAACCCTCGCTCGGCACGCTTGTCCGGATCGGCGAAGGATTTCTCTTTTCCGGCGAGTGGTGGGTCGCGCTCTTTCCGGCGGTCACTCTGGGGGTACTCATTATTTCCATTAACATTCTTGGCGACGGTCTGCGCGAAGTAAGGGATCCCCGAAGCCGATGAAGCAGCAGGCACAAAATGGCACGCCGGTTCTGACCGTCTCGGGCCTCACTGTCGATTTTGCGACCGATAACGGAAATTGGCGCGCGCTGGATGACGTCTCGTTGTCGATACGCAAGGGAGAGATTCTCGGTCTCGTCGGCGAATCCGGCGCGGGCAAGTCGCTGACAGGTGCAGCCATCATCCGGCTGTTGCCGCCGCGAGCGACGACTGTCGGCGGACGCGTTCTGGTGGACGGGATCGACGCGCTGTCTCTGTCGGCTCCAGATTTGCGCAAGCTCCGCGGCAAGCGCGTCGGCTCGGTATTTCAGGACCCGCTCACCAGTCTCGATCCCCTGTTCACCGTCGGTGAACAGTTGGTGGAGACGATCAGTGTGCATCTGAATATCGATCGAGGCGAAGCCAAGCGCCGCGCCCTCGCGTTGCTGGACGAAGTCGGAATTCCCGGCGCGGCTCGCCGATTCGATCAGTATCCGCACGAATTCTCCGGCGGCATGCGTCAGCGTGTCGTAATCGCGCTGGCGCTCTGCGCGGATCCGAGCCTGCTGATCGCGGACGAGCCGACAACCGCACTCGACGTATCTATCCAGGCGCAAATCCTCGATCTCATCGTGCGCATCTGCGATGAGCGGGATATGGGCGTGCTTCTCATCAGCCACGATCTCGGCGTCATTGCGGAAACCGCTCATCGTGTGGCGGTTCTGTATGCAGGCCGCATCGTGGAAGAAGGACCTGCTGACGAGATCATAGCCCGGCCGATGCATCCCTATTCAATTGGCCTGATGCGCTCCATTCCGCAGATCGGAGTGGATCAGGAACGCCTTCCCCAGATTGGCGGGCTCATGCCCCGCAGCAAGGCCGGCGATGCGGGCTGTTCGTTCAGTCCGAGGTGCGGCACCCGCAGCGCAGGATGCGAGGTGGCCAAGCCCGATCTGATGCAGGCGCAGTTCCGCCGTGTCGCCTGTTTCCATCCAGCATTGCCGCGAGGTTAAGGTGGCCGATAGCGTCTCCAACTTGAAATCGATCTCGCAACCCATCGTCAGCGCGGAGGCGGTCGGCCGATATTATTATAGTCATTCCGCGCCGGGCGCGACGGTGAAGGCCGTCGACGGCGTCAGCGTCGAAATCCAACGCGGCCAGACGTTCTGTCTTGTCGGCGAAAGCGGATGCGGGAAGTCGTCGCTTGCAAAACTCTTTGTCGGACTGGAGGAGCCGTCATTCGGAACGATGCGGTTCAAGGGCGAAGTCTACAATTCGAGCATCCTGCGCAAGGACATCGCGGCCCGATCGAAGATACAGATGATCTTTCAGGATCCGTTTGCCTCGCTCAATCCGCGGCACACGGTCAGCAAAATCATCCAAGAGCCGATACGGTTTCAGCGGCGCGTCTCCGCCCGCGAGGCGGATCGTCTCAGCAGGGACTATCTGAAACAGGTCGGGCTTTCGGATGCCGATCTCGACCGCTTTCCGCATCAATTCTCCGGAGGGCAGCGGCAGCGCATTTCCATTGCCAGAGCGCTGGCGTCGAACCCGGAATTGCTGATCTGCGACGAGCCGACGTCGGCGCTCGACGTGTCCGTTCAGGCGCAGGTGTTGAACCTGCTCAAGGATTTGCAGGCGGAGCGCGATCTCACCTATCTCTTCATCACTCACAATCTCTCCGTTGTGTATCATCTCGCAGACACCGTTGCGGTGATGTATCTCGGAAAGCTTGTCGAGGTGGCGCCCAAGCGGACGTTCTTTGAATGGCCGAAGCATCCATATTCCAGGCTGCTGCTCGATACGGTCCCGAAACTTCATCGCGCTGAAAAGCGCCGGGCGTCGATTGCCGGCGAATTGCCAAATCCTCTTTCCATTCCGGACGGCTGTTCGTTTCACGCCAGATGCCCGCTGGCTTTCAGCCGCTGCAAGGTCGCGCGTCCCGAATTGAAACTGATGGAGGATGGCGCGCATGTTGCGTGCCATGCGATTGAGGAGCAACGTGGGAAGTAGGTGAAACCCGCAATATCCGCCGTGAAAGAGGTGCTCCATGATCGTTGAAGAAAGAGTCTACACCCTGCATCCGGGAAAGCTGAAAGAATACATGACGCGCTTTGAGCGCGACGGTTCGGAAATATATCTCAGCTCGCTCAAGAACGTCGTCGGTGTCTTCACGACAGAAGTGGGCACCTTGAATCAGGTCGTCACCATCGCTGCCTATTCCAGTTTTGAAGAGCGGCTGGAGCAGCGCGGAGCAATGAAGGAACTGCCGGCGTGGAGGAAATATGCCGAGTCCGTGCAGCCCTTCATCCGAACTCAGGAAAACAGGATTCTTCTTCCTGCGACGTTTTCGCCCATTCGATAAAAAAGGAATAACCGATGAATATCATGGCGCCAAAGCCGAATGCCTCGCTTGTGGGTGCGCCCACGCTTAACGGTCTGCTCACGTTTCTCATCACGCCGACCAAAAGCGACGAGTCGATCGACGAGGCGCGGCTGTGCCGGCTTGCCGATGACGTCATTGCGGGCGGCGCGGACGCGGTCACGCTGTTCGGCAGCACCGGCAGCATCGGCTCCTTCTCGGAGGACGAGCGCAAGCGCGCTGCCGAGGTGCTCCTCAAGCACGTGGCCAAGCGCGTTCCGGTCATGATCGTCACCGGCGCTGTTACAACGCAGGAAGCGCTAAGGCTCTCGCAACACGCCGATCAGCATGGCGCGAGCGCCGTTCTGGT
>Ga0182735_1001138_pt1 | contig 18437 bp, 20 predicted proteins | sample eDN5th30CKraftMG_FD_128524 | JGI IMG/M metagenome (GOLD analysis project Ga0182735, IMG submission 128524) | Enriched Miracle-Growth compost microbial communities from Emeryville, California, USA - eDNA 5th pass 30_C Kraft MG (version 2) (version 2) ... | reverse complement strand
GCCTTCTCGGTGGACATGTGCAGCTCGCCGGACGGCATCATCGGCTTCGATGCCGACAACGACCTGCGCAAGCTGGGCGATCGCGTCTCCTGCAACATCCTCAGTTCCTACGGCAAGATGCTCGAACTGCTCAAGCGTATCGACGAATGCATCGTCGTGCTCGATGGCGGTAAATGGCCCTACTACGTGCATGCCGGCGGCATGATCTTCGGCCAGCTGTTCTATGCCAACAAGGACTGGTACGACCTCGAGAACGACGTTTCACCGACCATCCGCACCCTGATGCGCTCGGCGCTCAATCGGAACATCAGGGCCGTGGTGCTCAACCAAGCGTTGACCGGCCTATCCATCGCCACCCTGCCGATGGTCTATCCGACCATTGTCGCCAGCGAGGACATGGCCGAGACCATGCGTCGTGACATGGCCAACCCCAGCTTCATGAACCATGCCGCCACCGCATCCAACCTCGACGAAGCCATCGAGTGGGCCAAGGAGAAAGGCGGTACCGACAAGATCATTTTCTTCGACGGAACCTACGGCAGCATCAACCTCAGCCCGTCGATGGCCGAGATGCTCATGGCCAAGGCCCGGGAGGTCGACCCGGTTGTCGCCGAGCGTCTGCCCATGTGGCTCAAGCAACGGGGTATCGACCCTGAATTGCTAGGTGCAGGTGGCCACGCATGAACGAATTCGACTTGCTGAAGAAGAACGAGCTGAAGTTCCGCCCCATCACCCTGGAGGGCGCCGACCTCAACCAGATAGCCGCCACCATCGCCGAGGTGATGCAGCTCGATCAGGCCGAAGTGCTGGTCACCGATTACCTCGACCATGTGATGACCCTCGACATCCTGCGCAGCACGATCTATCCCCATCAGATCCTGGCCAAGAAGGAACCGCTGCTGGCGGCCTTGACGCAAATTCCCGGGGTGCACCTCAGCGAGCAGACCGGGGTGTACTCCGAGGGCATGCTCGGCTGGATCGCGGCCAATGCCGAGGACGCCGCCGCAGCGCTGCACAATGCCGAGGCCATGAGTGCGAGTATCCGCGAGCGCCTGAGCAAACGCGCCATGATCTTCTCCACCGGCGCCGAAGTGCTCAAGGGCGAGATCAAGGACACCAACAGCATCACCATCGCCGACGAACTGCAACATCAGGGCTACACGGTCAGGTTCGGCGGCACCCTGCGCGATGACCAGGAACTGATCGCCGGCTCCCTGCGCAAGGCTGTGTTCGAAGGCTACAGCCTGCTGATCACCACCGGCGGCGTCGGTGCCGAGAGCAAGGACTGCACCGTGGAGGCGCTGCTCGACCTCGATCCACAGGCGGCGACGCCCTACATCTGTACCTTCCAGAAAGGCCACGGACGGCACGTGAAGGACGGCGTGCGGATCGCCGTCGGCGAGTTTGAGGATGCTCTGATCATCACCCTGCCCGGCCCCAACGACGAGGTGCGCGCCTGCATGCCACTGGTCATGCAGGCGCTGGAGGAGCGTCCGAGCAAGCAGCAATTCGCCGAAACCCTGGCAGCCAACCTGCGCGACACCTTGCGCCAGAAGATGCAGCGCCACGCGCACTAAACCGGTGTGTCCGCTACAGGCCGAGAATAACAACAAGAACGAGGACCCATGCCATGCCCAAGATCGTCCGCATGGTCGTTGAAGTGATCGATGAGCTGTGCACCGGCTGCAACCTCTGCTCCAGGGTTTGCCCAACCGCTGCCTTCACCCTGCGCGACCGGTTGTCCAGCGAAGCCGGAACGAGTCGCATGATCGTCGAACTGGACCACGCCGCCTGCTACAACGCGCAGCGCTGCCTCGAGGTCTGTCCGCACGAAGCGCTGCTGATGAAATCGCTCGACGAGCCATTCACCGTTGGCACCGACCTGGGCACGCTCGACAACGCCGCCGTCGATGCCTTGTGCGCGAAAACCGGCATCCCCGCCGCCGCCCCGGTATGCCCCTGCACCGGCACCACCATGGGCGAGCTGGCGGCAGCCATCCTGCAAGGCGCGGACACCCCCGAGAAACTGTCACTCGCCACCGGTGTGCGAACCGGCTGCTCCGAGCTGTGCATGCATCCCGTGCTGGTCATCCTCGCAGCGGCCGGGCATGCCGATGCGCCCAAGTACCCCAAAGGCTACCAGTGGTACGCCGCCGCGCCGAGCCTGTTCCAGCATGTCGGCGCCGACGGCAAGCTGCCGCAGGCACTGAAAGACCGATACCCCGAATACCGCCTCGATGAAGAGATCGCCGACCTGGCGCGCCTGCGGACACTGGCTGCCAGCGAAGCGGCAACCAAAAACGGACCGGGGGACATGCAATGAATATCCCCACATTGGCGCAGAAGCTGCAGCCCGGCGAACTCTTCACCACCTGGAATGGCCGCGAGCCGGCCACCACCATCGCCATGCGCGCTGCCGACCTACCCGGTATGCAGGCCCTGCCGATTCGCGATCTGGTGCCCTGGCTACCGGAGCCGTTATGGTCGGCTGATCCGGCCTATGGCAAAACCGACCTGCACGCCATCCGCCACGCCGCGCGTGAGCGCGTGCAGGCCATGGACTGGAGCAAGATCAAGCCGCGCAGCCGGGTCAACGTCCTGGCCAACCCGCATGGGTTCTTCATGGCGGGCGAAGCCTATGTGGTCATGCTCGAAGAAATCGTCGCGCACCTCCAGGAAACCCGCAGTGCCCGGGTCAAGCTGTGCATCGCCGAATCCATGGGCCATATCGAGAACGCTGACTGGCTCAAGACCTACGACCTGGAAGCGCGTTTCGACAAGGTGGTCGAGGTGCCGCAGTGCGGCGCCGGCATGGCGGTCGATACCGCCCTGGGCACGTTCTGGCTGATGCAGCCGCTGTTCAATGCCGACTTCTTCGTCCACACCCACATCAGCGAAATGCGCGAAGCCTACATCCATCGCATGCGCGACCGCCTGGTGAAACCATTCGGCATGTCCTACGTGCGCCTTGAAACACGTTCGGCCTATCACTTCGGATACGGGCCACGCACCGGCCAGTTGATTTCCCGCCTGATTTTCGACAGCGACTTCATCCAGCAGCGCTATGCCGGCAGCGTCGTACTCGACATGAGCCCGGAAGGCGCGATTGGCGTCGAAGGCGACTATGACCTGCTCGCGCTCGACCGGCGCATCACCGAGCGCACCCTGCGCAACTACGGCGTGATCTTTGGCCTGCTGGAGGAGATCGACGAGTGCGTGGCGATCCTCGATAGCCAGTATCCGAGCATCTACACCTACAGCGGCGGCGTGATCCTCAACAGCCTGTACTACGCCGATGTCGATTACTTCGACCTGGACAACCTCGCCGCCTACAACGGCCCCGCCAGCGCCACCCGGGAGTCCGGGCTGGTCTACGGTCGCAACAAGGCCATCAAGGCCCTGGTCGTCAACTACATGACCGGCGGCCTGCCGCAGACCCCAACCCTGCAGAAGCAGCCGTCCTATGTAGTCGGCAGGGACATGCACAACTGGGTGGTCAATGACCCCTCCAATACCTATGCGCAAGACTGCCTCATCTACAGCCCCGACCTGCCGAGCGCCGTCCGCGCCGCCTGCAAGCAAAGCGCCACCGACAAAGTGTTCGCCTTCGACAACACCCAGGGCGCCTTCCGTGTGTCCCAGTCCCTGGCCGAGCTGTTGCGCGACCGCGCGCCTGCGGTACGTGACAGGGTACTGAACCAGCGCCTGCCGAAATGGCTGGCCCAGCGCCAGCCAATGTGAGGAGCGGAGCCCATGACCGATATCCAGCTGCTCGACAAAACCGAACTATGGGTCCGTGGCGTAACGGTCGCCGATGCCGACCTGCCAGCACTGGCGCACAGCGTGGCACAGGCCCTAGCGCTACCCGAGGACAAGCTGTTCGTCACCGATGTCGGCGTCGATCACATCTGTTTCGACGTGCTGCTGCCACGCCTCAGGCTGGAAGACTTCGCCGGCAAGCAGGAGAACATCCTGGCCCGGTTGCGCCAGACGCCAGGCGTCACCGTAGCGGCGAATGCGGCCATCCACTCAGAGGGCATTCTTGGCCTGATCGGTGCGCCCGGCGAGCAGGTCGCCGGCATTCTGCACGAGGCCGTACGCATGGAACGGGCACTCAAGGACTACTCGTCCAGGCGAGTCGCCGTGCTGTCGACCGGGGCCGAACTGGTCGATGGTCGCGTGCATGACACCAACCACGAGGCCGTAGCCGAAATCCTCGGCGCCGCCGGTTACGAGGTGAAGCATGCCGGCACCGTGGGCGATGACCTGCACGCCATCGCGGGGCGGGTGTCGCGCATTGCCGGAGAAGGTTTCGGCCTGATCATCACCACCGGCGGCGTGGGGGCGGAAAGCAAGGACAAGACGGTGGAGGCGCTGATGCTGCTGGATCCGGCACTTGCCACCGCGCCACTGGCGCACTTCACCGTCGGCCACGGCCGCCATGTCAAGGACGCCATCCGCATCGCGGTGGCGCAGGTGGGTTACAGCACTGTGGTGGCCCTGCCTGGTCCGACCCACGAAGTGCGCCTGGCCCTGCCGGTGCTACGGGAAAGCCTGGAAACGCCGATGACCAACAGCCAACTCGTGGAGCGCCTGGCCATGCCCCTGCGCGCCGTCCTGCCACAGGGACGCCATGTCCACCAGCTCGCCCAGGGCGGCACGGCAGGAGACTGAGCCCATGCGCATCGGCATCTATGGCGGCACCTTCAACCCGATCCATAACGGCCATCTGCTGCTGGCGCAAACGGCGCTAGAGCGCCTGGCTCTGCAGCAGGTCATCTTCGTGCCTGCCGGCATACCACCGCTCAAGGGTGACGACCAGCTGGTGGACGCGGCGCAACGACTGCACATGGTCGGCCTGGCCATTGCCGGGCATCACAGCTTCTCGCTGTGCGACTTCGAAGCCAGGCGCCCGCAGAAGTCCTACACCCTGGATACCGTGCGCCACCTGACCGAACAATTCCACAGCGACTGCGAGTTCTTCTTCATCCTCGGCGATGACTGCGCCGCCAACCTGCACCGCTGGAAGGGTATCGACGAACTGTGCCAGTTGCTGCAGTTCGTCCAGGTTCGTCGGCTGGGCTGCGACCTGCCGGAGCGAACGCCAGCGCTCCTGACCCTGGACATGCCCCCCCTCGCCCTCTCCTCCACCGTCCTGCGGCAACGCCTGGGCAGCCGCCAGGCCATCGACCACCTGACACCCGCGCCGGTCGCCCAGTACATCCGGCGGCATCGTCTTTACCGTCCAGCGGCACCCTGCGCCACGGAGGAACCCTGATCATGAGCAGCACGCGACACACCCAGACGAACACACCGACACTCATACCGGTGCAGGATGAACAACTGCGCCTGCCCCCCCTGCGTGAGTTGCTTGCCGGCATCAGCCCGCGGGTGATCGCCTGCAGTGGCGGCATCGACAGCCTGCTGCTGGCGACGGTGGCGCATCGGCAGGCCCCAGCCGCGACCGTGGTGGCCCATGCGCTCAGTCCCGCGGTACCCGGCGAAGCCACTGCCCGGGTCAAGCAGTGGGCCGCGCAGGAGGGCTGGAACCTGCAACTGGTCGCCTCCGGCGAGTTCCACAGCGAGGCCTACCTGAGCAACCCGGTGAACCGTTGCTATCACTGCAAGAGCCACCTCTACGGCAGCCTCGACCAGCTTGCCGCCAGCATCGCCAGCGGCGCCACCCTGCTCAGCGGTGCCAACCTCGACGACCTGGGCGAATACCGCCCCGGCCTGATCGCGGCCACGGAAAACGCCGTGCGCCACCCTTATGTCGAAGCGGGCATCGACAAATCGATGATTCGCAGCATCGCCCGCCACCTGTGCCTGCCCTTTGCCGAGCTCCCGGCCTCGCCGTGCCTGGCCAGCCGCCTGTACACCGGTACCCGCGTCACCGCCGAACGCCTGCAAGCCATCGAGCTGGGCGAAAGCCTGATCCGCCAAGGCACCAGCATCGAGGTGGTGCGCTGTCGCATCAGGGAAAACCAGATGCTCATCGAAGTCGGCGTCGAAGATCGCCAGCACATCAGCACCGAATTGCTCGCGCGGATCAGCGCAGCGGTGCAACGCGTCGAGCCCGGCATCGACAGCGTTGAACTCGATGCACAACCTTACCGCTCCGGCCGCGCCTTCCTGGTGAACCCCGCATGAATACTGTCTACGACTACCAACGCCGCGAACGCCTCGGCATGCCGGAAGCGATCTTCTGCGAAGGCAAGGATGCCGGTTCGCTCAACGATATCCTTCAGGAGTTGCTTGCCAGCCCCGACCATCCGACGCTGTTCACTCGCCTTGGCCAGGCTCAGTTCGACACGCTCGACAGCCGCCTAACCGCTCATCTCGACTACGACGCACTCTCCGCCACCGGCATCCTGCATGGCGCCTTGCCGCCCAGACCCGGTCAGGTCGCCGTGGTTACCGCGGGCACATCTGACCTGCGCGTGGCCCGGGAGGCAGCCCGCACGCTGGGCTTCATGGGCATCTCCCATACGCTGATCGGCGATGTCGGCGTAGCCGGCATCTGGCGCCTGCTCGAACGCATCGAGGCGATCAGGCAGTACGACGTGGTCATCGTCGCGGCAGGTATGGACGCCGCGTTGCCCACGGTGCTGGCCGGACTGGTCGGCAAATGCGTGATCGGCGTGCCCACCTCGGTCGGATACGGGGTGGCCGCCGGTGGCCAGACCGCGCTCAACGCCATGCTTGCCAGTTGCGGCCAGGGCGTGTTGGTCACCAACATCGACAACGGCTTCGGCGCCGCCTGCGCCGCGCTGCGCATCCTCAACACCTGCCATCCGGTATGAATGCCATGCCCCAGAGATCCATCGTCCTCCGCACCCCTTCAGGACTCAGCGGCGACATGCTGGTGACCGGCCTGAGCCGCCTCGCCGGCCTCGATGACACCGTACTCGGCGAACTGATCGACGACATCGGCCTGGACAGCCTGCACGGCGTCCTCTCGGTCAAGCCGCATCTGGTCAAGGGCATTTCCGGCTGGCACGCGCATATCGACCTGCCCCATGAGCATGCCCACCGCAGCCTGGCCAGCATCCTCGAACTGATCGACGCCAGTGCCCTGACACCTGCAGCCAAGCGCCTGGCGGCGGATACCTTCATCTATCTGGGCGAGGCCGAGGCGAAGATCCACGGGATCGAACTGGCGCGTATCAGCTTCCACGAAGTCGGTGCCCTCGACAGTATTCTCGACATCTGCCTGAGCGCCGCACTGTTCACCCACCTGGCCCCGGTCAACTTCCATTGCAGTCCCTTGCCCCTATGCGACGGCCTGATCCGCTGCGAACACGGCATCCTCGCCAGCCCGGCCCCCGCGGTGCAGGAAATGCTGCGCCAGGTTCCGGTCTACGGCATCGCCTCGCGTGGCGAAACGGTCACCCCTACCGCCATGGCCTTTCTCAAGGCGGCTGGCGCCCGGTTCGGTCAATGGCCGCAGGCCCGGATACTGGAGGTCGCCCGCGCCTATGGCGGACGAGTGCTGAGCGGCGTGCCCAATGGAGCGATGTTCTTCCTCGTCGAGGAGCAAGGCAGCCTGCCGCCCAGCGGGCCGAGCATCGCCGAACGCCTACTGCAGGGTGCTGTCGGCGAGTTCCGCGCCGTGGTCGAGGCCACCGAGCCAGGAATAGTCGCCGGTCTGGGCCTGCTCGACCCCAGCCAGGCGCCAGCCGATGCCGGGCAGTGGCAGGTGATGGTCCGTGAGGGCCAGCAGGTCGAGGCCGGTAGCGTCCTCGTGGAAATCCACGGCAGCGCGGCGCAGATCGGCATCGCCGAGGACTATGTGGTCGGCCCGCTCGGTTTCGCCAGCGGCATCGCCACCCGTGCCGCGCGCTTCAAGGCAGCCTGCCCACCGGGGCTGAGCATCGCCTGCGGCGGCTGGAAGAAACTGCCGGCCGCACTCAAACCGACGCTACGGGCTGGGCTCGCCGCGGTCGGTCTGCTACCCAGGCTGGTCGAGGGCGATTTCGTCTACGTCAACAAGAATGCGGTGATCCTGCTCGGCGATGTCGCTGCCGCTATCCGCGCCGGTATCGCCGTCGACCACGGGCCGGTGGCGATACAGGTCAAGAACGTCGAAGAGGCGCTGTTCGCCGCCGAGAGCGGCGCCGGCATCATCATGGTCGATACCGGCCAATTGCATGACCTGGGCGCCATCCACCAGGCCCTGAGCACGGCCGGTCTGCGTAACGCTGTGACCCTCGCCTTCGGCGGCGGCGTGCGCCTGGAAGACCTGCACGACGCCCAGCGCCTGGGCGCCCAGGCCGTCGATGTCGGCCGTGCAATCCTCGACGCACCTTTACTCGACCTACGTCTGCGGGTCATCACCTCCAACCCAACAACAACCCCCTGAACGGAGCCGCTATGCGCACCCTGACCAAACTGTTTTCCCTGGCCGCCCTCATCCTACCCGGCATCGCCTTTGCCCATCCCGGGCACGATACCTCCAGTGTCATGGCTGGCATCACCCACCCCATAACGGGTCTCGACCACCTGCTGGCGATGCTGGCCGTCGGCCTGTGGGCGGCGCAGCAACACGGTGCGGCACGCTGGACACTGCCAATGACCTTCGTGGCCACCATGCTGCTCGGCGGCCTGCTCGGCTTCGCCGGTGTGGAGCTGCCACTGATGGAAAGCGGCATCGCCGCTTCGGTTCTCGCCCTCGGTCTGCTGGTCGCCGTCGCCGCGCGCCCGCCGCTCTGGGTGGCTGGCGGCCTGACCGCACTGTTCGCCATCAGCCACGGCGTGGCCCACGGCCTAGAGCTTCCCGAACTGGCGAGTCCCTGGGGCTATGCCCTCGGCTTCGTGGGAGCCACCGCAGTCCTGCATGCCTTCGGCTATGCCCTGGTCCGCAGCCTGCCCCAGGTCGCGGCCCCCTTGGTGCGACTGACCGGCGCCGCCTCGGCTGCCGCTGGCGCCTGGATGCTGGTCGGCTGATAGCGAGCACAGCAGACTCAAGACACCAACGCATAACAGGAGCAACCATGCAGTATGTGAATCTGGGCCGCAGCGGCCTGCAAGTCTCCCGACTCTGCCTGGGCTGCATGACCTATGGCACGCCCGGTCGCGGCATGCACGACTGGACACTTGATGAATCCGCCAGCCGTCCTTTGATACGCCAGGCCATCGAACTGGGGATCAACTTCTTCGATACCGCCAACGCCTACTCGGAGGGCGGCAGCGAGGAAATCCTCGGAAAGGCGCTGAAGGATTTCGGCCAACGCGAAGATTTCGTGATTGCCACCAAGGTATACATGCCCATGCGCAAAGCGCCCAACAGTGGCGGGCTCTCACGCAAGGCGATCATGCAGGCCATCGACGATAGCCTGCAGCGCCTGGGTACCGACTATGTCGATCTCTACCAGATCCATCGCTGGGACTACCGAACGCCCATCGAGGAAACCCTCGAAGCCCTGCATGACGTGGTCAAGTCCGGCAAGGCGCGCTACATCGGCGCCTCGTCCATGTATGCCTGGCAGTTTGCCAAGGCGTTGTACACCTCGGAACGCCATGGCTGGACCCGTTTCATCAGCATGCAAAACCACCTCAACCTGCTCAACCGCGAAGAGGAACGGGAGATGCTGCCCCTGTGCGCCGCCGAAGGCATCGGCGTGCTGCCCTGGAGCCCGCTGGCCCGTGGGCGCCTGACCCGCGACTGGAACAGTGGCAGCTCGCGCGAGGAACACGACGCCTTTGGCAAGAGCCTGTACCAGCACACAGAGGACGCCGACAGGCGCGTCGTCGAAGCCGTTGCTCGGGTCGCCGAACGCCGACGCATCCCCCGCGCGCAGGTGGCCATGGCCTGGCTGCTGCACAAGTCGGAGGTCAGTGCCCCCATCGTGGGCGCCTCCAGGGATGGTCATCTACAGGATGCGGTCGCCGCCCTGGCGCTGACCCTGGATGCGGACGAGCGCCAGGAGCTGGAAGCCGCCTACATCCCTCACCCGGTGGTTGGCTTCCAGTAAGCGAAGCCCCATTCGGTCACGTCCGGGCGGACTTGCCCAGACAGGTGAACGGCTGGCCATGTGACCCACGCCGCTCACCACCCCACCATGACGGCAACGCGCCCCTCATCAAGGCATCACCGGCCTGAGCTCGCGCTTGGCAAACTTCCAGCCCTGCTCCGTGCGCACATAACGGTCCGCATAGCGCAGGGTCGCCGCCACTACCCAGCCTGAATCACCGGCACGCAACGCCAGCATATCCATGCTGCCGGACGCCTCTGCGTTCGAGTCGATCTCGATAAGCGGATTCATGACCAGGTGCCGAGTCTTGCCCCCCGCCAGAGCGGCAAGCAGCCAGTCCTGAATTTGTGCATGCCCCACGCAGCGCCTTGCCGGTGTCGTCAGTTCGCCCTGCTGGGTGAACAGTGCCACGAAAGCTGCCGCATCCTGGTCGTCGGCCAATTGGGCATAGCGGGCAATGAGTTGGCGTATCTCGCGCTCCGCCTGCAGTTGCTCAAGCAGGTCCATGGGTCCTCCTTCTTTTTTTATTGGATAGGTCGATCAGAAAACAACGACGGGACGTATGGACTCGCCCAGCTTCGTCAACTCGGCCCCCAGGTAGAACCTGGGCTTGTCACCTCTTTATTCAGCATGCTAAAAACATAAATCATATAAATTATTAAAACAATAAAGAGCACCTGCAATGCCTCTCGATCCTCAGATGGCCGCTCTCCTCGCCGCTCTCAACGCCCGCAGCATGCCGGACATGAGCAGCATTACCGCTACTGAATTTCGTGCCGCCGCCAACGACAAGCGCCTGTCCCGGGATAGTGAGCCGGTGCAAGAGGTACGCGATCTGGACATTCCAGGCCCAGTTGGCCCCATCGCCGCTCGCCTCTATCGTCCGCAGCAGCAGGGCCCCTTGCCGCTACTCGTCTACTTCCACGGGGGCGGTTTCGTCCTCGGCGATATCGACAGTCACGACAACCTCTGTCGCGCCCTGGCCAATGCCCTCCCGGCGCTCGTGCTGTCGGTGGCCTATCGCCTGGCCCCGGAAAACAAATACCCGGCCGCGGCAGACGATGCCTACGCCGCGACCTGCTGGGCGGCCGCCAACGCCAGTGCATTGGGCGCCGACCCGAGGCACCTGCTGGTCGGCGGCGACAGCGCTGGCGGCAACCTCGCCGCCGTTACCTGCCTGCGGGCTCGCGACCAGGGTGGACCGGTCATTGTTCATCAACTGCTGCTCTACCCCGTTTGCGACAACGACCTGACCCGAGACGCCTATCAACGCATCGGTAGAGGCTATTTTCTCGATACGGAAATGATGAAGTGGTTCTGGAAACAGTACCTGAACGATCCTGCCGATGCCGAGCAGCCGATCGCCTGCCCTCTCAAGGCAGACAGCCTGCACGGCTTGCCCGCGGCCACGGTCGTCACCGCCGAATACGATCCGCTGTGCGATGAAGGCGCGGCCTATGCCACCCGCCTGGAAAAAAGCGGAACCCGCACCCGTCACCTGCACATACCCGGGGCCATCCATGGCTTCCTCAGCTTCATCGGCATGTCCGAACTGTCCGACCGCACCCTCGCCACCGTTGTCGCGGCCATCAACGAATCTCTTGAGCAAACGCTCTGAACCCTGCCCCCAGCAAACCACAAGGAAATGAACCATGGAGATAAAGAACAAGAACTTCCTCGTTACCGGCGCCGCATCGGGGCTGGGCAATGCCACCGCGCGCAGGCTCATCGATGCAGGCGCACGGGTGATCATGAGCGACAGCAACGAAGCGATTGGCGCATGTGCCGATGACCTAGGCGCGCAAGCCATCGCCCACCATGGTGACGTGACCCGTGCTGACGATGTGCGTGCGGCGGTCGAGTTGGCCAAAGAACTGGGAGGCCTGCATGGTGTGGTGCACTGCGCCGGTGTCGCCTGGGTGCAACCGCTACTGGACGCCGACGGTCAACCGACCGGCAGCGACCTGTTCGAGAAGGTTCAGCGCATCAACCTGTTGGGCACCTTCATCATCCTGCAACAGGCCGCCTCGGCCATGCAGCACAACGAGCCACAGGGTGCAGACGGCGAGCGCGGCGTGATAGTTACCGTGTCATCGATTACCGCATTCGATGGCGGCGCCTACCAGTGCGCCTATGCCTCGTCCAAGGCCGCGGTAGCCGGGCTGACCCTGCCAGCCGCACGGGAGCTGGGACAGCATGGCATCCGGGTCATGAACATCGCCCCCGGCCCGGCCGATACGCCCATGCTGGCCAATGCCCCGCAAGAGCGCCTGGAAGCAGCCAAGGTGGCGACCCCCTTCCCTCATCGCCTGGTGCAGGCGGAGGATTTCGCCCGTCTGGCCGAATCGATCATCGACAACGTCATGCTCAACGGCGAGGTCATTCGCCTGGACGGCGGCATCCGCCTACGCTGAGCAAAAGCCGCCACCGGCCAATCCGAAGGAGCCGCTGTCTTCATCTGGTCAGCTCTTCGCGAGCATGGACTAGGCGCCCCCCACCCACTCCCACGGTCACAAACTCTCGTGGGGGCGGGCCACGCCGCGAACGACAAGGCGGCGCCTCACTTTCGTGGGGCCGTACGCCAGCTTTACATAGAGTATTGCTTGCCTTAGGTTAGCCAGACCAGACCAACCCTTGTTCTGCCTGGAGGCACCTGTGGAAATCGTCAATATGCTGGAGGCCAAGTCGTCGTTGTCACGCCTGGTGGATGCCATCGAAACCGGCCGCGAGCGCGAGATCATCCTCGCGCGCAACGGCCGCCCCGCCGCCAAGCTGGTGCCGGTGGATGCCGTACCAACCGGGCAGCGGCTCGGCGTGGCCAAGGGGGCATTCGAGGTGCCCGACGATATCGACACGCACAATGACGAGGTGGCACGCCTGTTCAGCGGTGAGGCACAGGCATGAACCTGCTGTTGGATACCCATGTAGCCCTGTGGGCCATTACCGATAGCCCCAGGCTGCCTGCCAAGGCGCGGGAGCTGATTGCCGCGCCGCGCAATACGGTGTGGGTGAGCACGGCGAGCCTGTGGGAGATCACCATCAAGCATTCGCTGGGGCGCGGCGACATGCCGGTCTCCGGTCATGAGGCGCTGGGCTATTTTCAGCAGGCGGGTTATCGCTTGCTGCCCGTGGAAGCGGAACATGCTGTGGCAGTGGGTGAATTGCCTCACCACCATGCCGACCCGTTCGACCGCCTGCTGGTCGCGCAGGCGCGGATGGAGCCCATGCGCCTGCTGACTCACGACACCCTGGTGGCACGCTACGGCGATACCGTGATGTGGGTGTGAAGCCGGTCCGGGTTGCAGGCAACGAATCATCGCTCAAGTGCCGGTTACCGTGGGCGACACGACCGTGCTTCACTTTCGTGGAGACCAACTGCTAACTGACTGACACCAACTCCTTCAGTGACCGGCCCTCGTCGGCCAGGGCCGTATCATCCACCACCACCCGCTCAGTGATCAGCCGCTTGGCTTGCATGAAGTCCGCCGGGCGACCCACGACGTCGGCGGCGATAACCCTCTCACCCTGCATGTAGAAAGCCGCGAACGAACGCCGCTCGAAGGAGCCGCGCAGCACCACGCGCTCGTAGCCCTGATTCAACCCGGCCATCTGTAACTTGAGATCGTACTGGTCCGACCAGAACCAGGGTAGGCTCTCGGTCTTGCGGCTCTTGCCGCAGAGGGTCGCGGCAGCAGTCCGCGCCTGGTCGATGGCACTGGGCACCGATTCCAGGCGCAACCGGCGACCATAGAACAGACAGGGATGGCTGGTGCAGTCTCCCACGGCGACGATATCCGCATCGGAAGTACGGCCATGCTCGTTGATGAGGATACCGTTATCCACCTCCAGTCCCGCTGCCGCGGCCAGCTCGACGTTGGGAATCAGGCCCACCCCGACTATCACCAGATCCGCCTCGATGCGTCGGCCATCCTTGCACAGCACCTCGCCCACATGCACCGGGCACTCGCCGGCTGCGAAGCCTTCCACCTCCACACCGGTGAGAACCTCCACCCCGTTGTCGCGGTGCAGCGCCTCGTAGAAAGCCGAGACCTGCGGCGCGGTAACCCGTGCCAGCACCCGTGGCGCAGCCTCCAGCACCGTGACCTGCAGCCCCAGGCGCACCGCCACCGCCGCCACCTCCAGCCCCACATAACCGCCGCCAACGATCACCAGCCGCCGCCCGACGCGCAGACCGGGACGAATGGCCTCCACATCCGCCTGGCTACGCAGGTAGTGAATGCCATGCAGGTCACTGCCAACGATTTCCAGACGTCGCGCACGACCACCAGTGGCCAGGGCCAGCATGCCGTAACCGACACTACGGCCATCTTCCAGGCGCAACCGATGGGCCTGGCGATCAATCGCCTCGACCCGGACACCCAGCAGGAAATCGATATGTGCCTGCTCATAGGCGGCCGGCGGCCTGACCAGCAGGCCTTCAGGACCGACCTTGCCGGACAGGTAGGCCTTGGACAGCGGCGGTCGCTGATACGGCAACTGCGCTTCCTCGCCGATCACCAGAATCCGCCCCGCGCAGCCTTCCTGACGCAGGGCCACAGCCAGTTCGGCAGCCGCCTGCCCCGCACCAACTATCACGACTTCGGCTTGTTCGTCGCATTGCACCTTGTTGTTCTCCTGCACTGATACCGCCTCGAGATGAGACGCAAAATGCCCATCATCTCAACGGGCACCGTTGTAGTCCGTAGGTCGAGCCGCGCCGGTTAGGCGCACCCCACCCAGATTCGTCGAGCCCCCCGCAACTCACCGAGTGGAGTTCACCGAAGCCCCGCCTGGTGGGTCGGTGAAACATGACCCACCCTACGAGAAGCCGTTCGACCGACATTTGATTCGTGACGTGACACTAGGCCTCTTCATGAAACAAATCAATATTTGCGTCTCATAAAAAGATACCCTAATCTCATATCGTCTCAAAACAATCTCAACAGAGGCCCAAACCATGAAGCTTGGTGATATCGATCTATCCGACTCGCGCGTTTTCGAAGTCGGCGTCCCCTACGAATACTTGGCCTTCCTGCGCAAGGAACACCCGGTCAGCTGGCAGCCACGCGCGGATGGCAGCGGCTTCTGGTCGGTGACTCGCTACAAAGACATCATGGAAGTGGAGAACAACGTCGAGGTGTTCAGCTCGGAGACCGGCGTTTCACCGCTCGAAGTGCCCGAAGAGGTACTGGCCGCGACCGTCGGCAAGATGATCATCCTCTCCGACCCCCCGCGACACACCACCCTGCGCAAGCTGATCATGAGCGGCTTCACGCCCAAGGCCATCTCGAAAATCGAGGAGCGCATCCGGCAGTTGGCAGTGGACTCCATCGACGCGGTAATCGAGCAAGGCAGCTGTGATTTCCATGACCTGGCCGCGCACATGCCCATCGAAGTGGTTGCCGACCTGCTCGGCGTACCCGCCGAAGACCGGCAGAAGCTGTTCAACTGGGCCAACGCCATGTTCGGTGGCGAAGACACGCGCATCTCCAGCATGAATGGCATGCACAAGGCACAACAGGAAATGTTCGCCTACGCCATGCAGTTGGCAGTCAAGCGCCGTGCCCACCCGGAGGATGACGTGTTCAGCCTGGTAGCCAATGCCCAGCAGGATGGTGAGATGCTCTCCGAGTTCGATCTCGGCTGCTTCTTCCTGATCCTTGCCACCGCCGGCAACGAAACCACCCGTACCCAGATCGTCCAGGGCGCCAAACTGCTGATAGAGAATCCCGAAGCGGCGCAGGCACTGCGCGAGGATCTCTCGCTGCTACCCAACGCCATCGAGGAAATGCTGCGCATCACCACACCGGCTCTGTGTTTCGCACGCAAGGCGACCCAGGACTACGAACTGGCCGGGCAGACCATCAAGGCAGGCGACAAGGTCGTCATGTGGTATTGCTCGGGCAACCGCGACGAAAGTGTTTTCAGCGAACCGGACAAACTTGACATCCGTCGCGCCAATGCCCGTGAGCACATGTCCTTCGGCTACAAGACCGGCATCCACCGCTGCCTAGGCGCCATGCTGGCACGTTCCGAACTGGTCGCCATGTTCAAGGAACTCGTCACTCGCCTGCCGGATATCCAGCTGGATGGCGAGGTGGAACGCCTGCGCTCGAACTTCACCAACGGTATCAACCACATGCCCGTGCGCTTCACCCCCGGCAAAGCGACCCGTGCGCAGAAGATTTCCTTCTATGCAGCCAATGCCGATAAAAGCTACGCCACCGCCTGATAACAAGAGGATTCCAGTATGAGCATCACCCTGACCCACCTTGCCACCGCCACCCTGGAACTGGGCACTCCGGTGCCTGTCGTCAACGGCCCGCGCGGCACCCGCATGATCGTCGATATTCTCAGCGCTCGTTGGGAAGGCGAACGCCTGAAAGCCGGGCAGAAAGGTCATGCCGCAGCCGACTGGGCGCTGATCGGGGCCGACGGCACCCTGGCCATCGACGTACGCACGACCCTGGAGACCGATGATGGCGCTATCATCTTCGTCTCCTACGAAGGCCGCGCGCAGATGACCCCGACCGGCGCATCGCCGCTGATCATCACGCCACGCTTCGAGACCGGCGACGACCGCTACAAATGGCTGAACAAAGTGCAGGCCATCGGCCGCGGCAGCCGCGACGAGCAAGGCCGCCTGAGCTACGAAATCTACGAGGCGCAATAAACATCCATGACCACCCAACTTCTCGATGCACCCTCGTCTGCAACCCAGGTGCTCGGCAGTAACGACGACCGTGACACGCTGGCGACTCAACGTGTCATTGACGCCGCTTTACGCTGCCTCGACCAGTTGGGTCTGGATAAGACCACCGTGGACGACATCGCTCGCGAATCGGCTATCTCGCGAGCGACCCTGTATCGCCGCTTCGGTAGCAAGGAAGCGATCTTCGCTGCCGCCCTGCAACAGCGCTCTCGCCCCTTCGAAGCCGAGGTCACCGCGATCCTGACCGGCCCCGGCAGCCTCAGCGAACGGATCGAACGCCTGCTGGTGTGGGCCGTGATCGAAGTACCGGAGAATCTGCTGCTCAGACGCCTGCTCGACCAGGGACAGTCGCCTGCCAGCATGCAGATCTTCAACAGCGTGTTCCGCGACAAGATCCGTGACCTCCTTCAACCCGTCATCAGTGCCGCCAGGCTCAATGGCGAGCTGGCTGCGGATCTGGGCGAGGAACTTCTGGTCGACTGGATCATCCGCGAAATGCTGATGATCAAGATGGCCGCGCCGTGGCAGGAAGAGGATTTACGCCAGCATGTACACCACTTCATCAAACCGATACTGCATGCCCCTCAGGGCACATCGGCAGTGGCCAGGCAAGCGCACGACACGGCAGGCGAGAGCACGGACGAGCGCCTGACTCGCCTGGAACAGCGCCTGGTGGAAGTACACCAGCTACTCGGCCAGCTACGCCACGAACTGAAACGCGAACAGGGCTAGCACTGCCAATGCAGCCATGAACCCCTATTTTTCGGAACAGCCATGAAAGTTACCTATATCGAATTCAACGGCACCCGCCACGACGTGGTGGGCGCGGAAGGCCAATCCATCATGGAGGTGGCCACGCAAAACCTGGTGCCCGGCATTCTCGGCGACTGCGGCGGTACCTGCAGTTGCGCCACTTGCCACACCTATGTCGCCCCTGACTGGCTGGACAGGATTGAGCCTGCGACTGAAGACGAGCAAGGCGTGCTGGAGGGAGCGCTGGACGTGCGCGCCAACAGCCGCCTGTCCTGCCAGGTCAAGCTGACCGCAGCACTGGACGGCATCGTGGTACACCTGCCGGAACGGCAATACTGAGAACGACCAGCCCTCCCAGGGGGGGCTGGTGACAGCCACACTCAAGGAAAAATCCGACCCATTACCTCCCGTAGATAGCATCACCGCTTCACGATCACGCTCGCACTCAGGCCTCCGCCATCCAAGTCACCCGCCCTGAACAAGTCGCCCTCCAAAGCATTTGCGCCACGACGCGGAAAATTACCCATCTCCCGGCCCGGGAACAACGAATACTCCAGCCCCCAGGAGCGGTCCCTTTCCTGATCCCTCTCATGCCCCAACAGTGGCGCGCCAGACGCATCCGGCCGGGATCAGCCAAGCGCTGACGAGTGCAGGAAGCGTGCTGACGGCGACTACCGCACAACCTGCAAACCACCGTCAACAACCCGCTGGCAGCTATTTACACTGTTGATCGTAAATCATTTATATGATTAGTATTATCGGCACGATTATAAAGGAGGATCTTCTTTACCAGGGCACTCAGGTGAGCTGCCAAACCGAGCCGTTTCAACAAAAAAGCGTCATCCATAACTCTGCATAACAACACTAATAATGTTTGGAGATATCAGATGAAAAATAATAATCGGCCCCGCATCAGTAGGCCCAATCGGAGCCTCGTAGGAACAGCGGGCATCTGCCTGGCCATGGGCATGGCCCTTCCAGCTAGCGCATTCGAAATC
>Ga0182735_1001136_pt1 | contig 18467 bp, 16 predicted proteins | sample eDN5th30CKraftMG_FD_128524 | JGI IMG/M metagenome (GOLD analysis project Ga0182735, IMG submission 128524) | Enriched Miracle-Growth compost microbial communities from Emeryville, California, USA - eDNA 5th pass 30_C Kraft MG (version 2) (version 2) ... | reverse complement strand
GGAGCGGGTGGAGGAGGTTGTCGCCCATGTCCGCGCCGAGGCAGAAGCTGCGGGTGTGCCGCCGGATCTCGCCGAGATGCTCTGGCGCAGCCTGATCGGCTGGTCGATCGCCTACGAGGAAGGCCACATCAAGAACGCGCCCGGTTCCTGAAAGAGGACCGCGCGCGTTAACCCTGTTTGACGCTAACGCCCGTTATTAGGGAAAAAGCGACCCTAACATCTCAAGACTCGCGCTCGGGGAGAGCCGTGATGGCACGCATGCGAGCATTTTGGGGAAGTCTGCCGGTCTGCGCGCTGCTGCTCGGCTGCGCCACGATCCGGAACGACCCGGTCAACCTTCCCGGCACGCCGTCAAATCTGGCCAACACGCTGGGACCGGGTTTTCAGGAACCGACCAGTGCGGACGATACGATTATCGGCCTGTCCTTTTCCGGCGGCGGCACGCGCGCGGCTGCTTACGCTTACGGCGTGCTGTCCGAAATGGAACGGCTCCCGGTGCGCGGCGCGCAGGGGCCGATGATCGACCGGGTCGAATATATTTCCGGCGTCTCCGGCGGGTCCGTCACGGCGGCCTATTACGGCCTCAGGAAAAAGGAGGGCCTTGCCGACTTCCGCGAGAGGTTCTTGCTGCGCAATGCCGAGGAAGGACTGCAAACCGATCTGAATCTCGCGACACTGGGCCGGGCTTTCGCGGGTGGCATCAACGATTCGACCGGCTTTCCGCGCTGGCTCGACGCCAATCTGTTCCACGGCGCGACGTTCGGGCAATTCCGTGCGATCGGCAAGCCGCGCGTCTGGATCAACGCCTCCGACATCTACAACAGAACGCCGTTCGTGTTCGGCGCCGTGACCTTCAACGCCATCTGCAGCGACCTGTCGCAATACCCGCTGGCGGATGCTGTCGCCGCGTCGGCGGCGGTGCCGGTGGCGTTCGCGCCGATCGTGATCCAGTCCTTCCCGAAGAAATGCGAACAGCCGTTGCCGTCCTGGGTCGAGCGGGTGCGCCGTGACAGGAACGCGCAGCCGCTGCTGAGCGGCTTCGCCAACGCGCTGGTCAAATATCATGACGGCGCGGTGCCTTACATCAAGCTGCTGGACGGCGGGCTGGTCGACAATTTCGGATTGTCCGGCTTCACCATCGCGCGCCTGTCGTCGGACACGCCTTACGGGCCGATGTCACCGAAGCAGGCGGTGAAATTGCGGCGCGCATTGTTCCTGGTGGTCGATGCGTCCGCGCCCGGACCGTCTCCTCAATGGATCAACACGGTTGAGGGGCCGGCGGGTGCGGAACTCGTGAAGGCCACCGCTGACACGGCTCTTGGGGCAAGCGTGGCGGGAAGCTTCACCGCTTTCAGCAGCACCATGAACGACTGGCAGGCGGCTTTGGTGCGGTGGCGCTGCGGATTGTCCGCCGCCGATCGCGCCCGATACGGCGCCGGTCCTCGCTGGAATTGCCGCGACATCAAATTCTTTGTCGGACGGCTCGGATTCGATCAGCTCGATCCGGCACGCGCGCAACGGCTCGACAACGTCCCGACCCGGTTCAGCCTGCCGCCCGAACAGGTGGATGATGTGATCGAGGCGGGCCGGGAGACGTTGCGGGCAAGCCCGATCTTCAAGACCTTCGCCGCCAGCCTGTAACCGCTGCGCGGGGGTTTTCTCCCGTTCGCGGGCGCGGTAAAAGCCGCCCCATGAACGCACCTCTCGATCCGAAAAAGCTCATCAAAGGCGTCACCGGCGACTGGGAAGTCGTCATCGGGCTGGAAGTCCATGCCCAGGTGACCTCGAATTCCAAGCTGTTCTCCGGCGCCTCCACCGAATTCGGCGGCGCGCCCAACGAGCACGTCTCGCTGGTGGATGCGGCGATGCCGGGCATGCTGCCGGTGATCAATGAGGAATGCGTCGCGCAGGCGGTCCGCACCGGGCTCGGCCTCAAGGCGCGGATCAACCTGAAATCGACGTTCGACCGGAAGAACTATTTCTATCCCGACCTGCCGCAGGGCTACCAGATCAGCCAGTACAAGTCGCCGATCGTCGGCGAGGGCGAGGTGACCGTCGAACTCGCGGGTGGTGAGACCGTTCAAGTCGGTATCGAGCGGCTGCATCTGGAGCAGGATGCCGGCAAATCGCTGCACGACCAGCATCCGTCGATGAGCTTTGTGGACCTCAATCGGTCCGGCGTGGCCCTCATGGAGATCGTCTCCAAGCCGGACATCCGCTCGGCGGAGGAGGCGCAGGGCTATGTCTCCAAGCTGCGCACCATCCTGCGCTATCTCGGCACCTGCGATGGCGATATGGAGAAGGGCAACCTGCGCGCGGACGTCAACGTCTCGGTGCGGCGGCCGGGCGAGCCCTATGGCACCCGCTGCGAGATCAAGAACATGAATTCGATCCGCTTCATCGGCGAGGCGATCAAATACGAGGCGCGCCGCCAGATCGAGATCATCGAGGACGGTGGCCAGATCGATCAGGAGACCCGGCTCTACGACCCCAACAAGGGCGAAACCCGCTCGATGCGCTCCAAGGAAGAAGCGCACGACTACCGCTATTTCCCCGATCCCGATCTGCTGCCGCTGGAATTCACCCAGGCCTATGTCGATGGATTGAAAGCGGAATTGCCCGAACTGCCGGACGAGAAGCGGGCGCGTTTCGAATCCGGGTTCGGTCTGACGCCATACGATGCCAGCGTGCTGGCCGCCGAGCGCGAAAGCGCGGATTTCTACGAAACCGTGCTCTCTCAGCTCTCCGACAAGGCGCGTGACGGCAAGCTCGCCGCCAACTGGGTGATCAACGAACTGTTCGGGCGGCTGAACAAGGAGGGGAAGGACATTCTCTCGTCGCCGGTTTCGGCGGATCAGCTTGCCGCGATCGTCGATCTGATCGGACAGCAAACCATTTCCGGCAAGATCGCCAAGGACCTGTTCGAGATCGTCTGGGCGGAAGGCGGCGATCCTCGCGCCATCGTCGAACAGCGCGGCATGAAGCAGGTCACCGATCTCGGCGCGATCGAGAAAGTGGTGGACGACATCATCGCCGCCAACCCCGACAAGGTGGAGCAGGCGCGCGCCAAGCCGCAACTGATCGGCTGGTTCGTCGGTCAGGTGATGAAATCGTCGGGCGGCAAGGTCAATCCGCAGGCCGTGAACGATCTGCTCAAGACCAAACTCGGCATCTGAACGCGCAAGGCACGATCCAAAACGGCGTCACGCACATGCGCGTGACGCCGTTTTCATGTCCGGCGACGAACGAAGCGCGCAAAACGTGATTCGTCGAATCGGCGGAGTGAAGTGCCGAAACAGCCGCCGATGCGAGCGCTGATCGGGCCAAAAGCAAAAATCCACGAAAATAATTTCGTTGCCAAAAAACCCGACTCAGAGTCCGCGCGGCGCATTTTTTCGTGCGCGCGACGCGCATTTCGCATGTCGCGCATCGCGTTGTTGGTTTTCAAGCGATGCAAGAAATATGCGCAGATCAATGGCTTTTTGAATTTCCCGCAACAAGGCGCGATGGAATCGTTCGCGCGATGCCTTTGCGTTGGCGATGTGCCGCAGCGTTTTCAGAGTCGGCGCGGCTGTCGTATCGTGCCTCATGCGTCAACACTTCCTTAAGCGGGACGCTGTTTTTTTACACGCGTTGGTGTAATCCAAATGCAGTGCATTTCGATTCCCGAGTGCACGACAGCGACAAAGCCATCTCATTAATGGAGGGCAACATGGCCAAGAAAGCGAAGAAGGCGAAGAAGACTGCCAAGAAGGCGAAATCGGCAGTGAAGAAGACCGCCAAGAAGACCCGCAAGGTCGCCAAGAAGAAGAAGTAAGGCTTCGCCTTACGGATTGCCGGCAGCTTCAAGCCGGCAACGTCATCAGGATTTCCTCAGGTTCCGGCTTCGGCCAAATCCAGCGGTGGTCCGGGTAGACGACAGAGGGTGTCGGCGAGACATCAGGAGAGGCGGTCGGACAAGCGACAGAATTCATTTCTGTAGCCGACCCGGCAGAAGGGCGTCAGCGCTCTTCGTACGTTGCGGATTTCGTGTCCGCAGTTCACCGGAGCTTCCGGTTGAATCTCAATCCTGACGTGTTCACCGACGCCCTCGTTTCTTTTTTAAAGTCCATTACCTGACCAGCTCCGGCGCATTCGCCGATTGGCATCGACGCTGGTGTGCGCCCATTATTTCCGGCAAAAACTCATCGCTGTTGCGGCGATGGTTACCGCTCCCCGAAATGTCAGCGTGAATCGTCTCTGAAAGAGACAGGAAACGATTGAAAAACATCGATTTTCTCGCATGTGGCCGCACCGGGGCCGCAACGTGTTCAGATTCGATTCATCGCGATACTTAAACCACCCTTCAAATTTTAGCGGTCAGATCAACCCTACAAGCCGGTCAACCGGCGAGGGGAAGTGAAAGACGAATTTGGACAGGAGCCGCGGCCGGCCAAGGGCTCGCCCGGCACGATTAAGGAGGGTGACATGTTTCAGATGGCGATCGACCAGACCGGTGCTTGCCCGGTGGAAGCCAGCGTGAACGGCGACGTGCTGTTCGACCTCGGCCTGATGTTCTCGACCGGACGCGATGGCATTGTCGATCTCATTGCCGCGCACAAATGGTTCAATCTGGCCGCGCTGAAGGGCCGGGTGGATGCGATCCGGTTGCGCCGCGAACTGGCCGAACAGATGTCGGCGGAAGACATCGCACTGGCCCAGCGCGAAGCCCGCGCCTGGATGACGGCGCACTAAGGCAATTCTCCGCGAACTGCCCCGGGGGTGCCGGTCACCCCGAAGGCTGAAAGACGCTCATATCCTGCTGCAGCACGAAGGGCAGGGAGTCGTCCGTCCTGCGGATGCCGGTCGAGACGCCGAAAATCTGCTCCATCATGTCGGAGTTGATGCTCGAGACCGGATGTCCGTCAGCCGCGACGCGTCCGTTCTTCATGACAACGATCCGATCGGCGAAACGGACGGCCAGATTGAGATCGTGGAGGACGGCGATCACCGCCGTTCCTGTCCCGGCGTGGGCCTTTGCAAGGTCGATCAGCTTGATCTGATGCTTCAGGTCGAGGCTGGATGTCGGCTCATCCAGCAACACCACACCGCTTCCATAGGTCCGCTCGCCAATCATGAGCTGCAACAGGGTGCGCGCGAAATGGGCGCGCTGCTGCTCGCCGCCGGACAAGGTCGGAAACTCGTGGTGCCTGAAGGCCGACAGGTCGACTTCGGCCAGCAACGAATCGATCAACGCATCCGTTTCGGCCGCCGTGCCGGTTTCCCCGCCCATGCGCACGATTTCCTCGACCGTGAAGGGGAAGCTGACATGGATGTGCTGCGACAGCACCGCGCGCCGCATCGCAAGCTCGCGCGGGGCGTAGGAGGCGATGTCCTTGTCCGCGAGGCGCACATGCCCCGATGTCGGAGTAAGGTCGCCGGACAACAGACGCAGCAGCGTGGATTTTCCAGCGCCGTTCGGGCCGACGATGGCGACGGTCTCGCCCGGGCGGAAGTCGATGGTGACGTCGCCGAGCAAAAGGCTGTCCCGGACCCGATAACAGACCGACTGGAGTTGCAGGCCGGTCACAGGCTCACCAAGGCGCGCTGGCGCAGCAGCAGGACAAGAAAGAACGGCGCGCCGACGGCCGCCGTCAGGATGCCGATCGGCACCTCCGCCGGAGCGGCGATGACGCGGGCGCAACTATCGGCCGCGACCATCAGCACCGCGCCGAGCAGCGCGGACGCAGGCAACAGCAGCCGGTGGCCCGGGCCGATCACGATCCGCAGGAGATGCGGCACGATGATGCCGACAAAGCCGACCACGCCGCAGACCGCGACGGACGCACCCGTCATCGCCGAGATCAGGACGATGGCGGTTCGCTTGATGCGCTCGACCGCGACGCCGGCATGAAAGGCTTCCGCCTCGCCCAGCACGAGGAGATCGAGCGGGCGGGCCAAGGCGGGCGCCGCGATCAGCATGACGATGAGAACGGGGGCCAGCATCGCGGCCTTCGTCCAGGTCGCGCCGCTCAGCGAGCCGAGCAGCCAGAAGGTGATGTCGCGCAGTTGCCGGTCGTCCGCGACGAACACCAGAAGGCCGATGCCGGCATTGGCGAGCGCCGCGATAGCGAGCCCCGCCAGCAGGAAGATCGCCACCGACGTGCGCCCGGCGGAACTCGCGATCCGATAAAGCGCGAAGGTCGTCACCAGCGAGCCTGCGAAGGCGGCAATCGGCAGCAGATCGAGGCTGAAATAGGCGGAACCGGCCAGCAGCGTGTCGGCGATGACAATGGTCAAGGCCGCGGCGAACGCGCCGCCGCTGGAGACGCCGACCAGTGCGGGATCGGCCAGCGCGTTGCGGAACAGGCCCTGCATCAGCGCACCGGCCATCGCCAGCATGGCTCCGATCATCGCCGCACAGGCGAGACGCGGCAGGCGGATCGAAAACAGCACCAACTTGTCGCGCGCGATCACCGAGGCATCGGCCGGGCCGATCCCCAGCGCGGGCCAGAGCCGATGGAACGGAATGTTCGCTGCGCCGATCGTGGCGGAGGCCAGCATCGCCGCCGCGAGAAGACACAGCAGCAGGAGAAGGGTCGCCGTCACCGGCGGGCGGCGAGACCGCAATGCCGGTTTTGCGGCGGCCGTCGTTATGGCGGCCGTCATCGCGTCCGGCAGTCGGTTGCGGCCACCCGCGAGGTCCAGTGCTCGCTCTGCTTGTCGAGTGAAGGATAAAGATCGCTTGCGAGGTCATGCGCGGCGGCAGCCGTGCGCGGACCGAAGCCGAGCAGATAGAGGCCGTCCATGGCGATGAAGGATTTTTTGGCCGAGGCGGGCGTCAGCTTGAATGCGGGATTCGCGAACACCGCATCCGCGCTCAGCGAATCCTTTCCGCGCTGCATGGCGAGGATGACATCAGGCTTGGCCGCGACGATCGCCTCTTCGCCGATGGTCTTGTATCCATCGTAGCCATCGATGGCGTTGGTGCCGCCGGCCAGCGCGATGATTTCATTTGCCGCCGTGTTGCGCCCGGCCGCCATCGCGCGCCCATCCAGGAGCGACATCACGAACATGATCCGGGATTTCCGGTCGATGTGGGAGCGGATTTCCTTGATCGCAGCGAGGTCGGCGGCCACGGCGGAAGCGAGACACTCGCCCCGCGCTTCGACTTTCATTTCGCGGGCGATGATCTTGATCTTGTTGATAAGGCCGTCTTCGGTGAAGCGGTCGGGAACGATGGTCAGCGGCACCTTCGCCTGGCGCAGCACGTCGAGCGTGGGGGCAGGCCCCGATCCTTCGATCGCCAGAATGAGATCCGGGTTGAGTCCGAGGACGCCTTCCGGCGAGAGTTGCCGCATGTATCCGACATTGGCCTTGGTGGCGAGCGCGTCGCGCGGATAGAGGCTGGTGCTGTCCACACCGACGATGCGGTCCTGCAGGCCGAGTGCATAGAGGATCTCCGTTACCGCGCCGCCGACGGAGACGATACGTTTCGCCGCTGCATCGTTCGCATATGCGGGCTGAAAGCTGAGGGCGGCTGCCGTCAGCGCGGCCAGCAGGAATCTCATGAATGCCTTGCGCGGAAAAATTCCAAACACGTTCATCAAGCCTATTTCGTCAGGATCAATTTGTTCTGCGACGTCAGCCGCAGCCGATAGGTTTCGCCGCCATGCGTGATGAGAAGCTCGCGCGAGGAGCGAAACAGCTCCGCGCTGTCCATGCGGTTTCCCAGGACAGGAACCTGCCGCGTGGATTCGTCGGGCTGCGATTGCAAGGTACGATCTATCGGTGAAGTGGTATTCATGATCTCGATCAGGCTGCGTCATTCGCGTTTTAACGAAACCGCGGCGCTCCATCCAAGAGCGCTACTTTACAATCGATATAAGGTGATCCGGCCGTGCCTTGACCGGGTGTTGCCGTCGCCTTAGGCAAAGTTATGGGAATCCTGCAGGGGGATCTGCGGGTCATCGCCAGCAAGCCGTTGCGAAAGCGCAGCCGCAAGCCAGCCATTCCAAATCGGTTTTGAAGAATCTGGGGGATGGCATGGCAATCTTTGCCAGCAGCGCGCGTGCGCTTGCGTGGGGAATATCACTTGTTGCTTTGGGGGTAGGCGGCGCGACAAACGGTCGCGCCGAACCGCAGGGCGTGTCTGGTTCGTCTCGCTCGGCGGAGTCCGCTGTTCGGAATGCGCGCGCGCAGGTGGAAGATCCGCGCGCAACGCAGTCGCTGGATACGATCACGGTAACGGCCTCGAAGACCGAGGAGCGCGCCATCAATGCGCTGGCGCCGGTGAGTGTCGTGACCCCGGCGCAGATCGAACTGCTTCAGGCGAGCACCATCGGCAACCTTATCTATAATGTGCCGGGCGTGTGGACCCAGGATCGTGGTGACGAGCCATCGACCTCGATCAATATCCGCGGCTTGCAGGATTTCGGCCGGGTCGCGGTCGTGGTGGACGGCGCGCGCCAGAATTATCAGCGCACCGGGCATTTCGCCAATGGTTCGTTCTTCCTCAATCCCGAATTGATGAGCGGTGTCGATATTGTGCGCGGCCCGACCGCGAACATCTATGGCTCGGGCGCGATCGGCGGTGTGGCCTCGTTCCGCACCAAGGATATTGACGATGTCGTCCGTGCCGGCGAGCGATGGGGCGTCGATGTGCATTCCATGATCGGCTCCAACAATTCGCGGGCGCTGGGTTCGATCTTCGCGGGCGTTCGGGTCAATCCGAATGTCGATATTTTTGCGGGCGGCACCTATTCCACGCAGGGTAATTACAGGGACGGTACCGACTATACGGTCGCCAATACCTGGAACAGGCTATCGAGCGGTATCGGCAAGCTGACGGTGCGCCCCGCCGACGGCCATGAGGTCAAGCTCAGCACGATCTTCCAGGAAAACATTTATAACGTCGGCCAGTCGAAGCGCATCATGGGTGAACCGAATACGGTTCCTCAGCCGCCAACTCCGAGAGGTGATCCAAACGGGGGCACGTCGATTTATGCGACGAATGTGAAGAACTACACCACGGCCCTTGGCTGGAAATATTCGCAGCCGGACGACAAGCTGTTCGACTGGGACGCGAAGATTTACTGGAACAGGACCGAGAACGATCAGACCAAGATCGCTCATACCTCCACCTCACTTCTGGGGAATTGCGCCGGTGTGGCGCCGGGCAACAGCATCTCGGGCTGTATCGGCAGTTCGCGCAGCTATTTGATCGATACGTTCGGATTCGACGTTCATAATACGTCGCGCATGGAGACCGGCGACTGGCGTCACGCCTTCACCTACGGGTTCGACGGCTTCCAGGATAAGGTCTCGGCTGCGGACGCAACCGGAAATTCCAACGTCACGACTCCTCCGGGCACGCGCACGGTGTGGGGAGGCTTCTTTCAATACAAGGCCAACTACAAGTCGCTGCTCGAGATGGTCAGCGCCATCCGCTACGATAATTACGACTTGAGTTCATCGGCCGGTGGCTCCAGCGGGTCGAGGTTCTCGCCGAAGATCACCGTGGGACTTCTGCCGGAATCCGTGGTCACGCCGTATGTGAGCTATGCCGAGGGCTATCGTGCACCTACGCTTACCGAAACGCTGATCACGGGCGCTCATGCTTCGGCATCGTCGGGTGATGCCTTCTTCCAGTGTGCCGACCAGCCGCCCGGCGTTTATTCGACCTTCTGTTTCCTGCCCAATCCCGGCCTGCGTCCGGAGGTCGGCAAGAACAAGGAAATCGGTTTCAACATCAAGAAAGACGGCTTGTTTGATGCGGGCGACAGCTTCCGCGGCAAGCTGAATTTCTTCCGCAACGATGTCGATAATTATATCGATCTGGTGCCCTCGACGCCGCAGGCGCTCGATAATCCCGTGCTGTTGGCCGATATTCGATATGCGGGATATGTCGCGAGCAAGTACTACCAGTATCAGAACATAGCCGCTGCCCGTATCCAGGGCATCGAACTCGAGACGATGTATGATGCTGGCCGCTGGTTCCTGGGTGTCGCTGCCACGATCCAGGAAGGCAAGAACTTGCAGAACGGCGTCGGGCTTTACAGCATTTCACCCCAGCGGGTGACGACGTCAGCGGGCATCCGGTTCGCGGACAACAAGGCCCAATTCTCGGTGGCCTGGACCAACGTCAAGGGTAATACCGACATTCCGGCGAACTATCTGCCGGCCACGTCCTACGATCTCGTCAACCTCTATCTGTCGGTCAAGCCGACGCCGAACGTGACGCTGATCGGGTCGGTCGAAAATCTGCTTAACCAGTACTATCGTCCCTATGCCGTTCCTCGCGGGTCAACCGACGGTGAAACCCAGAACGACGTCAAATGGGCGAGCGCGGGTGCCGGTATCGTTTTCAAGGGTAGTCTGAAATATCATTTCGGAGGCACCTGATCTCAAACTCGGACCCATCGTCTACGACGGGTCCGCTTCATGACGAAGTATCAGCCAGCAATTGCCAGCAAAAGGAGACACGACATGTACATCGCAATGAACAGGTTTCAGGTGCAAAAGGGGTCCGAGCAGGCGTTCGAGACGCTGTGGGCGACGCGCGAGACCTATCTCAACGAACTCGACGGGTTCATCGAGTTTCATTTGCTGCGCGGTCCCGTCGCGGATGACCATCAGCTTTATGCGACCCACACGATCTGGGCGGACAAGGCCTCGTTCGAGGGCTGGACGAAGTCGGAGCAGTTCCGCAAGTCGCACGCCCGCGCGGAGAACAGCACCGGCAACAGCCTCTATCTCGGACACCCGAAATTCGAGGGTTTCGAGATCATCCAGACGGAGACCCGCTCAAGCGCCGCAGCCTGACCGGAGGATTCCATGTCCAGTTCAGACAATTCCGCTCTGCGGAAATACATGGCGGAGAATCCAGGCGCGGTGATCGAGGATGCCGCGCGCGAACATGGCGTGACGCCGCGCGCCATCGTGGAGGCGCTTCCGGATGAGATGCGCCATTTTGTGCCGGGCGACCGCTTCGAGGCGGTGATGCAGGACATCGCCGCATGGGGTGAGATCACGTTCATCGTGCATACCGATGACGCGATCTTCGAATTCACCGGCGACATCCCGAAAGGGCAGATGGGGCACGGTTACTTCAACCTGATGCAGCCGAAGGGATTGCACGGCCATTTCCGTCCGCAGCGTTGCGGTGCGATTGCTTTCGTCGAGCGCAGTTTCCGCGGCAAGTCGTCGGCGTTCGTGGCGTTCATCAATGTCGATGGCGGCATCATGTACAAGGTGTTCGTCGGCCGCGAGGAGGGCGGCGCGCTTCGCACGGATCAACTCTCGCGTTTCCGGGCTCTCGTCTCGGAGCCGGTCGGGTAGGCGGGCCGGCCCATGGCTGCCGTAACGATGTTCGATCATCACGAGCGGTCCGACATCTACCGCTGGACGGTGTCGGCGCTGATCGTGACGGCGTTGCACGGTCTGGTGTTCGTGTCGTGGAATCTCTGGCCGGAGCCGCCGGCACCGGCAGGCGGCACTCTCCCGCCGATCCTCGTTGAACTGTCGCCGATCTCGGCGACCTCCGAGACCACGCCGCTCGATCTCGCGCCGGGTCCGGTGATGCAGCAGTCGGATTCGTCCAGCGCCGCATCGAGCCCGGCAGCTTCCGCCGAGCAGGCTTTCGCACCGGCATTACCGGTCGCCGAGTCCGATGTGATGCTGCCTGCGCCTCAGCCTCACGTCACGCAATCGGACGAGGTGAAGAAAGAGCCTCACAAGAGCGACGCCAAGGAAGCGGCGCACAGAAAGAAGACCGAGGACAAAAAGAAGAAATCCATCGATCGCAAGCCCATGCCGAAAACCACGGCGCCGCTTCGTGCGGAGCATCGCGCGCAGCATACGGCCTCGCGCTCGGCGGGTATGGAGGCGATGGCCAGCGTGCTGCCGTCCTATCGCCAGCGTGTCGCCGCGCATCTGCAACGCTACAAGGAATACCCGGCGGAACTGCGGGCCGCGGGGGTTCGCGGCACGTCGCGGCTGACGTTTACGGTCAATCGTTCGGGGCGGGTGCTGTCGAGTCGGTTGAGCGGTTCGTCTGGCAATGCGCGCCTCGATGCCGAGACCATGGCGATGATCCGCAGGGCGCAGCCTCTGCCGCCGTTTCCTCCGGAGATCACCGTGAGCAGCATGAACTTTACGGTGCCCGTGCAGTTCGCGGTGAGATGAACCCGCGGGGACGGCTTTTCAGGCCGCCAGTTTCTTCCGATTTGCCGCGCGCCGCTTGTCGATGAGAGGGTGCGATGACGGCGAGCACGGGATGGCTTATGCCGCGATGGAAACATCCCATGCCAGGAACGGGCTGGATTGACTGTCAGGTTTTGGGCGGCAGGGCTTCGACCGTAAACGAGGCAGGGGACTCTCCGCGCTGCGCGCGCTCGTACATCGTCTGATAGGCAGACTCCAGATGCCGGGTGAAACGCCCGGTGTCGAACAGCGGCGTGGTGAGGCGGTTCTTGGCGAGCTTCTCCTTGGTCGCGGCGAGCAGCGCCGGATCGCGCGCGAGCTTGAGCGCCAGAGCCTCGTATTCCTCCAGCGAATGAGTGATGAGTTCGGGCATCTCGATGGCACGGAGCAGGGAGGATGCAACGCGGCTGGCGAAACTCGATCCTTGACACGTAATAACCGGGACGCCACAACGCAATGCATCGCTCGCGGTGGAGTGGCCATTCCAATAATTGTTGTCGAGAAACAGATCGGCGAGCTGCGTGCGGGCGAGATAAGTCGCATAATCTGCGGGCGGCGCGAAAACCAGGCACTCAGGTGAAATTCCGCGCTTAGCTGCTTCCTTGATGAGGTTTGCCTTTGCGGCAGCATTGCCTTCGATGAGCCAAAGAACGCTTCCTTCGATCTGACCGAGAAGCCGCATCCAAATATCGAACACCTCTGGCGTGATCTTGAAGGTGTTGTTGAAGCAGCTGAACACAAGGCCGTTCGGCGGGAGACCAACGGCGTCGCGGGATGGTCTCTCCGCGACTTTCAGATCGCCGTCGTTGGGTTGATAGGTATCGGGAAGCCGCGCGATCTTTTCCAAATAGAACGATTCTTGATTTGCCGGGATCACGGTTGGGTCGGCGATGATGTAATCCATGAACGGGGCGCCGGTCGTTCCAGGGAAGCCAAGCCACGTGACCTGAACCGGAGACGGCTTGAATGCCATGGCCTCCAGACCTGAGTGACGGGTGTGTCCTGCCAGATCGATCAGAATGTCGATTTCCTCATCGCGAATGCGTTGCGCCGACTCCAGACCGTTCGTCGGATTGATCTCGACGAAATGATCGAATGCGGATTTGATCCGCGTCCGCAACGCTGACTGATCCTGGGCGGTAGAAAAACCGTAGAGCTCGAATTTCGTTCGGTCGTGGTGTTCGAACAACCCGGCGATGATGCGGCCTACGGCGTGGTCCCGAAAATCCGGGGACACATAACCGATGCGGATTTTTTCGTGGGCGTATCTTTCGCCTTGCCAGAGCGGTTCAGCTTCGGAAATTTTAGCTTGCGTGTAGGTGATGGCGCAGGACAAGTGCAGGCTGGGATCCTCCGTCACAATAATTGAATCATAAGGCATGGCCTGCGCCGGATTTCTGCTGATTGCGGATATGCATTCGGCCCGGTCATTTTCATAACGACTCCAATCGCAGATCACCATCTTGGTGACGAAAAGCCGTCCTCTAAAGATATCCAATTCCGGGTCTTCTTTGACAATCTTCTCAAGGAGCGGGATAGCTTCTTGATAATGTTTCAGGTCGAGCAGAGCGTGGGCGAGGCCGCTCCAGGCCTCCGCAGACGAAGGAAAAAGGGCAGCCGCGCGCTCATAATCTGCTTTGGCTTGGGCAGGAAGGTTCACCGCAAGAAATAAATTGCCCCGGTTGATGAGGGCCATCCATTCGTTGGGATTAATTCTAAGGGCCTCATCGGCCGAGGCTTTCGCTTGATCATAGAGCTTCATGCGCCGATAGACAGCGGCCAGATTGCTGTAGGCGAGGGCGCTTTGCGGATCGTAGGCGATCGCCTTGCGCAGATTGCGTTCCGCATTAACGAGATCACCGGCCTCGCCCTGCAGCCGGCCAAGATTGAGATGGGCCTCGGCAGAACGTGGTTCGAGCCGGAGTGCCTTGCTGATCTGGCGGATGCCTTCGGCAAGGTTTCCGCGTTGGCCCTCGATGACGCCGAGAAGGTGCAGGGGAGCGAATTGCTTTTTGCTATGGGAGAGCACTTCGCGATAAAGCGCTGCAGCAGCGTCGAGTTGGCCCGCGCGATGAGCTGATAGCGCGCGGTTGAAAATGTCATTCAGATTGGGACGCATTACAAATAGAATTCCTGCGCTGCAGTAATGGCTGGTTGTATCTTAGGTTTTGGGCGGCAGAGGTTCTACCGTAAAAGAGGCTGGCGGCTCTCCGCGCTGCGTGCGCTCGTACATCGTCTGATAGGCAGCCTCCAGATGCCGCGTGAAACGCCCGGTGTCGAATAGCGGCGTGGTGAGGCGGTTCTTGGCGAGCTTCTCCTTGGTCGCGGCAAGCAGCGCGGGATCGCGCGCGAGCTTGAGCGCCAGAGCCTCATATTCTTCCAGCGAATGAGTGATGAGTTCAGGCATCTCGATGGCGCGGAGCAGGGAGGATGCAACGCGGCTGGCGAAAGTGTTTCCCTCGAAGGTCAGCACCGGCAGGCCGGTCCATAGCGCGTCGCTTGCGGTGGTGTGGGCGTTGCAATACGGCGTATCCAAAAACAGATCGGCCAGGCGATGTCTCGCCAAATGCTGCGCGAGATCGGTGTTCGGAGCGAAGACGAGGCGATCGGGAGAAACGCCGCGCCGGGTTGCTTCGCTCCTGAGATTGTGCACCGCGATGTTGTTTGTGCCCAGCAGCCAGAGCACCGCGCCATCGATCTGGGTGAGCAAGCGCATCCAGACGTCGAAAATCGGCGGGGTAATTTTGAAACCGCTGTTGAAGGAGCAGAAAACGAAGCCGCGGGGAGGAAGGCCAAGTTCTGTTCGTGAAGGTGTCTCGTCCGCGATCTTTCGAGCGCGGTCGTTGGGCTGGTAAGTGTGGGGGAGATAAACCACCTTTTCCGCGTAGTGCTTCCGATCTTCTTCGGGAATAACGACTCCGTCGGCGATGACGTAGTCGATATATGATGCGCCCGTCGTGGCGGGGAAGCCGAGATAGTTGACCTGGATGGGAGCCGCGCGTTGCGCAAGGATTTCCGGCCGCGCAAAGGTGGTGAAGCCTCCCAGATCGACGAGGATTTCAACGTCGAGCTGCCGTATCAGCCTGACGGCGTCCTCGTTGGTCAGATGACTGATGTCTTCAAAGCGTTCGAACGCCGCCCGGAGGCGGCTGCGCATCTTGCTTTGGTCATCCGGTCCATAGGAGATCGCGGTGACGTCGAAACGCGTGCGGTCGTGCGCCTCGAAAAGCCCGGCTATCAGATTGGCCGTGGCGTGATTGCGGAAATCGGCAGACATGTAGGCGATCCGCAGCCGGGAAGCCGGCGACGGCATTTTGGGTATCGCGGTGGCTCGCTCCAATCCCAGATCGGCGACATACGTCCTTGCGCAGGTCAATTGGTGCGCGGGGGACGACGCGGCATGAAAGAAGGTGAAAGGGTAGATCACCACGCCGGATTCGACGGCCTCCTCCATGGCGGGCTGTTCATGTTCGAAGCTACGCCAATCGGCACGCTGCCGCCGGGAAGAAACCAGCTTGCTCAACGCGAACGGGAAAGTCTTGTCCAGCGCGACCGTTCTTTCGAGCGATTCGATCGCTTCGTCGTGCCGGTCCATTTGCGTCAGGATCTCGGATAGGACGAAATGGTTTTGCGGATGCGACGGTGCAAGCTCGATGGCGCGCCGGTAGCTGTCATGCGCTTCATCAAGCTGGTTTAGTTGCTTGAACGCGCTGCCCCGGTTTGCGAACGCAGCGCTCGATGGCGCAATCGCAATGGCGCGATCGAATTCCGCGATGGCGCCATCGAACTCCTGCCGCGCAAGCAGGATTGCCCCACGATTGAGATGCGCGTCGGCGAAGTCCGGCGCCAGGGCGATCGTTTTCGAAAGCCAAACGAGCGCGTCGTCTGTCTTGTCCAACGCGCGCAGGACGTTGGCGTAGTTGAAAAGCACCTGGGGATTGCCGGAATCGACGCGGGCGGCCTTCTTGAGCAACGGCTCGGCCTCCGCGAAATTGCCGGTCTGGGCATGCAACAGCCCCAGCATATGAAGCGCGACGGGATGCGTTCTGCTTGCCTTCAGGATGGTCGTGTAAGCCCGCTCCGCATCCGGCACATTGCCCGAACGGTGAGCTGCAATTCCCTGTTCCAGAATAGCCGAGAGGGTCGAAGCTCCCTTGTTGGGGCTTTGCTGCGACATGTGATTGGTTTCCCGGATACCTGAAGTTAGGCGGAGCTTTGGCGAACTCGAGCAAAAGCGCTAATTGCCTTTGCCGGAGAGAGCAACGGTTATGCTGACAGCCGAGCGTGTGAGCCGTCTGGCATCAGTTGCTGGCCTTCGCCGCTCGCTCCTTGGACATGCGAATATGATAGTTCGGAAAGGATTCGTTGGTTTCGTATCCTTTCTCGCGAACCCAGTGAAACAGATCCAGAAACGTGCCCTTCTTGAATGCGCCCGGCATCGTTGCGACGGCCGCATCTCTCACGGTCACATTCTTGGGAGCGGTTTCAGGGAGGAACACGATCGTGGGCGTGAAAATAAAGCCCCATTTCCGGGCGGCTGTTTTTTCGGTGAGCTTTGTGCCGTCGAGATCGACCACCTCTTCATCGCCGAAGAGATTGTATTCCACCACCATGAAATTTTTCTGGATGTAGTCGCGGACCACCGGGTCGGACAGCACCTGCTCATGCATTTCCTTGCAATAAATGCAGCCGCGCTGTTCATAGATGATCACCAGGCGCTTGCCTTCCGCCGCGGCGGATTTGATGTCCTCGGCGACATCCTTGAAAGTCACGGCGAACCACGGTTCTCGATGCAGTCCGTCTTCGCCGACCTCGCCTGCATGCGCCGCGTTAAGCGCGAAGACAAGCAAGCTTGCGACAATCGTCAAAACTCTCAGCATCTTCAGCTCCTACCCGAGTGTCTGGAACGCCGGAAACATTTTGATCAGCAGATTCGAAATTTCGGACATCTTTCCGGTCACGAAAAGAAGGCCCGTCAGGACAAGCAGGCCGCCGGCGACTTTCTCCACCTTATCAAGGTGCGTTTTGAACCGGGAAAACAAGTGCATAAATCGTCCCATGAAAATCGCGGCGAGGATAAAGGGAATGCCGATCCCCAGCGAATAGGCCGTCAAAAGCATCGCTCCACGCAGGGCGGAGCCGGCGCTGCTTGCGATCAGAAGAATGGCGGCCAGGATCGGCCCCACGCAGGGCGTCCAGCCGAAGGCGAAAGCCAGGCCCACGATATAGGCGCCTGCAAGACCGGCGGGCTTGCGATCGACGTTCATGCGGAGCTGGCGATAAAGCAGCTCGATACGAAACACGCCGAGGAAATGCAGGCCCATCACGATGATGATGAGACCGGCGATGACGGAAAGCGTGTCGAAATATTGCGCGACGGTCTTGCCGATGAGGCTCGCGGTTGCGCCAAACGCCACGAAGACCGTGGTGAAGCCGAGGACGAATGCGATGGCGATCGCCGCCAGACGCAGTTGTGAGCGTTCGGTCTTTCCGTCGCGCAAATCGTCGAAACTGACGCCGGCCATCCAGGCGAAGTAGGGAGGTACGATCGGCAAAACGCAGGGCGATATAAATGAAAGCAGGCCCGCCAGAAAAGCGCTGCTCAAAGAGACGTCCAGCATTTCTCTTCACCTCTACTATACGCTCCTCATATCAGGTGTAACGAATAGGAGCGATATAATCGAGGTCGCGGGAGTTGAACGCACCTGTGACAGGCGCGCGTTTATGCGCGTGCCACGTTCTCGGGATTTCAAGGGTAGTGGCGGAGACGATGGGATTCGAACCCATGATACCCTTTTCAAGGTATGCTCATTTAGCAAACGAGTGCCTTCAGCCGCTCGGCCACGTCTCCACGCGCCCGATATGCCTGACGATGCCGTGACCTGCAAGTCGGGATCGCCGGGCGGACGATAAAGGTTCATCCCCACTCTTTATAATGCACGCCAAAGAGGCCTCATCCGCCCTCGGAACGGGGGCTGCTGGCCGCGTTATTGCGTCCATCGCGCGCAGGAATCACGTTGCTTGATTCGCCTTGTCCACCGTTCAAAGCCTTGGGTGCGCAGGAGGTGGTGCGAAAATGCAACGCAGCAATCCCAAGTCGTGAATATCTCAAATATTACTTATATTTCAATGTCTTGCATGTTTATCTCACAAATCAGTGAGTGATTTTTGTGCAACAGTTCTTTGGAAACGATCCAAACGCTTCGCGGATCGGGCGGGTCTTTGTTGCTTGTGCAGGAACGTTAGGTAATTCTGCCGATGCGACGGAGGGGGGCATCCCGAGG
>Ga0182735_1001133_pt1 | contig 18485 bp, 9 predicted proteins | sample eDN5th30CKraftMG_FD_128524 | JGI IMG/M metagenome (GOLD analysis project Ga0182735, IMG submission 128524) | Enriched Miracle-Growth compost microbial communities from Emeryville, California, USA - eDNA 5th pass 30_C Kraft MG (version 2) (version 2) ... | reverse complement strand
TCGACGGACTACACGACTCTCGTGAACACCTTCGTGGGCTCGGCCAACGACGGTTTCACCTACCCCGGGGCAACAGCACCGTTCGGCATGACCCAGGTCAGCCCGACGACGGCGGCCTACACCGGCTACGCCTACGCGGACACCGCCATCCGCGGCTTCGGCACCGTGAACCTCTCCGGTGCGCACATGGCCGAGCAGGGGCAGGTCTCGACCCTGCCCGTGGTGGGGAAGGTCGGCCCCGGCGCGACGCTGGACTCCACGCAACCGGTCACCTTCGACCAGACGAGGTACGCCGCGCCCTACACGCACGACGGCGAGGTCGGGCAGCCCGGTTACTACCGCACCACGCTCACGCCGACGTCCGGGGACATCACGGTCGAGACCACCGCCTCGACACGTGTCGGCGTGCAGCGCTACACCTTCCCCAAGACCCAGGACGCCAACGTCTTCATCAACGTCGGCCAGGCGGCCACGAGCGCCAACGTCGTCGGGTCCACGGTGCGCTTCGTCGACAACCGCACCGCGGTCGGCGAGGTCCGCATCAAGAGCAACCGCTCGGGCAGCCACGAGTTCACCACCTGGTTCGCGACGCGCTTCGACCGGCCGTTCCGCGAGTTCGGGACGTGGGACGCCGCCGGGGGCGACCCGGGCTCGGCCACCGCGAGCTCGAGCAGCTCCGGGCTGCTGGGTGGCTGGGTCACCTTCGACACCCGCGGTGACACGACGGTCGAGATGTCCACCGCGATCTCCTACACCGGGGCCGAGGGTGCGCTCGTCAACCTCGCCGCCGAGGGGCTCGACGGTGCGTCCGTCGGCAGCGACGGCGTGGTGGACCCGCTCGGTTTCGACGCGGTGCGCCTGCGCACGCAGGAGCAGTGGAACCAGGTGCTCGGAGACTTCGCCGTCACCGGCGGGACCACCGACCAGCAGTCCGAGCTCTACACCGCCCTCTACCACGCGTACCTCGAGCCGGCGACGGGCAGCGACGCCGACGGCACGTACCGCGGCTACGACGACGCCCTCCACGAGGCGGACGGCTGGACCTACTATCAGTACTTCTCTTTGTGGGACGTCTTTCGTAGCCAGAACCAGTTCCTCGCGCTCTTCCAGCCCACCCGCGCGCACGACATCGCGAAGTCGATCCTCGCGATCGACGACCAGGGCGGCTGGTTGCCCAAGTGGGGCTACTCGAGCTTCGAGACCAACGTCATGGGCGGTGACTCGATCACCCCCTACCTGAGCGACCTGTGGCGCCTGGGCGCCGTCGACGGCGACGACGTCGACCACCTCACGGAGGCCCTGCTGCGCAACCTCGACTCGGAGCCCGAGGCAGGGTCGCAGTTCCAGGGCCGCGCGGGCAACGACACGTACATCGGAGGCGGCTTCATCTCGCCGGTGGGCGGAGCCACCGACACCACGAGCGGCTATGCGGCCTCCGCCACCATGGAGTACGCGGTCGCAGACTGCACCGTGACCCCGCTGCTCGCGAGCGTCGGGCTCGACGACGACGCGCAGCGGCTGCGCGACCGCTCCGCGAGCTGGCGCAACGTGTGGGACCCGACCCTCGCCGATGCGTCCTCCGGCTTCTCGACCGGCGGGTTCCCGCGTGCCCGCACCACCACCGGGGCGTGGGGCACGGGCAACGCCCAGTCGTCGAGCGCCGGCTTCCAGGAGGGGAACGCGTGGCGGTACCAGTGGCTCACCTGGCAGGACTTCCCCGGGGTGATCGCGCAGATGGGCGGCAAGGAGCAGGCCGAGGCCCGCCTCGACAAGTTCTTCAGCACCTCCGACGTGCTGGCCGGCCCCGCGACCGCGGCCTCCCAGGACTGGGTCTCCGCGCTGCAGGGGTATACCAACACCTTCCGCTACGACCCGAACAACGAGCCGGACCTGCACGTGCCGTGGTTGTACGACTTCCTCGGAGCACCCACCAAGGCCTCCGCCGTCGTGCAGGCGCAGCAGACGCTCTTCACCACCGGTCCGGGCGGCATCACGGGCAACGACGACATGGGTCAGATGTCGGCCTGGTACGCCTTCTCGGTGCTCGGCCTGTACCCCTCGGTCAGCGGCAGCGGTGACTTCCTGCTGTCGACGCCCACCTTCCCGCGCATCGAGGTCACGATCCCGGACGCGCCGGTCATGAAGAAGCTCGTCGTCGAGTCGGACGGTGCCACGGGGGCGACGCTGCGCTACGTCAAGGGCGCCACCCTCAACGGCGTCGCCCACGACAAGAGCTACGTCAACATCGACACCATGACGCAGGGCGGGACCATGACCCTGTCGTACGACCTGACCGCCGACATCTCGGACACCACCTGGGCCACCTCGCAGGACTCCCTGCCAGTCTCGCCGTGCACCAGCGTGCCGCAGGTCCGCAGCAGCGACGCCTTCGCGCCCATGGCGGGGAGCGCCACCACCGGTACCGTCGCCACCGTCACCGCGTCCGACGACGACCTGGAGGGTGCCACCGCGACGATCGACTGGGGTGACGGCTCCGCGACCGAGGCGGTGGCCCTCCCCGCGAACGGGCTCGTGCGGGACGTCGCGGGCACGCACACCTACACCGCAGCGGGGGCCGTGACCGTGACCGTCGAGGTGCTCGACACCGGCTCGTCGGTGATCGCGCAGACGAGCTTCGAGCGTGAGGTCGCCGCCACCGCGAACCACGGGCTGCTCTGGCCTGCCGGGCTCAGGGCGCCCGCGTCGGGAGCCGGGCTGCTGGGGCTGGGCCTGCTCGGGATGCTGGTCGCGGGCGTCCTGCTGCACCGGCGCGTTGCCGGGTCCGTCCGTGCGGCGGCCTCCGTCCTCGCCCGGCGTGCACCGGCCGCGCGCCGCGCGCCTGGCCGTCGCGCCCAGGTGCTGGTGGCAGGAACCGTCGCCGTCGCCGTCGCGTCGCTCGGGCTGCCCGCGGTGGCGCAGGCCGCAGACGGTGCGTCCCAGACGGTCTTCACCACCGAGACCTTCACGGGGTCGGGGGCGGACTCGCAGTTCGTCCTCGCGACGACCCCGAGCGGGGCGAACCCTGCCTGCCTGACGGGTGCCGCCTCCGGCGCCACGGACGTGACGCTGCCGGGGTGCTCCACCACGCCGGAGGCGTCCGGCAGCGGTGCGCTGCGGCTGACCGGCCTGGTCGAGCAGCAGGAGGGGGCGGTCACGACGACCCAGTCGATCCCGATGAGCGAGGGCCTGGACGTCCAGTTCACCTCGTACCAGTACGGCGGTACCGGGGCGGACGGCATCTCGTTCTACCTGCAGGCCGTCGACCCGCTCGTGGCGTCCCCGCCGAGCCCCGTGGCCCTGCCCGGAGGATCCCTCGGCTACAGCCGCAGCAACTCCACGGCCACGACCAAGGGCGACGGTCTCGCATACGGCTACCTCGGCGTGGGCCTCGACGCCTACGGCAACTTCCTGGTGAAGGACTACGACGGCACCGGGTGCACGGCCGCACCCGGCAAGACGGCGAACGCCGTCACCGTGCGCGGGTCCGGCAACGGTCAGGTCGGCTACTGCGTGCTCACCAAGAGCAGCGGCTTCACCGGCAGCCTGCGCGGCGACACCCGTGCGGCCTCCGCCGTGCCCGTCGAGGTGGTCGTCAATCCGAGCGACCAGGCCGTGCCCAGCTCGTCCGGCTCGGGTCTCACCACGCCTCCCGGCTCCTACACTGTGGCGTTCACCCCCGTGGGCGGCACGCGCCAGGTCCAGACCGGAGCCCTCCCGTCCACGCTCAACGGCGGCATCCCGGCGGGGACCTTCCCGGCCTCGTGGATCGACCCCGAGACCGGCTACCCGTACAAGTTCGGCTACGGATGGGTCGGGTCCACCGGCGGCAGGACCGACGTCCACGAGATCAGCAACCTGACGATCCGGACGCTCACCGGGGCCGTGCCGACCCTCACCGCGACCGACGGCGGGACCGCGACGATCGCCGACGGCTACGTGCGCATCTCCCCGCGGGTCGGGACCAACGGTGCCGCCGAGAGTCACTCCGTCCACGTCGCGGTGACGTTCCCGGTGGGGACCGCGCCGTCAGCACCGACGAGCGGACCGTGGCAGTGCACCCTGGACGGCACGGTCGTCGAGTGCAGCCTCACGCCCCAGGACCCGGTCGAGCCGGGGACCGCCCTGCCTGCGCTGGACATCCCGGTGGCGCGCACCGAGACGAGGCCCGGCACGATCTCCTACGTCGTCGTCTCGGACGACGCGGCCGGCACCCGCGGCAGCATCGTGCTGCCCAAGGCCTCGTCCGCGGTCAGCGGTTCCGAGACGGTCGTGGAGCGCGGCACCTACGACGTCCTGAGGGCCGAGCTCACCCCCGCCGGGGCCACCGGCGTGGTCGTCTTCACGGACGAGGCGTCTGGTGACGTCGTCTGCATGGCGATCGCCTCGGCGGGCAAGCCGACGGTCTGCCCGGTGTACTTCACCGAGCGCTCCGCCGCGCACCCCGTCGACGTCGCGTATCTCGGTGACGAGGACCACGACGCCGCCACGGGCGAGCCCGTCACGCTCCGCGTCGTCGAGCGCGACGCGCCGACGGTCTCGGCGGAGCTGAGCACCACCGCGCACGACGGCTGGTACGGCCCAGGCACGACGGCGAGCCTGTCGGCCGACGACGGCGAGGACGGGTCGGGCGTCGCGTCGATCGAGTACGCCCTGGGCGACGGTGGCTGGACGACGTACACGGCGCCGGTCGCCCTGCCTGACGGTACGTACGACCTGCGCTACCGCGCCACGGACGTGGACGGCAACGTCAGCGGCGCCGACGATCTCGCGCTGCGGGTGGACACGACGCCGCCGACCGTCTTCGGGGTCGTCGACAGCGATCGCTCGCTCACCGTCACCGGCACGGACGCCAACCTGGCGACGGTCGAGTACGCGCTCGGCGAGGGACCCTGGCAGACCTACTCCGGGCCCGTCGACGTGGGCGACGACCCGGTCGAGGTGACCTACCGCGCGACCGACGAGGCAGGCAACGTCAGCACGGTCGGCCGCCAGTACGTGGGCGTGCTCGTGATCGACACCGCGGCTTCGCTGAGCGGGCCGTCATCGGTCGTCGTCGGCTCGCCGGTGGCGCTGGTCGCCACCGTGAGCCCGGCAGCCGCGCAGGGCAGCGTCGAGTTCTTCGACGGGGCCGACAGCCTGGGGTCGGCGCCGCTGATGGGCGGCCGCGCCACGGTCTCCGTCCCCGCTGCGGTGGGATCGCACGCGTTCAGCGCACGCTTCTCCGGCGTCGGCTACTACGCGAGCGCGGTCTCCTACCCGGTCGCGACGCACGTCGAGAAGGCGGCGGCGTCCGTCACGGCGCAGGTCGGCTCGTCCTCGTACGGGAAGCCCGCCGTCGTGACGGTCGGCGTCACCTCCCTCACGAAGGCCGCCACGGGCACGGTCACCATCCATGCCGGGACCTTTACCCGGACGGCGACACTGACCGGGGGGACGGCAAAGGTGGCGCTGCCGACGACGCTCGCGGTGGGTGCCCACGACGTGACCGTGAGCTACTCGGGGTCCGCCGTCGCGCGCACCGCTGTGGCATCCACGACGGCCACGGTGCGCAAGGCACCGGTCTCGCTGACCGCACGCCTCTCCAAGAAGAAGGTCACGAGATCCTCGAAGGCGAGCACGCGGGTCGTCGTCAAGGTCACGGTGCCGGGCACCTCCGTGCGGCCGACCGGGCCCTTGACGGTGAAGGCGAAGGGCACGAAGACCAAGAAGGTCAGCCTCACGGCGGTCCGCAAGGGCAAGGTCACGGTGCGGCTCAAGGGCTTCACCCACCGGGGCACGGTCAAGGTCACCGTCCGCTACGCGGGCTCCACGAGCGTGAAGGCGGTCGCCAAGAAGGTGAGCCTGCGGGTGCGCTGACCTCGCGCGTGCGTGGGAGACGGGGCCTCGGCGCTGACCTCCCGCGCACGTGGCCGCACCGACTGCCGTCCCGGGATGCCGTAGGATTGACCGGTTACCTGTGTGCGGCGGAGATCGTCGGGTCATGCGACCACGAGCCCGCCCCGCGACAGTCGTTGCCACAGTCGTTCCCGATCCAGTTGGAGAGCATCGAAGTGAAGAGCGCCGTCGAGACCCTCGAACCCACCAAGGTCAAGCTGACCGTCGAGGTGGAGTACGACGAGCTCAAGCCGAGCATCGACCACGCCTACAAGCACATCGCCGACCAGGTGAACGTGCCGGGCTTCCGCAAGGGCAAGGTGCCGCCGCGCATCATCGACCAGCGGGTGGGCCGCGGTGCCGTCCTCGAGCACGCCATCAACGAGTCCCTCGGCAGCTTCTACAGCCAGGCCGTCACCGAGACGAAGCTGCGCCCCTTGGGCCGCCCGAACGTCGAGGTCACCAAGCTCCCCGACGTCGACCAGGTCGGCGGAACGCTGGAGTTCTCGGCCGAGGTCGAGGTCCGCCCGGAGATCGAGCTGCCCGAGCTTGCCGGCATCACGGTCGAGGTCGAGGACCTCGAGGTGAGCGACGAGGACGTCGAGGGCCGCCTGCTCTCGCTGCGCGAGCGCTTCGGCACGCTGGTCGGCGTCGACCGCCCGGCCGCGGACGGCGACTTCGTCGTGCTCGACCTCAAGGCCGAGCTCGAGGGCGCCGAGCTCGACGCCGTCTCCGGCGTCAGCTACCAGGTCGGCTCCAAGACCATGCTCGAGGGCCTCGACGAGGCGCTCGTCGGTCTGTCGGCAGGCGAGACCACGACCTTCACCGCCCCGCTCGTCGCCGGCGAGCACGAGGGCACCGCCTCGACCATCACGGTGACGGCGAGCCAGGTCAAGGAGCGCGAGCTGCCCGAGGCCGACGACGACTTCGCCCAGCTGGCCAGCGAGTTCGACACGCTCGAGGAGCTTCGCGACGACCTGCGCACGCAGGTGGCCGCCAACAAGGAGAACAACCGCGTGGGCCAGGCCCGCGAGGCGCTCCTGACCGAGCTCGAGAAGGGCGAGGTCCCGCTGCCCTCCGGCGTGATCGAGGACGAGGTCAACCAGCACCTCGATGGTGAGGGTCGCCTCGAGGACGACGTCCACCGCGCCGAGGTCACCGAGCAGGTCACCGAGGCCCTCAAGGGCCAGATCGTGCTCGACACCCTCGCCGAGAGCCTCGGTGTCAAGGTCGGCCAGCAGGAGCTCGTCCAGTACCTGCTCTCCTCGGCCCAGCAGTACGGCCAGGACCCGAACACCTTCATCCAGGAGATCGACCGCAACGGCCAGATCCCCTCGGTCGTCGCCGAGATCGCCCGCAACAAGGCGCTCCTGCTCGCGCTGCGCGAGGTCAAGATCGTCGACAAGACCGGCGCTGCCGTCGACCTGAGCGCGTTCCTCGCCGTGCCGGACGACTCCGAGACGGACGCCGAGGACGAGGCGACCCCCGAGGCCTGATCCGGCCCGGTCACCAGCGCCTTCGCGTGGCCCCGCACCCCTGACGGGTGCGGGGCCACGCGGCGTCCGGGGCCACGCTGACCTGCTGCGCCGACAGCGAAAAGGTCCCGAAACGGGAGTGTCCGAGGCCTCCTGCGCGCTACTGTCACTGCACATGAGGACGGCGAGCGACACCCGGTCCGCACCCGCACCCGCGGGAGCACGGCAGGGCACGACGGCTCGCCTCGAGGTCGGTCACGGAACGGGAGACGGTGTGAACCAGCAGATGCCACAGGCTGCTCACGAGAGCGGCGGATTCGGGCTGAACGACAGCATCTACAACCGGCTCCTCAAGGAGCGGATCATCTGGCTCGGCTCCGAGGTGCGCGACGAGAATGCGAACGCCATCTGCGCCCAGCTGATGCTCCTCGCCGCGGAGGACCCGGAGAAGGACATCTACCTGTACATCAACTCGCCCGGCGGCTCCATCACCGCCGGCATGGCGATCTACGACACGATGCAGTACATCCAGCCGGACGTCGCGACCGTCGCCGTCGGCCTGGCCGCCTCGATGGGGCAGTTCCTGCTCTCGTCGGGCGCGAAGGGCAAGCGCTACGCGACGCCTCACGCGCGCATCATGATGCACCAGCCCTCGGGCGGCGTGGCCGGCACGGCCACCGACGTGCGCATCAACGCGCGGCTCATCATGCACATGAAGCAGGTGCTCTCCGAGCTCACGGCCGAGCAGACCGGGCAGTCGCTCGAGACGATCCTCAAGGACAACGACCGGGACAACTGGTTCACCGCCTCCGAGGCCCTCGAGTACGGCTTCGTCGACCACGTCGTCACGCACGCCGACGCCGTCTCCGGCGGCGGCGGCACCACGGCCGAGTGACCCGAACGCCGGGTGGCCCCGGGCGCACCGCGCCCGACCGCCCGGCGCACCGGCAGCCCGCGCTGCCACCCACAATCTTCAGCACGTGAGGGAGTAACCCGTGAGCATCGAGTCCCAGTTCGTCTCCACCGCGCAGCGCCTCGCCGGCGACCGCGGACTGCAGCTGCCGTCCGCCCGCTACGTGCTGCCCCAGTTCGAGGAGCGCACGGCCTACGGCTACAAGCGTCAGGACCCGTACACCAAGCTCTTCGAGGACCGCATCATCTTCCTCGGGGTCCAGATCGACGACGGCTCCGCCGACGACGTCATGGCGCAGCTGCTCGTGCTCGAGAGCCAGGACCCCGAGCTGGACATCAAGATGTACATCAACTCGCCCGGTGGCTCGTTCACCGCGATGACGGCGATCTACGACACGATGCAGTACATCAAGTCGCGGATCCAGACGGTCTGCCTCGGGCAGGCGGCCTCCGCCGCCTCGGTGATCCTGGCCGCCGGCCACCCCGGGATGCGTCTCGCCCTGCCGAACGCGCGCGTCCTGATCCACCAGCCGGCGATCTACGAGGGCTCCTACGCGCAGGCCACCGACATCGAGATCCAGGCCGACGAGCTGGACCGCATGCGCGAGTGGCTCGAGACCACGCTCGCCTCGCACACGGGCCAGTCCCGCGAGCAGGTCGGCAAGGACATCGAGCGCGACAAGATCTTCAGTGCGCTGCAGGCCAAGGAGTACGGCATCGTCGACCAGGTCCTCGAGAGCCGCAAGCCGAAGGTCCTGCCGCCCGTCGCATGACCTCTCCGGAGTGCCGCTCCACCGTTGTCCACGCAGATGCGTGTAAACATGGACATGTCGGAACATCGCTGCGTCCAGCTCTCGAAGGAGACTCCCGTTGACTCGCATCTCGGACGGTGGTGACCTGCTCAAGTGCTCCTTCTGCGGCAAGTCGCAGAAGCAGGTCAAGACCCTCATCGCGGGGCCGGGCGTCTACGTGTGCGACGAGTGCATCGAGCTGTGCAACGAGATCCTGGTGGAGCGGCTCACCGAGGCCGTCGAGGTCGAGGTGCGCGAGCTGCCCAAGCCGCAGGAGATCTTCGACTTCCTCGAGGACTACATCATCGGGCAGACGCAGGCCAAGAAGGCGCTCGCCGTCGCTGTCTACAACCACTACAAGCGCATCCGGGCCGCAGAGGACCCGCGCACGGTGGGTGACGACGCCGCCAAGGTCGACATCGCGAAGAGCAACATCCTGCTGGTGGGCCCGACCGGTACCGGCAAGACGTACCTCGCTCAGACCCTGGCCAAGCTGCTCAACGTCCCGTTCGCCATCGCGGACGCGACGGCGCTCACCGAGGCGGGCTACGTGGGCGAGGACGTCGAGAACATCCTCCTCAAGCTCATCCAGGCCGCCGACGGCGACGTCAAGAAGGCCGAGACCGGCATCATCTACGTCGACGAGATCGACAAGATCGCGCGCAAGGCCGAGAACCCCTCGATCACCCGGGACGTCTCGGGCGAGGGGGTGCAGCAGGCGCTGCTCAAGATCATCGAGGGCACGGTCGCGTCCGTGCCGCCGCAGGGCGGGCGCAAGCACCCGCAGCAGGAGTTCATGCAGATCGACACGTCGAACGTGCTGTTCATCGTGGCCGGTGCCTTCGCGGGGCTGGAGGACATCATCGGCCAGCGTGCCCGCAAGCGGGGCATCGGCTTCGACGCGCCGATGGCGACGCACGCCGACGGGGACCTGTTCTCGGAGGTGCGCCCCGAGGACCTGCAGAAGTTCGGGCTCATCCCCGAGTTCATCGGCCGTCTGCCCGTGGTGGCGAGCGTGAACAACCTCGACCGGGACGCGCTCGTGCGCATCCTCACCGAGCCGCGCAACGCCCTGGTCAAGCAGTACCAGCGGATGTTCGAGATCGACGGTGTGGAGCTCGAGTTCGAGGACGACGCGCTCGAGGCGGTCGCGGACCAGGCGCTGCTGCGCAAGACGGGCGCCCGCGGCCTGCGCTCGATCCTCGAGGAGGTCCTGCAGCAGGTCATGTTCGAGATCCCGAGCCGCGACGACGTCGAGCGGGTCGTGGTGACCCGGGACGTGGTGCTCGAGAACGTCTACCCGACGATCGTGCCTCGTCCCGCGAAGCGTGCGCCGCGCGAGAAGTCCGCCTGACCAGCCGGAGCGAGGTGCCCGGGCCCACCCGAGGTGCGCGACGGTCGTCCGCGACGGACGATGGAACCCTAGGTCGACCAACGACGACCGACGGGAGACGACATGTCAGACACCTTCTCGGACGACACCCGGCCCAGCGAGCCCCAGGCTCCGCCGCCGATCCCCGGTACTCCCGAGACGCCCGGAGTGCCGGGCGAGCCCGAGGAACCGGAGCAGCCTGAGCCGGAGGCGCCACCGGTGCCCCCGGTGGGCTGACCCGGCCGGATGTCGAAGGAGCCCGCGTCCCCTCGGGGACGCGGGCTCCTTCGACATCCTGGACGAGCCGCTCAGTCGGTCTTCTGCGCCATCGGGACGAAGAACGCGACCACGCACAGGAGCAGACCACCGGCGAAGATGTAGCCCTCGTGCGCCGGGTAGCTGAAGGCGAGGCTCATGATGTAGAGACCTGCCACGAACAGGGCCAGGCAGATCAGGGCAAACAGCGCGCGCATCGAGTTCCTCCGTGGTCGTGATTACTGCAACGAGATTATCAGCAGCGGGGCCCGAGGGGCTGGCGCCGAGGCGGGGTTCGGGCTATGTTCATGGTGACGAAACGTTTCGGTCATCGCTGACCGTTAGCGTGGCGTGGTCCAGCAGGATGCGTAGGCGCCGGGCCGCGACGTCGCACCTGAGTCCCGCGCCCGTACGGCGCGACCCGAGCTCGATGGAGAGTCACGATGTCCTTGAACCGAGTCCGCGTCCTTGCCGCCGTCGCCGGCGTGGCTTGCGCGAGCCTGCTGGCAGCGCCGCTGGGCGCGAGCGCGGCCGGCGCGCCGCCCGTACCGGTGGCGGCGGCCCCGGCGAACCAGGTGGAGGTGTCGGGCGTCGTGGGCTTCTCGCCGAGCCCCACGCCCGCTTTCCCCACCGGCTTCGACTGGTCCGCGCGGGCGCGGGCGTACGACGACTTCGCCTACGACTGGACCGACCGCGGCTCGTACTCGACGATCCTGGTGGACCACACGGCCACGAACATGCCGGCCGGGTCGACGTCGTACAAGATGCCCGCCTACTACGGTGACACCCGCGTCACCTCCATGGGGGAGAACAACGGTGACGGCTACCAGGAGGCGGTCGCCCAGATCGCCTCGGTGGTGAGCGGGACGCTCGTCGGCATCGACAAGTCCCACCAGGCCTGCGCCATGCCCGGAGCGACCAGCTGCGACTACGTGGACATGCTGCAGACCTTCTTCCACACCGACCTCGGCGTCGCGAAGGACACCCCGCTGCTGGGTGTCAACGGGGACGGCAAGAAGATCCCGGGGACCGCCGACGGCTGGTACGCCATGATCCCGAACGTCCTGTACTACATGCTCGGGGAGCAGTACCCGGACGCCGAAAACATGCAGCCGATCCTGCGCTCCATCGCGGACAAGTTCTACGACATGGTCGTGACCGTCGGCGGCGCGAACGCCGACTTCACGATGCAGGACTACAACTTCCCGACCGGCACCGGGACCGGCAGCAAGTACGTGACGAGCCGCGACGAGACCGCCGACATCGCCTCGGCGACCGCCGCGATCGAGCTGTGGGCCTACGAGCACTTCGGCGACGCCAAGTACCTTCAGGGCGCGCGCTGGACGATGGACGCGCTGGAGCGCGACACCACGAACACCTACTACGAGATCCTCCCGCTGCTCGCCCCGTACGTGGCGGCGCGGATGAACGCGCTCTACGGCACCAGCTACGACGTCGCGAAGTACTTCCGCTGGCTCATGAAGGACTCGGCGACCCGCAACGGCTGGGGCACGATGGGCAGCGCCGTCACGGGCGGCATCCCGCTGAGCTGGGGTGCTTACGACGTCTCCGGGCTCTCGGGCAGCCTCACGGACTCCGGCTTCGACAACAACTCCGCGACGAAGGGCTACGCGTTCGCGATGAACTCGTTCGCGACGACGTGGCTCGCGGCGACCGCGAAGTACGACACCCGGTACGCGAACAGCGTGGGCAGGTGGCTCCTCAACGTCAACAACGCCGCTCGGTTCTACTTCCCGGACCAGCTGCCCGCGGACAAGCAGCAGTACGGCTCCCAGCTCATCGACGGGGTGAGCAGCGGCGTGGCCGGTTCGTCCACGGGCTGGGCCACCGACGACCGGGCCGCCGCGATCGCCTACGAGGGCCTCCAGCAGGACGCGACGCGGGGGATCTACGCGACCAGCGACGTACCGACGCGCTCGGGGAACTGGGGCACAGGGCCCGACGCCACGGGACTCGGGCTCTACGGCTCGAGCTGGATCGGCTTCATGTCCGTGATCCACCCCACCGACGTGACGAACGTGCTGCGCACCGACCTGAACGCGCTCGACACCTTCGGGGAGAACACCTACCCGACCTCGCTGTACTACAACCCGAGCACGACGAGCGCCCAGCCGACGGTCGCGCTCGGCACGGGGTCCTTCGACCTGTACGACTCGGTGTCGCGCACCTACCTGGCGCGGGGCGTCACCGGGTCGACGACGATCACCGTGCCCGCGTCGTCCTCCGTCGTCCTCGTCACCCTCCCGGCCGGCGCCGCGCTCAGCACCGCGGGCTCGATCACCTCGGCGGACGGCGCCCCGATCGCCTACGACACGAACCCGCAGCGTGACCTCGCGCTCGGCGGCTCGGCGACGGCGTCGCTGGGCACCGGGGGCGCGTCGGCCGTCACGGACGGATCGTCGGCCACCTCGTGGACCACGACGTCGGCCGCCGCGCGCACGCTGACCGTGGACCTTGGTAGCACGCCGCGGCAGATCGGCGACGCGGTGCTCGAGTGGGGTGCGGCGCACCCGGCGACGTACACGATCGACACCTCGCTGGACGGGTCGAGCTGGTCCAGCGCGGCGACGGTCTCCGCCCCGGGCGGCACCGACACCGCGCGATTCACGGGACGCGGTGCGCGCTTCGTGCGGGTGACGGTGCCCGCGACCGGCGGCGCGACCCAGACCTATGCGCTGCGCGGCGTCTCGGTGCACGCGGCGGACCTGGCGCTCGGCGGCAAGGTCTCGGTCATCGGCACCGCGAACTCCATCAACGCCTCCAGCGCCCTGACGGACGGCTCGCTCGCGACCCGTTGGGAGTCGCCGACGCAGGACGCCGTCTGGGCCTCGGTCGACCTCGGCGAGGTCCGCCCGCTCGGCTCGGTGCAGCTGGTCTGGGAGACCGCGGCGGCCAAGGCCTACACGATCAAGGTCTCCGACGACGGTGCCACGTGGAGCGCGCCGGTCGCCTCGGTGACCGACGGCGTGAGCGGGGAGACCCGCACGATCACGCTGCCCGCGGGCACGAGCGGACGCTACGTGCGTCTCGACACCTCCTCGCGCACCACCACCTACGCCCACTCGCTGTTCCGGTTCTCCGTGTACGGCGAGGCCGGCGTCACGAGCGCCGCGACGGCCGGCATCGCTACGACCACCACGGTCTCGCTCGCCCCCGCCACGCAGGCCCCGGGAGCTCCCGAGGCCCAGCGGGCCGTGGCCACCGTCCAGGTCTCCTCGCAGACGGGCGAGACGCCGGGAGGGACGGTCCAGCTGCGAGAGGGCTCGACGGTCCTGGGCACGGCCTCGGTGAGCGCCGGGGACGCGGGCGGTCCGGCGTCGACGACCCTGCGGGTGCCCGCGCTCGGTGCCGGCACGCACGTCCTCCAGGCGGTCTTCACGCCCGCGTCCGGGTCGCACTGGGAGGCGTCGACCTCCGCGGGCGCCACCCTCACGGTGACCACCGGCGGGGTCGTCAAGGTGCCGGTGCAGCTCACCGTCGCGGCCACGGGGAAGCCCACGGTCGGCAAGGCGACCACCCTCAAGGTGACCGCCCGTACCACCGGGACCTGGTCCGGGGGCACGGTGGTCGTCACCGCGGCCGGCGCGAAGCCCGTCACGGTCACCGTCCCTGCCTCGGGCACGGCCACCGTCCGGCTCGCCAAGGCGGCCAAGGCCGGGAAGACCTCGGCGAAGGCCACGTTCGCGGGCAGCGCGACGCTGCAGGCGGCCACCGCGACCACGACGTTCTCGGTGACGAAGGCCAAGACGACCACGAAGGCCAAGGCCAAGAGGTCGAAGGTCGTGCGCGGCAAGAAGGCGACCGTCGTGATCACGGTCAAGGGCGCGGCAGGAACGAGCCTCAAGGGCAAGGCGACCGTCGCCGTCAAGGGGCTCAAGAAGAAGGGCACGACGACCTACAAGGTCACGGTGAACGCGAAGGGCAAGGCGACCTTCACGGTGAAGGCCAAGCGGCTCGGCACGCTGGTCGTGAAGACCACGTACCGGGGCAACGCGAACCAGGCCGCCTCGAAGGCCAAGGCGGTCAAGGTGAAGGTTCGCCGCTGACACCTGAACGCCGCACATGACGAGGGGTCCGCACCAGCCGGTGCGGACCCCTCGTCATGCGCGGCCGGGGCTCAGCCCTTCTTGCGGGCCTCGGGCTCGCCGAGCTCGCTGGCGAGCACGACGATCCCGCCCTGGACCGCGGCGTCGCCCTGCCCCTCGACCGCATCGACGAGCTCGAGCGTGCCCGTGGCGCGCCCGGCGTTGCGGACGTCGCTCAGTGCGGACTCGACGAACGCGCGGATCTCGGTCGGCACCGCGACGGTGGCGCTCAGGATCGGCGTGCGCATCGAGACCTTCGCCTCAGACTTGATCTTGCGCAGCGCGGCGAGCGCGTTGCCCGCCGCGGCGAGGATCTGCGGGTCCACGGCCGCCCCGGTGCGCAGGGCGTCGGAGGTCGGCCACGGGGCTCGGTGGATCGAGCCCTCGCGCCACCACGACCACACCTCGTCCGTCGCGAACGGCACGACCGGGGCGAAGAGCCGCAGCAGCGTGTCGAGCGCGATCGCGATCGCGGCGCGTGCGGACACGGTCGCGCTGTCCTCGTCCTCGGGGCCGCTGCCATAGGCGCGGTCCTTGACCAGCTCGAGGTAGTCGTCGCAGAAGGTCCAGAAGAACGACTCGGTGAGCTCGAGGGCGCGGGTGTGGTCGTACGCCTCGAGAGCCTCGGTCGCGCGGTCGACGACGTCGGCCAGGCCGGTGAGCATCCCTCGGTCGAGCTCGACCGTCACGCGCGCCGGGTCGAGCGAGACGGTGTGGGCGGTGCCCGCCTGCGGGGAGTCCCAGGCAGGGGCGCCGAAGGACAGCGCGAGCTTGCTGGCGTTGAGGATCTTGATCGCCAGGCGGCGGCCGATCTTCATCTGGCCCACCTCGAAGGCGGCGTCCGTGCCCAGGCGGGCCGAGGCCGCCCAGTAGCGCACGGCGTCGGAGCCGTGCTCCTCCAGCAGGCCCATCGGCGTGACGACGTTGCCCTTGGACTTGCTCATCTTCTTGCGGTCGGGGTCGAGGATCCAGCCGGAGATCGCGGCGTCGGACCACGGCAGCGATCCGTGCTCCAGGTGCGAGCGCACCACGGTCGAGAACAGCCAGGTGCGGATGATGTCCTGGCCCTGGGGGCGCAGGTCCATCGGGAAGACGCGCGAGAACAGGTCGTCGTCGTCGAGCCAGCCGCCCGCGATCTGCGGGGTCAGCGAGCTGGTCGCCCAGGTGTCCATGATGTCCGGGTCGCCCACGAAGCCGCCCGCCGCGCCGCGCTGGTCGGCGGTGTAGCCGTCGGGGACCTGCGAGGACGGGTCGATCGGCAGCTGGTCCTCGCTCGGCACGATGGGGGAGTCCCACCGCGGCTCGCCCTCGGCGTCGACCGGGTACCAGACCGGGAACGGCACGCCGAAGAAGCGCTGGCGGGAGATCAGCCAGTCGCCGTTGAGGCCGCGCACCCAGTTCTCGTAGCGCACGCGCATGAAGTCGGGGTGGAAGCCGAGCTCCTGGCCGCGCGCGACGAGCTCCTCGCGCAGGTCGCGCACGGTGCCGTCGGCCAGCGTCGCCTCGCGGCCGCCGTTGCGCAGGTACCACTGACGGCTCGTGACGATCTCGAGGGGCTTGTCGCCCTTCTCGAAGAAGTTCGTCTTGCGCTGGGTCGCGGTCGGCTCACCGTCCAGGTCGCCGGAGGCGCGCAGCGCGTCGACGACGACGGCGCGGGCGGAGAACATGGTCTTGCCCTGCAGCTCGGCGAAGAGCTCGCGGCCCTGCTCCGAGGTGATCCAGTCCGGGGTCTCGGCGATCACGCGGCCGTCGCGACGGATGATCGAACGGGTCGGCAGCTGCAGCTCGCGCCACCACTGCACGTCGGTGAGATCACCGAAGGTGCAGCACATCGCGATGCCGGCGCCCTTGTCGCGCTCGGCGAGGGTGTGGGCGACGACCGGCACCTCGACGCCGAACAGCGGGGAGCGCACGGTGGTGCCGAACAGGTGCTGGTAGCGCTCGTCGTCCGGGTGGGCGATCAGGGCGACGCAGGCCGCGAGCAGCTCGGGGCGGGTGGTCTCGATGTAGACCGGGGCGCCTCCGTCGACGGGGTGGAACGCGACCTTGTGGTAGTGCCCGGGGTAGTCGCGGGCCTCGAGCTCGGCCTGCGCCACGGCGGTCTGGAAGGTGACGTCCCACAGCCCGGGAGCCTCGGCCTGGTAGGCCTCGCCGCGGGCGAGGTTGCGCAGGAACGCGGCCTGGGCGACCTTCTGGGCGCGCTGGCCGATGGTCTGGTAGTGGTGCGACCAGTCGACCGAGAGGCCGAGCCGGCGCCACAGCGCCTCGAACTGCTTCTCGTCCTCCGCGGTCAGCCGCTCGCACAGCTCGACGAAGTTGCGCCGGGAGACGGGCTGCTGGTCGGCCGCCTTCACGCTCTTGCCCTCGGCCCCCTGCAGCGGCGGCTCGTAGCCCTCCACGTAGGGCAACGACGGGTCGCAGCGCACGCCGTAGTAGTTCTGCACCCGGCGCTCGGTCGGCAGCCCGTTGTCGTCCCACCCCATCGGGTAGAACACGTCCTTGCCGCGCATGCGCTGGAATCGGGCGACCACGTCCGTGTGCGTGTAGCTGAACACGTGCCCCACGTGCAGCGAGCCCGAGACCGTCGGCGGCGGGGTGTCGATCGAGTACACCTGCCCGCGCTCCGCGGTGCGGTCGAAGGAGTACGTGCCCTGCTCGGTCCAGCGGGCGTCGTAGGTGGCCTCGAGACCGTCCGTGGTGACCCGGTCCGGTACCCCGGTGACGGTGGCGGTGACCACGTCGGACGCGGTGCGGGCAGCAGGATCCTGGGAGTTCGAGGGGGAGGTGCTCATGGTTGCCGATTCTCTCACGACCGGAACACCATGGCCGTCGTCGTGGTTGACGCAGGTATGGCACACGTCAACGATCCCGCGGTCATCGAGCGGCTGCTCACCACCCACGGCCGGTGGGTGGTGGTCGGCCTCTCGCAGAACCCTCGGCGGGTGGCCCACGGGGTTGCGCACTTCGTCCAGCAGGGACTGGGCATGACGATCGTCCCGGTGCACCCGCGCGCCGACGTCGTCCATGGGGAGACCGGCTACGCGACGCTCGCCGACGTGCCCGGACCGATCGACGTCGTCGACGTCTTCGTGCGCTCCGACCTCGCGGGAGCCGTGGTCGACCAGGCGATCGAGGTCGGCGCGAAGGCGGTCTGGCTGCAGCTGGGCGTGGTCGACGAGGAGGCCGCGGCGCGGGCCGAGGCGGCGGGGCTCGACGTCGTCATGGACACCTGCCCCGCGATCGAGGCACCCCGGCTGGGCGTCGCGCGCATGTGACGCCGTCAGGCGCCGAGCTCGCGGTCCCGCGCGACCGTGGCGCGGATGCCCTCCACCACGGTCGCCACGAACGCGTTCTTCTCGAGCGCCAGCAGGCCCGCGATCGTCGTCCCGCCCGGGGAGCACACCGTGTCGATGAGCGCCCACGGGTGCTCGCCCGACTCGAGGACCATCCGGGCGCTGCCCGCGACGGCCTGCGCGGCGATCTGCGTGGCGACAGCCTTGGGGAGGCCCGCCTCGAGGGCACCGCGCGCCAGCGAGTCGATGAACAGGTACGCGTAGGCGGGGGACGAGCCGGCCACCGCGGTGAACGCCGAGAAGTGCTTCTCCTCGAGCTCGAGGGCGTCGCCCACCGAGCGGAACAGGCCGAGCACCTCTTCGAGGCTGTCGGCGCTCGTGCGGTCGTTGCCCGTGACCGCCGTCAT
>Ga0182735_1001132_pt1 | contig 18496 bp, 14 predicted proteins | sample eDN5th30CKraftMG_FD_128524 | JGI IMG/M metagenome (GOLD analysis project Ga0182735, IMG submission 128524) | Enriched Miracle-Growth compost microbial communities from Emeryville, California, USA - eDNA 5th pass 30_C Kraft MG (version 2) (version 2) ... | reverse complement strand
GCCGCGAGGGCTTCGAGCTGGCCGTGTCGCGCCCGCGCGTGGTGTTCAAGCAGGACGATGACGGCAATACGCTGGAGCCGGTCGAGGAAGTCGTCATCGACGTCGATGAAGAATATTCCGGCACGGTCGTACAGAAGATGTCGGAGCGCAAGGCCGACATGATCGAGATGAAGCCGTCAGGCGGCAACCGCCTGCGCCTCGTCTTCCATGCGCCCACGCGCGGCCTCATTGGTTACCAGTCGGAGCTGCTGACCGACACGCGCGGCACGGCGATCATGAACCGCCTGTTCCACGGCTACGAGCCCTACAAGGGCGAGCTGGCCGGCCGCAACAATGGCGTGCTCATCTCCAACGACCAGGGCGAGTCGGTGGCTTACGCCCTGTGGAACCTGGAAGATCGCGGCCCGATGATCATCGACGCCGGCGTCAAGGTTTACCAGGGCATGCTGGTCGGCATTCACACCCGCGACAATGACCTTGAGGTCAATGTTCTGAAGGGCAAGAAGCTCACCAACATCCGCACCACGTCGAAGGACGAGGCGGTGAAGCTGACGCCGCCGGTGCGCATGACGCTGGAGCGCTCGCTGGCGTGGATTCAGGACGACGAGCTGGTGGAGGTGACGCCGAAGTCGATCCGGCTGCGCAAGCGCTATCTGGACCCGAACGAGCGCAAGCGCCTCAGCAAGGTCAAGGAAGCCTGAGCCAGGCCAGCGCCAGACATCGTCTGGCTGGCGAAGATTGCAACGGCGCCGGGAGTCCCGGCGCCGTTTTTTGTGCGCGCGGCCAGGCAAGGCGCGCGCCTCGCGCCGTGGACCCGGGGGCGCTTATCGCGCCGTGAACCAGGCCCCTTGCAAGCGGAGAGGCAGCAACTCAAGGGCCTCCCGAGGTGAAGCGCCAGGGCGCCGCCTGTCCGCTGCCGCCCCCCCAGGCTCCGCCTCGCGCATCTCCTGCCCTCCGGCATCCGCCGGAAGACGCCTTTTCCTGAGTGTTGACTTGTGCATACACTTGCTTACGCGGGCGCGGCAAAGCATCGCGCCACGCTCTGGAGGGTAGACGCATGAGCAGGTTCAGGTTGCCGGCACTCGCCGCGCTCGCACTCGGCGTGACACTTGCGAGCCCCGCGCTCGCCCAGAAAAAATACGATCAGGGCGCCACAGACACGGAGATCAAGATCGGCCAGACGACGCCGCTTAGCGGGCCGGCGTCCGCCTATGGCGGCATCGGGCGGGTTCAGGCCGCCTATTTCCGCATGCTGAATGAGAAGGGCGGGATCAACGGTCGCAAGATCAATTTCATCCAGTACGACGACGCCTATAACCCGCCCAAGGCGGTGGAGCAGGTGCGCCGTCTGGTCGAGAACGACGGCGTGCTGACTACATTCCAGATCATCGGCACACCGTCCAACGCCGCCGTTCAGAAATACCTGAACGAGAAAAAGGTGCCGCAGTTGCTGGCCTCCACCGGCGCCACCCGGTTCACTGACCCGAAAAACTTCCCCTGGACCCTCGCCTACAACCCGAATTACCAGTCGGAAGCGCACATCTACGCCAAATACATTCTGGAAAATCATCCGAACGCCAAAATCGCCATCCTTTACCAGAACGACGACCTCGGGAAAGACTATGTGAAGGGCCTGAAGGATGGGCTGGGCGACAAGGCAAAATCGATGATCGTCGCCGAAGCGTCCTATGAATTGAGCGACCCGACCATCGACGCGCAGATGGTCAAGCTGAAGTCATCCGGCGCCGACCTGTTCTATAACATGTCGACGCCACGCTTCGGCGCCCAGGCCATCAAGAAGGCCGCCGAGCTGGGCTGGAAGCCGGTGCATATCCTCGACATCAACGCCACGCCGGTGAGCCAGACCCTGGTTCCCGCCGGGCTGGAGAACGCCAAAGGCATCATTTCGGTCAACTACGGCAAGGATCCGCTGGATCCGCAGTGGGCCGATGATCCCGGCATGAAGCGTTACAAGGAGTTCATGGCCAAGTACGCGCCCAGTGAGGATCGCGACAGCGGCGTCGCCACCTACGGCTATTCGACGGCCCAGTTCCTGGAGCAGATCCTGAAGCAGGCCGGCGACGACCTGACCCGCGCCAACCTCATGAAGCAGGCCACCAACATCAGGAACTTCAAGCCAGACCTGGCGCTGCCCGGCATGAACGTTGAGACGAAGGACGACTACAAGATCAACAAGCAGTTCCAGATGATGCGCTTCGACGGCAAGCGCTGGGTGCTGTTTGGACCCATCCTGACCGACGATTTCAAGGCGACCAACTGATCGGCCGCTGCAACCAGTAACGAAAAGGCGCGCCATCCACGATGGCGCGCCTTTTTGCTGTCTCGCCCGCCCTGGCTGGCGCGGCGCCAATCACGAAGGGCAACGCACAGCCCCAGACGCCGGCCAGGGCCCGCCGGAAACGCCAGCGACGCCGGGACGGGCCCCACAGGCGCAGGCGCGGCCGGCCGAGCCGGCCAGCCGCGCAACCCGTCTCACAGCCCTTCGAACAGCGGCGTCGACAGGTAACGCTCGGCGAAGGAGGGGATGATGATGACGATGTTCTTGCCGGCCGCCTCCGGGCGCGCGCCGAGCTCCAGCGCGGCCGCCACGGCGGCGCCAGAGGAGATGCCGGCCGGAATGCCTTCCACGCGGGCGAGCTGGCGGGCGGTGTCGAAGGCGGTCTGGTTACCGACGGTGATCACCTCGTCGATCAGGCTGCGGTCCAGCACGTCCGGCACGAAGCCGGCGCCGATGCCCTGGATCTTGTGCGGTCCCGGCTGGCCGCCGGAGAGCACGGGGCTGTCTTCCGGCTCCACGGCCACCATTTTCACGCCAGGACGACGCTGCTTCAGCACCTGGCCAACGCCGGTGATGGTGCCGCCGGTGCCGACGCCGGAGACCACGTAGTCCACTTCGCCGTTGGTGTCGTTCCAGATTTCCTCCGCCGTGGTGGCGCGATGGATCGCCGGATTGGCCGGGTTGGCGAACTGCTGCGGAATGATCGAGCCGGGGATCTGCGCATGCAGCTCCTGGGCGCGGGCAATGGCGCCGCGCATGCCCTGGGCGCCAGGCGTCAGTTCAAGCTGGGCGCCGAGCAGTTGCAGCATCTTGCGGCGCTCGATCGACATGGTCTCCGGCATCACCAGGATCAGGCGATAGCCGCGCGCCGCGGCGACGAAGGCGAGCGCGATGCCGGTGTTGCCGGACGTCGGCTCAATCAGGGTCGCGCCCGGCGCGATGCGCCCCTCGGCCTCCAGCGTGTCAACCATGCTGACGCCAATGCGGTCCTTGACGCTGGAGATGGGATTGAAGAATTCGAGCTTGGCCAACAGGTTGGCCTTCACGCCCTTTTCCGCCGCCAGGCGGGACAGGCGCACCAGCGGCGTATCGCCAATGGTGGCGGTAATGGAATCGTAAATGAGCCCGCGACCGGGTTTCTTGCCGCCTGCGCTGCTGGACGTATGATCCGCCATGACCTGCTCCCCTGTGGCATGTTCAGACGAAGACGACGCCTCGCATGAACAAAATGCAACCCTTTAGAAATCCGTTTGCCGGCGACGCCAGTTCGGGCCGGACCGTTCGCCCTGACCTGCCGGAAGAATCCGGCAGGGCCGGACCGCGCAGCCAGACGCTGGTCCGGTTGACGTTATAACCTGCAAGAAAATGTGCAAATGAATTTTTCACAAATCATATCGTGAAATCCATGGGCGCCGCCGTGTCGCCAAACACGCTGCGGGCTTCGGCGTCACGGCACAGATCCTCGACGGTGACGGAATCAAGCCGCTCAAGAAACGCCTCGCCCGCCTCCTTGACCGATGGTCCGATCACCAGCTCCACCAGTTTTGATTCCGGCAGGGGCGGCAGCCCCTCGTCTTCCTGCGCCGCCATCACCGCGCGCACGATCTGGCCGGCGCTGATCCGCCGCCGCTCCCGCGCCAGCTCGTAGCCGCCGCGCGGCCCGCGCACGCCCTTGAGAATGCCGGCGCGCACAAGGGTCTGGAGCACCGTTTCCAGATGGCGCGGCGGCAAACGGTGGCGCGCCGCCAGCAGTTTGGCCGCAACCGGCAGTGGACGTGCGTGAAGCGCGACGTCGACAACCGCTGCAATGGCAAGCACGCTCCGTCGCGACAACAGCATCATGGCCCGCTCTCCCCTACCCGCGCGCCCTTTGCAGTGGACCGCGCTTTCATCTGACGGGGCAGTTTTTAACAGCCTATGCCGTACGACAAAAGCTTTTCACTCCATAAAGTGTAAATTACGCACGTTCATCCACCCGCGCGCCCGCCGGGCGATCATCCGACACCCGTGGAGCCAAAGCCGCCGGCGCCGCGCGCGGTGTCGTCAAGCGCTGCGACTTCGCGGAGCCGCCATTGCGGCGCGGGCGCCGCCACCGCCTGGGCGATGCGGTCGCCACGGCGGATAATGAACGCCTCCTGCCCCAGATTGATCAGGCAGACGAACACCTCGCCACGATAGTCACTGTCGATGGTGCCAGGTGTGTTGAGCAGGGTCACCCCATGCTTCGCCGCCAGTCCCGACCGGGGACGGACCTGGATTTCCCAGCCCGCCGGCACGGCGAAGCAGAAGCCGGTCGGCGCCAGAACCCGCGCCCCTGGCGCCAGCGTGATCTCCCCGTCGATCGCGGCGCGCAGGTCGAAGCCGGCGGCGCCGGCCGTGGCGTAGGCCGGCGGCGGCAGGTCGGCCGCATGCGGCAGCCGGCGCAGCAGGATTTCCCCCACGCTCATGACGCCGCGCCGGATTGGCCGCCGCCCCCGCGCTTTCCCTCAGCCTTGACGCCGCCCCTGGCGAGCGCGTCGGCGATGCGGGCGACGAGGCGGCGCGCCACTTCGTCCTTGCCCATGGTCGGCCAGTCCTCGACGCCTTCCGCCGTCACCAGATGCACCGTGTTGCGGTCGCCGCCCATCACGCCGCTTTCCGGCGAAACGTCGTTGGCGACGATCCAGTCGCAGCCCTTGCGCGCCAGCTTGGCCTGCGCGTGCGCCAGCACCTTTTCCGTCTCGGCGGCGAAACCCACCACCAGTTGCGGTCGCCCCGCCTTCATCCGCGACACGCTTGCCAGGATATCTGGATTTTCCACCAGGTTGAGCGACGGCGCGCCGCCTCCGCCCTGCTTCTTGATCTTCTCCTCCGCCGCGCCGGCCACGCGCCAGTCTGCGACGGCGGCGGTGAACACCGCCGCGTCCGCCGGCAGCGCCACCTCCACCGCCGCCAGCATCTCGCGGGCGCTTTCCACATGCACCACATGCACGCCGGGGGGGGCTGGCAGGTTCACCGGCCCGCTGACCAGGGTGACGTGGGCGCCGGCCTGGGCGGCGGCCAGGGCGATGGCGTGCCCCTGACGGCCGGAGGAGCGGTTGGCGATGTAACGCACCGGATCAATCGGCTCATGGGTGGGGCCGGAGGTGACGAGCACCCGCAAGCCGGTGAGCGGCCCCTGCGGCTGCAACCGGCCAAAACCCGGCGCCGGCGGCGCGGCGCCCTGGCCCTGGTAGATGACGTTCTGGTATCCCACCTGGGCCGCGGGAGCGGCGCCCGGCCCGGCCAGGGCTGACTCCACCGCCGCGACAATCTCCAGCGGCTCGGCCATGCGTCCCACGCCGGATTCGCCGCGCTCGGCCATGGTCCCGGAATTGGGGCCGACGAACAGCACCCCGTCGCCCGCCAGCGCCGCCGTGTTGCGGCGCGTCGCCGGATGCCCCCACATGCGCGGGTTCATCGCCGGCGCCATCAGCACCGGCTTGTCGGTGGCCAGCAGGATGTTGGTCGCCAGATCGTTGGCCAGCCCGTTTGCCGCTTTGGCCATCAGGTCGGCGGTGGCTGGCGCCACGACGATCAGGTCCGCCTCGCGCGACAGGCTGATGTGACCAATGTCCGCCTCATCGGTGAGGGAAAACAGGTCGGTGAACACCTTTTCCTGCGACAGGGCCGCGGCCGACAGCGGCGTCACGAACTGCTGCGCCCCATCGGTCATCACGCAGCGCACCACGGCGCCGCGCTCCTTGAGCCGCCGGATCAGATCCAGCGCCTTGTAAGCGGCGACGCCGCCGCCAATAATCAGAAGGACCCGGCGACCTGACAGCATGGACGTCTCCTTCGCATTTATCACGGTGACAGGGACCACGCGCGGGCGCGCCCCCAAACCTGCTCCGCCATTATGCGCCCTTGCCTGACGCATGCGCGCGCCAATGGCAATATGCGGCGGCGGCCGGCCTCACATGCGCCAGACCAGCACGGCCAGCAGCACGGCGATCACCCACAGCGCCAGCGTCGCCATGCGTAGCCCCCGCCCCTCGGCGCGGCCGATGCGATCGGCGCTGTCGGCGTTGATGGCGAAACCCGTGCTGGTGGCGGCCTTCTCCAGCCGGGCCAGCACCCGCTCGCCCCGCTCCAGCGTCTCCGGCAGGCTGCCGATGCGCGCAACCAGCGCCGCCGCGCCGCGACCGATTTCCTCGATGCGCCCCGCCGGACCCAGGTTGCGGGTGATCCACGCCCGCACCACCGGGTCAGCGGTTTTCCACATGTCGAGATGCGGGTCGAGACTGCGCGCCACGCCCTCCACCACCACCATGGTCTTTTGCAGCATCACCAGCTCGGGCCGGGTCTGCATTTCGAACAGGCCCGTCACCTCGAACAGCAGGGTGAGCAGCCGCCCCATGGAAATTTCGTCGGCGCGACGGTTATGGATCGGCTCGCCGATGGCGCGGATGGCCTGGGCAAAATCATCGACGCTGTGCGAAGCCGGCACATAGCCGGCTTCGAAGTGCACTTCCGCCACCCGCCGGTAGTCCCGCGAGATGAAGCCGTAGAGAATTTCCGCCAGGAAGCGGCGCTCCTTGCGCCCCAGCCGGCCCATGATGCCGAAATCGACGGCAACCAGTTCTCCCCTGGGGTCGATGAACAGATTGCCCGGATGCATGTCGGCGTGGAAGAAGCCGTCGCGCAGCGCGTGGCGCAGGAACGACTGGATAATGTTCGCCGCCAGCGCCTTGCGGTCAAACCCCGCCGCGTCCACCGCCGCCAGATCCGTGAGCTTGATGCCGTCGACCCATTCGCTGGTCATCACGTCGCGCTCGGTGAACGACCATTCCACGCGCGGCGTGCGGAAGCCGGGATCTCCGGCGGTGTTGGCGGCCATCTCAGACAGGGCCGCCGCCTCCAGCCGCAAATCCATCTCGATGGCGACCGAGCGCGACAGGGTCTCCACCACCTCCACCGGCCGCAATCGCCGCGCCGCCGGCGCGAGCTTTTCAGCCGCGCGCGCGGCGAAGCGCATGGCCCCGAGGTCACGCTGGAACCGGGCGCGCACGCCAGGGCGCAGCACCTTCACCGCCACCAGCGCCGTCTCCGCTCCCGGCATCTCGCCAGCGGCCTCGCCTGCCTGCCGCCGCGCGCCTGGCGCCAGGCGCGCCATATGCACCTGGGCGATCGACGCCGCGCCAACCGGCTCGCTGAACTCCGTGAACATCTGGTCGAACGGCCGGCCCAGCGACTGGGCGATGATGGCCCGCGCCTCCTCCGTGGGAAATGGCGGCATCCGGTCCTGCAGACGCTCCAGCTCACGGGCGATGCGCACGCCAACCACATCTGGCCGCGTCGCCATGAACTGGCCGAGCTTGACCCAGTTGGGCCCCAGCCGGGTCAGCGCCGCCGCCAGCCGGCCCTCGCCATGGCTCGCGTCGGCGCCGCGCCGCTCCACCAGCCGCGCCAGACGCAGGCCAAGGCGACCAGCGGGCGGCAGAACCGCAGGATCGACCAGCGCCAGCGCGCCTTCGCGCGCGAACACAAAGCCCACCCCGGCAAGCCGGACGCCATAAATCAGGGTGCTGAACACGGTCTCAGAGCTTCCATCCTGAATGGAGGGCCACGACGCCGCCGGTCATCGGACGGGCCTTCACCCGGGCGAACCCCGCGTCCATGATCATCGCCGAGAACAGGGCGGCGTTGGGGAATTTGCGGATGGATTCCACCAGATAACGGTAGGGCTCGCCGTCGCCGGTCACCAGCTTTCCCATGGCCGGGATCAGGTGGAACGAATAGGCGTCATAGATCTTGTCCAGGCCCGGCATGTCCACATTGGAGAACTCCAGGCACAGGAAACGCCCGCCGCGCCGCAGCACGCGATACGCCTCCGCCAGCGCCAGCTCAAGGCGCGGCACGTTGCGGATGCCGAAGGCGATCGTATAGGCGTCGAAGGAATTATCCGGGAACGGCAGCGCCTCGGCGTTGCCCTGGACGAATTCGATGCGGTCGCCGAACCGGTCGCCGGCCCGCTCGCGGCCCACCGCCAGCATCTCGCGATTGATGTCGAGCACGGTGACTTCCGTGCTCTCGCCGCCGGCCTTCAGGGTGCGAAAAGCCACGTCGCCGGTGCCGCCAGCCACGTCCAGCACTTTCAGCGTCCGCGCCGGCGAGGGATTGAGCGCCGCCACCATGTCGGCCTTCCACGCCCGGTGCAGCCCGCCCGACATCAGGTCGTTCATGACGTCGTAGCGCTTCGCCACCTTGTGGAACACATCGTCGACAAGGCCCTGCTTGCTGTCGAGATCCACCGTGGAGAAGCCGAAGTGCGTGCGCGCGTTCGCCTCGCCGCCGGTCGCGTCATGGGTCGGGGCTGTCATGGGGCCATCCTTTCGCAGCCGGCAACATAGCGAAAGTTGGCCCGCGCCGCCATGTCCGCCGGCGCGGTTTCCGCTGGTGGTTTCCGGGGCGTCCGCCTTGCTGCGACTTTATGGCGGGCCATATAAGGGACGCGCCCAAGCCCCCCGGGGACAGGGAGCGCCCGAGGAGCCGCCATGCCCGAATTGCCCGAAGTCGAAACCGTCCGTCTCGGGCTTGCCCCCGTGCTCACCGGCGCCGTCATCGCCCGGGTCGAGGTCAACCGGCCAAACCTGCGTTTTCCGTTTCCTGAAGGGTTCGCCCGGCGGCTGACCGGCCAGACAATCATCTCCCTCGCCCGCCGGGCCAAATATCTGCTGGCCGATCTGTCGTCCGGCGAGGTTCTGGCCATGCACCTGGGCATGACCGGCCGCTTCACCATTCATGCGCCGGACAGCGGGCCGGCTCAGGCGTCAAGGATCGCCGCCTCCCCCGGCGCGTTCTATTATAACAAGGTGCTCGCCCCCCAGGGCGCAGCCGCGCCATCGCCGCACGATCACGTGCTGCTGCACCTGGCGAGCGGCGCCACCATTGTCTACAACGACGCCCGCCGCTTCGGCTTCATGGAGCTGGTGGACCGCGCGGGCCTCGATTCCCACCCGCTTTTCCGCAATATCGGCGTCGAGCCGCTGGGCAACGCCCTGGGCGGCGGCCTGCTGCGCCAGCTGTTCGCCGGCAAGGCCGCGCCGCTGAAGGCCGCGCTGCTCGACCAGCGCCTGATTGCCGGCCTCGGCAATATCTACGTCAGCGAGGCGCTGCACCGGGCCGGCCTGTCGCCCTGGCGCAAGGCGGGAACGCTCGACGAGGTCGAAGCGGAGCGCCTCGCCGGCGCCATCCGCGACGTGCTGACCGAGGCGGTGGCGGCTGGCGGCTCCACCCTGAAGGATTTTCACCACGCCGACGGCGCGCTCGGCTATTTCCAGCACGCTTTCCGGGTTTATGACCGGGCCGGCGCCCCCTGCCCCGCGCCCGGCTGCAACGGCGTCATCGCGCGGGCGGTCCAGTCCGGCCGCTCCACCTTCTGGTGTGAAAGCTGCCAGCGTTAGGGGCTCCATCGGCGCTCATGGACCGGAATGCGGCCGAACCCAGGGCATTCGCGCACATCCCGCGCCGCCAGACGCCCATGGACGCTGGCGGGCCGGCCAGGCTAGAGCATCATTGCGCGCCATCCGCCGTGAACGGTGAGGCGCAGGATGACACACGCCGCGCGGGCCACGCCCGCCAACCGGCGTCAGGGCAGGGAGTTGCACATGAGCTATGAAACCATCATCGCCGAGACCCGCGGCAAGGTCGGCGTCATCACCCTGAACCGTCCCAAGGCGCTGAACGCCCTGAACGCCCAGCTCATGGACGAGCTGAATCTCGCCCTCGACGCCTTTGAGTCGGACGCCAACATCGGCTGCATCCTGCTCACCGGCTCCGAGCGCGCCTTCGCCGCCGGCGCCGACATCAAGGAAATGGAAGAGAAGACCTATCCGGCCACCTATCTGGAGGACTTCTTCATCACCGGCGACCGCATCGCCGCCCGCCGCAAGCCGATGGTCGCGGCGGTCGCCGGCTTCGCCCTCGGCGGCGGCTGCGAACTGGCGATGATCTGCGACATCATCATCGCCGCCGACAACGCCAAATTCGGCCAGCCGGAAATCAAGCTCGGCGTCATTCCGGGCATCGGCGGCACCCAGCGCCTGACCCGCGCCGTGGGCAAGGCCAAGGCCATGGACCTGTGCCTGACCGGCCGCATGATGGACGCCGAGGAAGCCGAGCGCTCCGGCCTCGTCGCCCGCGTCGTGCCGGCGGACAGGCTGCTCGAGGAAGCCTTCAGGGCGGCCGAGACCATCGCCTCGTTCTCGCTGCCGTCGGTGATGCTGGCCAAGGAAACCGTGAACCGCGCCTTCGAGACCACCCTGTCCGAGGGCGTGCGCTTCGAGCGCCGGGTGTTCCACGCCCTGTTCGCCACCGCCGACCAGAAGGAAGGCATGTCGGCCTTCGTCGCCAAGCGGCCGCCGAACTTCACCAACTCCTGAGGCGCCGCCTCCGGTCGCCGGGCAGGCGAAGAGGCGCCATACATCAATGATGTATACCCGCATTCTGGTTCCGCCCGGCCGGATTGCGCCCTGCAGGAGCCACGCCCCGACGCGCGCCGCGCCGGGGCGTGGCCGTTTTTTGGCCCCCGCCGTGTTGGTCCATCGCCATGCCTGACCTTGTCGCCGCCGCCCACGCCCTGCTCGCCACGCCGCTGGACTGGGGCGGCGCCCTCGTCCCCGGCGCCAGTCTCAGCCTCGGCGCTGTTCTCCTGCTGGTCCTCGTCGCCTTCATCGCCGGTCTGATCGACGCCATCGCCGGCGGCGGCGGCCTGCTGGTGCTGCCGGCGTTGCTGGTCGCCGGGTTCCAGCCGGCCAGCGCCCTCGCCGTCAACAAATTGCAGGCGGCCTTTGGCTCGGGCTCCGCCACCTTCACCTTCACCCGGGCGCGGCTGATCGACTGGCGGGCCACGGCGCCGATGTTTGCCTGCGCCTGCGCCGGCGCGGTGGCCGGGGCCCTGCTGGTCAGCGCGCTGCCCACCGGCTTCCTGCGCCTCATCATGCCGCCCATGCTGGTCGCCATCGCCCTGTACATGGGCTTTGCCGGGCGCCCTGGCGACGAGGATCGAGAGCGCCGCCTTTCGCCGGCGGTGTTCACCGGCGCCGTCGCGCCGCTCATCGGCTTTTATGACGGGGTGTTCGGCCCGGGCACGGGCTCGCTGCTGATGCTGGCCTTCGTCGGCCTGCTCGGCCTCGGCGTCACCCGCGCCACCGGCCGGGCCAAGGCGCTGAACTTCGCCAGCAACGCCGGCGCCCTGGCGATTCTCGCCCTCACCCAGCCCATCGCCTGGCCGCTGGGCCTGCTGATGGGGGTCTGCGCCTGGAGCGGCGCCAGAATCGGCGCCCATCTGGCCATCCGCAATGGCGCGAAACTGATCCGGCCGCTGCTGGTCATCGCCTGCTGCGCCATGGCGTTGCGCCTGTTTCTCGATCCGGCGGGACCCTGGCGAACCCTGCTGGCGGAAATCTGCCGATTTTCCGCCCTCGCGCGTTGACGCCAGACGCGCCTGATCCTATAAGCGCCCCCAACAGGACGGCCCGGCGCCGTCCGCTTTGTTTTCACTCCCGCAGCGTCATCCCGGCCCCAGGCAGGAGATGGCCCCGGCAAACACAAGGACGGCGCGATGGCCAACACATCGTCGGCCAAAAAGGCGACCCGAAAAATCCTCGCTCGCACGGCTGTGAACAAGAGCCGCAAGAGCCGCATGCGCACCTTCATCCGCAAGGTCGAAGAGGCGATCGCTGGCGGCGACCAGGCTACCGCCGCCGCCGCCCTGCGCGCCGCGCAGCCGGAGTTGATGCGCGCCGCCCAGAAGGGCGTGCTGCACAAGAACACCGCCTCGCGCAAGGTGTCGCGTCTGGCCAGCCGGGTGAAGGCGCTCGGCGCCTGACCTACTGACGTTCAGGTATTGAAAGGCGCAGCGCCCTGTCGTTGCGCCTTTTTTATTGCTTTCACGACATCGCGCCCGCGGCGTTTTCTTCCGTCGGGCGGATTGACTCGCAGCCGCTGATATTACAGCTCCGCGACAGGCGCGCCGCCTCACAAGCGATCATTAATATCTGTTTATTATCAGCATGTTACGCTGCAAAGCCTCCAAACCCAATCGAATCATCGGCCCGCTGGCCGTTTATGACAGACCCGTCGTATCGCAATCATATGAATGTCACGCCGTCGCCACACCCGCCCTTTTCGCCCGGAAACTGACGTTCTCACAATGGCTTGCAAAATGCGCCGGAAGAACCGTTTCCGCTGCCGGGCCGCCGCCGCCGGTCCGCCAGGCGAAAGTTTCCAACAAGCGAGTTGCGGGGGCCGTCCCCCGCATGTAAGGTCACTTCACTCGGGTCACCCCGGGTTTTCCTCAAGATGTTTTATGTAATTCCACCCTTGGACAAGGGGGAGGAAGCTTGTTTCTTCCGCCCTTCAGGAACACATGGCGACCGAAGGTCAAAGCTGTTGTGTTCTGCGTGAGTTTAAGCGTGGGAATACTTGAGCGTCAGTACGGCGCCTGGCGCCTGCTGAACGGGGTGGCGTTTTGCCTGGACCATGTTGCGTTCACACGGGACGGATATCCGGCCCCGTAACGAACCTGACATGCCCGCCCCAGCCAACTGGAACCGCGCGTGACCGCGACCGGAAACGGAACGGTCTTGCGCCAAAAACCGAAACGGAGTGCGTAGGTATGCTTAAGGGTGAGATCAGCGCCGCTGGGAATGGTCACGACCTCCGGGACGCCGCCGCCGCAGATCACGCCCTTGGCAGCCTCGGCGACATGTCGCCGGAGGAGCGCGCCGACGCCTGGAGCGCCGTGCGTCGCCGCCTGCGCGCCGAACTGGGCGAGGATGTGTTTTCGAGCTGGTTCGGCCGGCTGGAGCTGGACGCCATTGCGGGCGAGACCGCCCGTCTCACCGTCCCCACCCGCTTTCTCAAGAGCTGGATCGAGGCGAATTATCTCGATCGCGTCCTCAGCATTTTCCGCACAGGCTTTCCCGGCGTCGCCCGGTTGATCATCGGCGTGCGTTCGGCTGGCGGCGCGGTCATTTCGCAGCGCATGCCGGACGAGACGCCGCGCCCGGCCCCGCAGGTCCAGAACCAGGCCCAGAACCAGGGTCATGTCCTCGCCGCCCCGGCGGCGCGCAGCGCGACGCCCGCCAGCGCGCCGGCCCCAGCCGCGACGGCGCCGGCCACGCCAGCGCCCCTCGCCAGCGCTGACGCCGACATTGTCGGCAACTCGCTGGACGCGCGCCTGTGCTTCGAGAACTTCGTCGTCGGCCGGTCCAACGCCCTCGCCCACGCCGCCGCCGAGCGCATCGCCAGCCATGACGGCGGCGCCCCGCTCTACAGCCCGTTCTTCCTGCACGCCGGCGTCGGCCTTGGCAAAACCCACCTGCTGCAGGCTGTCTCCCAGGAGATGGAGCGGCGCGGCCGCCGGGTCATCTACCTGACCGCCGACCGCTTCATGTATGGCTTCGTCAACGCCCTGAAGTCGCAGACCGCCCTGGCTTTCAAGGAAAAGCTGCGCGCCATCGACCTCCTGGTGCTGGACGACGTGCAGTTCATCCAGGGCAAGTCGATCCAGCAGGAGTTCGGCCACACGGTGAACGCCCTCATCGACGCCGGCCGCCAGATCGTCGTCGCCGCCGACCGGCCGCCCGCCGAGCTTGAGACGCTCGACGAACGCGTCCGCTCGCGTCTCGCCGGCGGCCTTGTCGTCGAGATGGGCCCCCTCGACGACGCCCTGCGCATGCGCATCCTGGAGGCGCGCATCGCCGCCATGCAGGTCAAGCATCCGGCCTTCCAGGTCGGGCCGGAAGTGGTGACCTATGTGGCTTCGGTCATCACCACCAATGGCCGCGACCTCGACGGCGCCGTCAATCGCCTGCTGGCCCACACCACCCTGTCGGGCGGCGAGATCACGGTGGAGACCGCCGAGAACGCCATCCGCGACCTGGTGCGCACCCGCGAGCCGAAGCGCGTCAAGATCGAGGACATCCAGAAGCTGGTCGCCACGCGCTACAACGTCTCGCGCGCCGACATCCTGTCCGAGCGCCGCACCGCGGCGGTGGTCAAGCCGCGCCAGATCGCCATGTACCTGTCGAAGCAGCTGACCCTGCGCTCGCTGCCGGAAATCGGCCGTCGCTTTGGCGGCCGCGACCACACCACCGTGCTGCACGCGGTGCGCAAGATCGAGAAGCAGGTCGGCGAGGACCGCTCCCTGTCGGAAGAGGTGGAGCTGCTGAAGCGCATGCTGCTCGACTGAGCCGCAACGTTTCGTTGAACCGGATCAGCCTCCGCTGGCGACAGCGGAGGCTTTTTGCGTTCCGCACGCCGCCGGCCAGCGCGTCATCAGCCGCCTGTCCATGCGGCAGGGCGGCGCCCGCCATCAGGACGGGCGCCGAATACCAGAAGGCGGAAGCGGAGGCGCGCGCCTTTACTTGCGAAAGCGCGCCGTGACTTTTGATCTGTTATGAATAATGGCGCAGCAGCCTGCGCCCGGGAGCGGCGCGCCGTCGCAAGGCGGCGCATCCCGCCCGCTGGTCATGCCGCCGTCGCCCGCTTTTCCGCGATGCGCGCCAGCAGGGCGGCGCCGACCGGCAGGATCTTGTCGTCGAACACGAACGCCGGGTTGTGCAGTGGCGCTGAAACGTCGCCGGTCAGCCACACATAGGCGCCGGGGGCCCGTTGCAACATGTCGGCGAAATCCTCGCTGCCCATTTTCGGCGTCTCGTCCAGATGCACCCGGTCGGCGCCCAGCAGTTCCGTCGCCGCTTCCGCCATCGCGTCGCACTGGTCGTCGTGGTTGTTCAGCACGTTGAAGATATTGCGAATCTCCACCCGGGCGGTGGCGCCATAGGCAGCCGCGATGCCTTGGGCCAGGGTTTCGATGCGCGCGCGAATCTTCCGCAGAACCCGGTCGTCGAAGGCGCGGACAGTGCCCGCCAGCGTCGCCTTTTCCGGGATCACGTTATAGGCCGAGCCGGCGTGGATGCGGGTAACCGACACCACCGCCGGCTGGTGCGGATCGATATTGCGGCTGACGATGGTCTGCATGGCCTGGGCCAGCGCCGTGGCCACCATCACCGGGTCAACGCCGGCGTTGGGCATGGCCCCGTGCGAGCCCTTGCCGGTGATCTCGATATCAAAGAAGTCCGCCCCGGCCATGGCCGCGCCCCGGCAAATGCCCACATGCCCGCTGGGGCCGACCGGGGCGTTGTGCAGGGCGTAAATCTCGTCGCAGGGAAAACGCTCGAACAGGCCGTCCGCCAGCATGGCGCGGGCGCCGCCCAGCCCCTCCTCCGCCGGCTGAAAGATCAGGTTGACCACGCCGTCGAAATTGCGGGTTTCGGCCAGATAACGCGCCGCGCCCAACAGCATGGCGGTGTGGCCGTCATGGCCGCAGCCGTGGAAGCGGCCCGGGTTGCGCGAGGCGAACGGCAGGCCGGTCGCCTCATCCATCGGCAGGGCGTCCATGTCGGCGCGCAGGCCAACGCGCCGCAGGTTGCCGCCCGCGCCCGCCGCGTCGCGCGCCGCCCGGCCGCGCAGCACGCCAACGACGCCGGTGCGGCCGACGCCGCGATGCACCTCGTAACCCCAGCTTTCCAGCTTGTCCGCCACCAGCGCGGCGGTGCGCGTTTCCTCGAAGCCGATCTCCGGCCAGGCATGCAGGTCATGCCGCCAGGCGACCAGGTCGTCCTGGAAGGCTGTGATGCTGTCGAGCACGTTTTTCTGCACGCCCATCTGGCCGGTTCTCCACGTCTGCCGGGCTCCATCCACGCGCCCGGCGTCCATCAAAGGCGGCGCGAAGCAGCAACAGCCAGGCTTTCCGCCGCCGGATCGCCGCCATGATGCGGCGCGCAAGGCGCTGCTGTCGAGCCTGCCGGCGGCGGAAAGAGCCCCGGGCCTGGAAGCGGAAGCCGTGCGGCGGCTGTGGAAGGAGCCCGGCGGGGACCGGGCGACCGCTTCCGGGCTTGCGCCGGAGGCGGCAAGATTGCATTGTCTCCAGCCCTGCGCGGGTCCATACCGGATCCGCCGGGCGCTTCTTCTGGCGTCGGGCTCGCCGCCGCCACGGTCCCTCCACAACGTCAACGGGTCAGGCCATGAAAGTCACTGTCGAGAGAACTGCTCTGCTCCGGGCGCTCGGCCATGTCCATCGCGTTGTCGAGCGGCGCAATACCATTCCGATCCTGTCGAACCTGCTGCTGCGGGCGGCCGACGGCGCGCTGAACCTGAAGGCGACCGACCTCGATCTGGAGGTCACCGAAGCCGTCGCCGCCGAAACCGCCCAGGCGGGGGCCACCACCGTGCCGGCCTATGTGCTGTACGATATCGTCCGCAAATTGCCCGACGGTTCGCAGGTGTCGCTGGAGAGCGCCGGCGACGGCGCGCAGATGCTCATTCGCGCCGGTCGCTCGCGCTTTACCCTGCAGGCCCTGCCGGAAAGCGACTTCCCCGATATCGCCCCTGGCGATCTGCCGCACCGCTTCACCGCCCCGGCCGCCGACATCAAGCGCCTTATCGACAAGACGCAGTTCGCCATCTCCACCGAGGAGACGCGTTATTATCTGAACGGCATTTATCTGCACGCCGCCGCTGGCAATGGCGAAACCACCCTGCGCGCCGTGGCCACCGACGGTCACCGCCTCGCCCGGGTCGACGTGGCGGCGCCGGCTGGCTGCGAAGGCATGCCGGGGGTGATCGTGCCGCGCAAGGCTGTCGCCGAGATCCAGAAGCTGCTCGACGGCGTCGACGGCGAGGCGGTGATCGAGCTGTCCGCCAGCAAGATCCGCCTGTCCATTGGCCCGGTGGTGCTCACCTCCAAGCTGATCGACGGCGCCTTCCCCGATTACCAGCGCGTCATCCCGGCCGGCAACGACAAGGTCATGGTGGTGGAGCTGGCCGAGTTCACGCCGGCCGTGGACCGCGTCTCGACCATTTCGTCCGAGCGGGGTCGCGCCGTGAAACTGTCGCTGCAGGAAGGCAAGCTGACCCTGTCGGTGACCAACCCGGACTCCGGCTCGGCGGTGGAGGAAATCAGCGTCGACTATGAGGGTGAGCCCCTCGACGTCGGCTTCAACGCCCGCTACCTGCTCGACATCGCCGCCCAGCTCGACGGCGACACCGCCTTCTTCAAGCTGGCGGACGCCGGCTCGCCCACCATCGTCCAGGATCGTGAAGGCGCCCCCGCCCTCTATGTCCTGATGCCGATGCGCGTCTGATTTTCAGGAAAGCCGGGAGCCGGAAGCAGGGTCTGGCGGGGCGGACGCCGCCCGCCGCCAGGCCATGTGGTTTCCGGCCGCGCGGCGCCGGAACAGCGTCATGACCTTACGACCGCGCATCACGCGCCTGATGTTGCGCGACTTCCGCAGCTATCGCGCGCTCGATCTGCGCGCTGGCGCCGCCCTGGTCGCCCTGGTCGGCGACAACGGCGCCGGCAAGACCAATATCCTTGAAGCCATCTCGCTGTTCTCCCCTGGCCGCGGCCTGCGCCGGGCTGAACTGCGCGACATGCGTCATATGGCCCAGGGCGGGGCGCCGGCTGACGAGGCCCTGGCTGGCGAGGCGCCGGCTGACGCCGCGACCTTCGCCGTCTCCATTACCCTGGATGAGGAAAGCGGCGGCGCCCGGCTGGGCGCGGCGCTTGAGGAGCGGGCTGGCGCGCTCTCCCGGCGCAGCCGCATCGACGGCGAAGCCGTCTCCTCCCCCGCCGCCTTCGCCGAATATGTCCGCATCGTCTGGCTGACCCCGGCCCAGGACGGCCTCTTCGCCGGCCCGCCCGGCGACCGGCGCCGGTTCCTCGACCGGCTGGTGCTGGCGGTGGACGCCAGCCATGGCGCGCGCGTCAACGCCTTCGAGCGCGCCCTGCGCTCGCGCAACCGCCTGCTGGAAGACCCGCGCGCCGACGGCGCCTGGCTTGACGCGGTGGAGCGCGAGGTGGCGGAACTGGGCGTCGCCGTCGCCTCCGCCCGCCGCGAAACCGCCGACCGCCTGGCCGCCCTCGCCGCCACGCGTCGCGACGCGCCCTCCGCCTTCCCGTGGGCCGCCCTGCGCCTCGATGGGGCCATCGAGGACATGGTGGCCGGCGCCCCTGCCCTTGATGTGGAAGATCACTACCGCCGCCTGTTGCGCGACGGCCGCGCCCGCGACCGCGCCGCCGGGCGCACCCTCTCCGGCCCGCAAACCACCAACCTGGCCGTGCGCCATGGCCCGCGCGACATGCCGGCCGAGCTGTGCTCCACCGGG
>Ga0182735_1001126_pt1 | contig 18548 bp, 16 predicted proteins | sample eDN5th30CKraftMG_FD_128524 | JGI IMG/M metagenome (GOLD analysis project Ga0182735, IMG submission 128524) | Enriched Miracle-Growth compost microbial communities from Emeryville, California, USA - eDNA 5th pass 30_C Kraft MG (version 2) (version 2) ... | reverse complement strand
GCGCAGAACGTGCACTTGTCCATCTTGCCGCGCACGCCGAAGGCGCCCTCGGACGGGAACTGCGGCGCCCCGAACGGACAGGCGTACGAACAATAGCCGCAGCCGATACAGGTATCTTTATTGTGCAGCACCACGCCTTCTTCGGTGCGGTAGAAGCAGTTGACCGGGCACACCGCCATGCAGGGCGCGTCGCTGCAGTGCATGCACGCCACCGAAATGGATTTCTCGCCGGGCACGCCGTCGTTCAGCGTGACCACGCGGCGGCGGTTCACGCCCCAGGGAATCTCGTGCTCGTTCTTGCACGCGGTGACGCAGCTGTTGCACTCGATACAGCGCTCTGCATCACAGACGAATTTCATTCTTGCCATGGCGGTCTCCTCAGGCCTTCGCGATGTTGCAGATCGTCGTCTTGGTTTCCTGCATCATCGTCACGGAGTCGTAGCCGTACGTGGTGCCGGTATTGACCGCCTCGCCGCGCACGACGGGCGCGGCGCCTTCCGGGTAGCTGGACAGCAGGTCGGCCCCCTGCCAGCGCCCGGCGAAGTGAAAGGGCATGAACGCCGTGTCGGGCCCGACCCGCTCGGTGACCAGCGCCTGTACGTTCAGGCGCGCGCCGGTGGGCGTGGACACCCATACGCGGTCGCCGTTGCGGATGCCGCGTTCGGCGGCCGCCTTCGGGTTGATCTCGACGAAGGATTCCTGCTGCAGTTCGGCCAGCCACGGGTTGGACCGGGTTTCGTCGCCGCCACCCTCGTATTCGACCAGCCGCCCCGAGGTCAGGATGATGGGGAATTTCTCGTACAGCTTGTCGGCCACGTTCTTCTGCTGCAGCGACGTGTACAGCGTGGGCAGGCGCCAGAACGCCTTCAGGTCGTTGTGCGACGGGTACTTGGCCACCAGGTCGGGGCGCGTGCCGTAGATGGGCTCGCGGTGCTGCGGGATGGGATCGGGGAAGTTCCACACCACCGCGCGCGCCTTGGCGTTGCCGAACGGGTAGCAGCCATGGTTCTTCATGACCACGCGGATGATGCCGCCCGAGGAATCGGTCTTCCAGTTCTTGCCTTCGGCCGCGGTTTTCTCGGCGTCGGTCAGTTCGTTCCACCAGCCCAGCTTCTTGAGCAGCACGTGGTCGAACTCGGGGTAGCCGGTGGTCAGGTCGGCGCCCTTGGAATGCGAGCCGTCTTCGGCCAGCAGGTTCACGCCGTCGCGTTCCACGCCGAAGTTGGCGCGGAAGTTGCCGCCGCCGTCCATGACGTGCAGGCTGGTGTTGTACAGGTTGGCGGTGCCCGGGTGCTTCAGTTCGGGCGTGCCCCAACAGGGCCACGGCAAGCCGAAGTAATCGCCGGTCAGGTCGTAGCCGGTCTCGGCGTCTTTGCCTGCCTTGGCGCGCAGGGTCTTGACGTCGAACACATGCATGTTGCGCATGTGCGCCTTCAGGCGCTCGGGGCTTTGGCCGGTGTAGCCGATGGTCCAGCAGCACCGGTTGATTTCACGCAGCACGTCTTCGATCACGGGCTCGTCCATGCCCTTGACCTTCTGCATCTTGTAGTTCTTGACGAACTCTTTGCCGAACCCCAGCTTTTCGGCCAGCTGGTACATGATCATGTGGTCGGTGCGGCTTTCCCACAGGGGCTCGATGACCTTCTCGCGCCATTGCAGCGAACGGTTCGACGCCGTACAGGACCCGCTGGTCTCGAACTGGGTGGCGGCCGGCAGCAGGTACACGGCGCGCTTGGGGTTCAGGTCTTCGGGCTTGCCCGGCATGGCGGCCATGGCGGCCGTGGCCGACGGATAGGGGTCGACCACCACCAGCAGGTCGAGCTTGTCCATGGCGCGCTTCATTTCCAGGCCGCGCGTCTGCGAGTTGGGCGCGTGGCCCCAATAGAACACCGCCCGCAGGTTGGTGGGCTGGTCGATGACGGACGGGTCTTCGAGCACGCCGTCGATCCAGCGCGACACCGTGATACCCGGCTTGGTCATCAGGTCGGCCGAGGCGTAGCGGCCCTTGATCCATTCGTAGTCCACGCCCCAGGCGTTGGCGAAGTGCTTCCACGAGCCTTCGGCCAGGCCGTAGTAGCCGGGCAGCGAATCGGGGTTGGGGCCGATGTCGGTGGCGCCCTGCACGTTGTCGTGGCCGCGGAAGATATTGGCCCCGCCGCCCGAGACGCCCACGTTGCCCAGCGCCAGCTGCACGATACAGGACGCGCGCACCATGGCGTTGCCGATGGAGTGCTGGGTCTGGCCCATGCACCACACCAGCGTGCCGGGGCGATTGTCGTGCAGGGTCTTGGCCACGCTGTACATGGTGGCCTCGTCCACGCCGCAGGCATCCTGGACCTTGTCGGGCGTCCATTTGGCCAGCACGTCGGCCTTGACCTTGTCCATGCCGTACACGCGCGCGTCGATGTAGGCCTGGTCTTCCCAGCCGTTCTTGAAGATGTGGTACAGCAGGCCGAACAGGAACGGGATGTCGGTGCCCGAGCGGATGCGCACGTACTGGTCGGCCTTGGCGGCGGTGCGCGTGAAGCGCGGATCCACCACGATCATCTTGCAGCCGGATTCCTTGGCGTGCAGCATGTGCAGCATCGACACGGGGTGGGCTTCGGCGGCGTTGGACCCGATGTACAACGCGACCTTGGCATTCTGCATGTCGTTGTACGAGTTGGTCATGGCGCCGTAGCCCCACGTGTTGGCCACGCCGGCCACCGTGGTGGAATGGCAGATGCGCGCCTGGTGGTCGCAGTTGTTGCTGCCCCAGTAGCTAACGAACTTGCGCATCAGGTACGACTGCTCGTTGCTGTGCTTGGACGAGCCGATCCAGTAGATGGAATCGGGCCCGCTTTCCTTGCGCAGTTCCATCAGGCGGGCGCTGATCTCGTTCAGGGCGGTGTCCCAGCTGATGCGCTGGTACTTGCCGTCGATCAGCTTCATGGGGTAGCGCAGGCGGTGTTCGCCATGGCCGTGCTCGCGCACGGCGGCGCCCTTGGCGCAGTGCGCCCCCAGGTTGATGGGCGAATCGAAAACCGGTTCCTGGCGCACCCAGACACCGTTCTCGACCACGGCGTCGATGGCGCAGCCCACCGAACAGTGCGTACAGACGGTGCGGCGCACTTCGGTCTTGGTGTTGCCGATGCCCACCTTGCGCGTTTCGGCCGCGTCGGCCTGCCGGACCAGCGCCAGCGGCGCGGCCGCCAGGCCGGCCCCCACGCCGATGCCAGAGCGGCGCAGGAAGGTGCGGCGGTCCATGGTGGGCAAAGCCTGCGACATGCCGCGCCGCAGGCTTTGCACGAAGTGCGATTCGGCCGGGCGCTCGCGCCCGGCGTCGGTTTTCTTGGTGAGCAGCATGCCAGGCTCCGTCAGACGAGAGTGGTCTTGTAGTACCGCTTGATGTGTTCGCTGAGGCGATAGCCGCCGCCCTGGGTGGGCGCGGGCGCTGGCGCCGCTTCGGGCTGCGCCGCCTGGCGCGCCCCCGGCAACGCGGCCGCGCTGGCTGCCGCGGCGCCAGCCGTGGCGGCGCCTGCCAGGAACCCCCGGCGCGAAAGTCGAGGATTTTTCTGAGGCATATCCGTCTCCTTCGGGGCAACTAGATATGAAATGCTTTGCATACTGTACCCGCTACACTCGCTTCGGGCAACGTCGGGCTGAAACGGCGGGCCGGCCGGTCAGCCCAGCATGTCGAACCCTTGCGCCTCGACGCTGAAGAAATCCCGCGCGAACCCGGCCGCGCAGGCGTAGAAGCGCGCGCGGGGGTGGGCGACGATCGCGGCGCACAAATCGTCCGCCCATGGCTGGATGTGCGCGGCGAAGAATTCGCGCTGGCTGGCCAGGTTGGCCACGGCCGCGTCCGGGCCGGCGATGAGCGTGCGCATGACTTCGCACAGGCAGGCGATGTGGTCTTCGGTCTCGGGCACGGCGGGGTCGCGCGCCAGGCCCAGCGCCGCCAGGTCGTCGCGCAGCCGGACCAGCGGCTTTTCGTTCAGGAAGCCGGCCAGGTAGTGCGAGCCGAACAGGTAGATCTCGGGCTTGCCCACGCCGCCGAACAGGGCCTCGTGCTCGGCCTGCACGGCGGGCGCGCCCAGGTCGCGGGCGCAGGCCGACAGCGCGTTCCACGAGGCTTCCAGCATGCTGCCGGGCGCGGCGGCCGGCGCGTCGCGCAATTGCGCCAGCAGCCCGGGCGCCGGCGGCGCATAGAACAGGTGCGCCAGCAGGCCGTAGACGTCGGCGCGCGCGGCGTCTTCGTCCGAACCGGCGGGGGCGATGGCGGCAGGCGACACAGTATGGGTCATAGGTCGGTAATGCGGGTTTCGTCGGGCGACGAGTAAAGGTCGATGACGCGGCAATCGCCGCACATTTTCAAGCGTTCGAGCGCGGCGCCCTGGAACATGGCATGGCCGCTCAGGCGCTGCAGCATGGCGTCCACGCCCTTTTGCGTGCCGTAGGCCTTGCCGCAACGCACACAATGGAAGGGCTGCGTTTCATTGAGCACCACGGCCTCTTTGCGGCGTTCGGACAGCAACAGGCGCGGCACCAATTGGATGGCATCTTCGGGGCAGGTTTTTTCGCATAACCCGCATTGCACGCAGTTTTTTTCGATAAAACGCAGCTGCGGCAGTTGTTTGTTGTCTTGCAGGGCGTGCGCCGGGCAGGCGCTGACGCAGCTCATGCACAGCGTACAGGCATCGGCGTCGACCACCACGGCGCCAAAGGGCGCGCCCATGCCCGGCGCGCCGGCCGGCAATGGGATCGCCTCGGGCAGCGGCGCCGGCGCCTGCGCCGCCAGGTGGTCCAGCGCCAGGGCCAGCGTGGCGCGCTTTTCCGGCGCCGCGGCGAAGCGCGCCGGTTGCGCCGGCGCCTGCGGATGCTGCAGCGCAAGGTCGCGCAGCGCGGCATCCAGCGCGTCGGCCGTGTCGGCGCGCAGCAAGTGCAAGTGGCGGCCCTGGTAGCCCAGCCCGTTCAGGATGCCCTGCGCCGTGTCCATTTGGGCGGCCAGGCCGTCCTGGTACTGCGGCGCTTCTTCCCCGGTAAGCAGCACGGCCACCTGGGCGGCGCCGTACGCTACCGCGGCCAGCCACAGGTCGAGGCCGACGCTGGCGGTATGCCACAGCGCCACCGGGATGACCTGGGCCGGCACCCCGTCGGCCAGCTTCAGCTGCGCGGCGCGGCCCAGTGTTTCCACCAGCCGCTGGCCGCCCTGCTGGCTATGCAGCAGCAGCACCGCGTCGCGGCCGCCGGCCTGCGCATAGGTGGACAGCAGCGTGCGCAGCTTCAGGGCCTGGTCGGGCGCGCGCGGGTACGTGTAGGCCATGGCCCCGGACGGGCACACGGTGGTACAGGCGCCGCAGCCCGCGCACAGGTACGGGTCCACCACGATCTGCTGGCGATGCGGGTCGCTGCGGATGGCCTCGGCCGAACAGATGTCGACGCAGGCGTTGCAGCCGACCGTTTCGTTGCGGCTGTGCGCGCACAGCGACGACTTGTAGTCGTAGAACTTGGGCTTCTCGAATTCGCCCACCATGTCGCGCAGGCGCAGCAGCGTGGCGGGGTCGCTGCCGTTCCAGGTGAAATAGCCCTGCGGCGGTTCGTGGCGGCGCAGTTGCGGCGTGGCGCCCAGGTCGAGCACCAGGTCGTAGCGCTCGGTCAATTGGCGAGGCGGGCGCTGGAAATCGATGGCGCCCGCCACCGTACAGGATGCGACGCAGTCGCGGTGCCCGGTGCATCGCTGCAGGTCGACCTGGTAGTCGAATGCGATGGCCCCTTCCGGACAGGCCGCCAGGCAGGCATTGCAGCGCGTGCACAGGTCCAGGTCGATGGGGTTTTGCTGCGACCAGGCCAGTTCGAATTCGCCCAGCCGCCCGTGCAGGCGTTCCAGCTTGCCGGCCAGCACCGGGTAGCGGCGCGCCTGCGTGCCGCCGTCGCGGCCTTCGCCTTGCACGAACAGCGTGACCTCGAGCACGTCGTCCAGCAGGGCGGCGGCCTGCTCGGCGCGGTCGAGCGGGCCGATGATCAACAGGCGGCCGGCGCTGCGGTAGGTTACGGTGGCGACCGGGTCGGGGTCGGGCAGGTGCGCGGCGGCCAGCAGCGCCGCCAGCTTGGGCATGGCCCGGGCGGCATCGCGGCTCCAGCCTCCGGTTTCGCGGATATTGACGAAGCGCACGGGCGCCACCGCGCCTTCGGTGGCGCGGCCCAGCTCGCCGAACAGGCGCTGTTCCTGCGTACAGGCCACCACCACGGGCTCGGCGCCGCGAATGGCCTGCTGGAAATCGCCGGCCTGGCCGCGGCACAGCAACGAATGCGGCGCCAGGGGCTCGCCCAGCGCCCGGCCCAGTTCGTCGGGGGCCAGCGGCATGGTGCGGTTGCAATCACAGATCAGGGTCGTCATGGCTGCGTACGGGCGGAATATCAGTCGTGCCGGCCGCCGGCCACGCGGGGCGCGGGCACGGCCGGGCTCGCCGGGCCGGATTCGGCCCGGGGCGGAAGGTCTGTTTCGGCGTCGGCGCCGGCATCGCTGTCGGGCAGCGCCGCGGCCGGCGCCTGCGGGTCGGCCTCGGTGGGCGCTTGCCCGCTTGCCGGCTCGGCCGCATCCGCGCCCGGCGGCGGCCCGGCGGGAACGTCGCCCGCCGGCTCGTCGGCCGGATCGAACATCGCCAGGGCCCGCGCGCTGGCCAGGCGGCGCAGCATGGGCGCGGGCAGCGGTTCCATGTTCGAGTAGTCGTCTATATAGGTATCCAACCCGTCCATGACGTTGTAGTGCGGGTCGGCGAACAATTTCTTCAGCGCGGCGTTCTTGACATCGGGCGCCACGCGCCGCGCCACGAAGGGCGCGAAGTCGGAATCGGGCGTCAGGGCGCGCACATCGTCCAGCGTCGGAGGCGGCGGTTCGGGAGCATCGGCCGCGCCGGCCGGCAGCGGGTCGGCGCCGGCCGGGGCCTCGACGTCGACGCCCGGCTCGGGCGGGACAGCATCGTCTTGCTGCCGGCCTTCGCGGGCCTGCACCTTGCGGCGCGACCAGCGGTGCAGGAACCCATCGGACTCGGGAGCCGTCATGGCGCACCTTCGCCGCGGAACTTCTTCAGGGTGGTCACCGAGGCCGGATTGCCGAAGCGGTCTTGCAGCGACTGGAAGCTGACCGGCCGCTTGCGGCGCTTGGGCTCGGGCACGTAGTGGGCGGCGATGAAGGCATTGAGCCAGTCGACCACGATGGGCGGCGCGGGCACTTGTTCGACGGTTTCCTGGGCGTCGAGCCAGCGGCCGGCGTCGTGATAACTGAGCGTGACGATTTCCGGCCGCGCCACGGGTTCGCCGCCGCCGTCGGGTTCGTGCATGCGCCACAATACGAACCAGCAGGGCGCGGGCGTGGTGACGTTCAGCACATAGCCTTCGGCGTCATCCTTGAACAGGCGCACGGTATAGCCGGGGTGCAGCCAACGTTCCTGGGCGTCGTCTTGATAAAGCAGCCGCGGGGCCGTGCCGAAGGCGGCCTCGTTGGCAACGACATCGTCCAGCACCCAGCGCCATTCCTGCCAGCGCCGCATCGGCCCGGTGATGCGCTCTTTGCGCATCACCACGGCGACATCCAGGCTGATGGGCAGGTCGTCGTTCATGGCATCGCCTATTGCACCCGGCTGATGGAGATGGCGGACAGCTTCGAGGAATGGTCTTTGGCCATGGCGGCCACCGCGACCGCCACCTGGCGGGCCACCGTCTTGTACAGGCCGGCGACTTCGCCGTCGGGGTCGGCCACCACGGAAGGCTGGCCGCTGTCGGCCTGCAGGCGGATATTGATGTCCAGCGGCAGGGCGCCCAGATAGGCCAGGTTGTAGTCTGCCGCCATTTTCTTGCCTCCGCCGGCGCCGAAAATATGTTCGGCGTGGCCGCACTGGCTACAGACATGCACCGCCATGTTCTCGACCACGCCCAGGATCGGTACCCCGACCTTTTCGAACATTTTGACGCCCTTTCGCGCGTCCATCAAGGCGATGTCCTGCGGCGTGGTGACGACGACCGCGCCGGTCACGGGCACTTTCTGGCTGAGCGACAGGTGGATGTCGCCGGTGCCGGGCGGCATGTCGACCACCAGGTAGTCCAGGTCTTTCCAGTTGGTCTGGCGCAGCAGCTGTTCCAGCGCCTGCACCGCCATCGGCCCGCGCCAGATCATGGCTTCGTCGGCATCGACCAGGAAGCCGATGGACATGACCTGCACGCCGTAGTTCTCGAGCGGTTCCATGGTCTGGCCGTCGTCGCTTTGCGGGCGCGCGTCGATGCCCATCATCAGCGACTGGCTGGGGCCGTAGATGTCGGCATCCAGGATGCCCACCCGCGCTCCCTCGGCGGCCAGCGCCAGCGCCAGGTTGACCGCGGTGGTGCTCTTGCCCACGCCGCCCTTGCCCGAGGCGACGGCGATCACGTTCTTGATGTTGGGCAGCAAGGCCACGCCCCGCTGCGCCGCGTGGGCCGCGATGACCGAGCGCAGGTTGACCGACACGTTGCCCACGCCGGGCACGCCGCGGGCGGCCGCCACCAGCGCGGCGCGCAGGGCCGGGATCTGGCTCTTGGCGGGATAGCCCAGTTCGACATCGAAGGCGACGTCGGCGCCATCGATATGAAGGTTCTTGACCGCTTTGGGGCCGGCCAGCGGCTTGCCCGTATTGGGGTCGATGACGGCCTGCAAGGCCTGCAGCAAAGTATCGGAAGCGACCATGGGGGTCTGTGCGTGAAAATCGGCAAGGGGAAAAAGGCCGCTGACGCGGCCGCTTCGGGCCATCTTAGCAGAGCCCTTTGCGTTACCGCATGCCGCGCGCCAAGCGCCCGCGAACCGGGCGCCACGCTGGTCTATACTGGCCGCCATACCGCGATGTTGAGCGCGGCGTTTCCTATCGAGTGTCATGATCGATACCAACGACATCACGGGCCTGATACTCGCGGGCGGGCGCGGCAGCCGCATGGGCGGCGTCGACAAGGGCCTGCAGAACTACCAAGGCATGCCCATGGCCGTGCATGCCTTGCTGCGGCTGGGCCCCCAGGTAGGCCAGGCCATGATCAATGCCAACCGCAACCTGGGCGCCTACGAAGCCATGGGAGTACCGGTGTGGCCCGATACCCTGCCCGATTTCGCCGGCCCGCTGGCCGGGCTGGCGGTCGGGCTGGAACGCTGCGAAACCCCCTACCTGGCCACCGTGCCCTGCGACTGCCCGCGCTTCCCGCTCGACCTGGTCGCGCGGCTGGCCGACGGGCTGGCCGAGCACGACGCCGACATCGCCATGGCTGCCACCCTGCAAGACGGCAAGCTGCGCACCCAGCCGGTGTTCTGCCTGATGAAAACGTCGCTGCTGCCCAGCCTGCTCGAATTCCTGCACGGCGGCCAGCGCAAGATCGATGCCTGGACGGCCCTGCACCGCTGCGTCGAAGTGCGCTTCGACGACGCGCAGGCCTTCGCCGGCGCCAACACCCTGGCCGAACTCCAGCAACTGCAGCCATGACCCGCCCCCTGCCTCCCAGCCTCGCGTCCATCGCCTCCTGCATCAGCGGCTACGATCCGGCCGCCCTGCCGGTCGCGCAGGCGCGTGCCTTCATCGACCAGCTGGTGCCCCGCCTGGACGCCACCGAGATGCTGCCGCTGCGCTCGGCGCTGGGCCGGGTGCTGGCGCGCGACGTCGTATCGCACCTGAACGTGCCCGCCCACGACAATTCCGCCATGGACGGCTACGCCTTCGCCGGCCGCGACCTGGCGGCCGACGCCGACACCGTGCTGCAAGTGGCCGGGGCCGGCCTGGCGGGCACGCCGTACACCGGCCAGGCCGCGCCGGGGCAATGCGTGCGCATCATGACGGGCGCCGTCATGCCGGCCGGCCTGGATACCGTCGTGCCGCAGGAATTCGTACGCCAGGACGGCGACCGCATCGTCGTGCCGGCCGGCGCGGTGCGCCCGGGCGACAACCGCCGCCTGGCCGGCGAAGACCTGGCCATTGGCGACAGCGCGCTGGCCGCCGGCCGCGTGCTGCGCCCGGCCGACATCGGCATGCTGGCCTCGCTGGGCCAGGCCGAAGTCTCCGTGTTCCGGCGCCTGCGCGTGGCGTTCTTTTCCACCGGCAACGAACTGCGCTCCATCGGCGAGCCCCTGGACGAAGGCTGCGTATACGACAGCAACCGCTATACGCTCTGGAGCATGCTGCGGCGCCTGGACGTGGACGTCCTGGACATGGGCGTGGTGCGCGACGACCCGCAAGCCCTGGCCGACGCCTTCAGCAAGGCGGCCGCCCACGCCGACGCGGTGATCACCTCGGGCGGCGTCAGCGTAGGCGAGGCCGACCACACCAAGACCGTCATGGCGCAATTGGGCGACGTGCTGTTCTGGCGCATCGCCATGCGGCCGGGCCGGCCCATGGCCATCGGCCGCATCCGCGCCGAGCACGGCGACGCCATCCTGTTCGGCCTGCCGGGCAACCCGGTGGCGGTCATGGTCACGTTCTACGCGCTGGTGCGCGATGCCCTGCTGGCCATGGCCGGCGCCGCGCCGCAGCCCCTGCCGTTGCTGCGCTGCAGCGCGGCGCGCGCCATCCGCAAGAAGCCCGGCCGCACCGAATACCAGCGCGCCATCGTCACGCCCGCGCCCGACGGCGGCTGGCAGGCCAGCGTCACCGGCTCGCAAGGCTCGGGCATCCTGCGCAGCATGAGCCAGGCCAACGGCCTGATGGTGCTGCACCACGATCAGGGCGACGTCGCGGCGGGCCAACTGGTCGACGTGCTGCCCTTCGAAGGCCTGATCTGAACCGAACGCCCCTGTAACGAGCCACGAATGACAAGAATCATAGGCTTTGCCGGATGGAGCGGCGCGGGCAAGACCTCGCTGCTGACCAAGCTGATCCCTTGCCTGAAAGCCCGCGGCTACAGCGTATCCACCCTGAAGCACGCGCACCATGCCTTCGACATCGACACACCGGGCAAGGATTCCTACCGGCACCGCGAATCGGGCGCCACCGAAGTGCTGGTGGCGTCGTCGGCGCGCTGGGCCCTGATGCACGAACTGCGCGGCGCCACCGAACCCGAACTGGGCCAGTTGCTGGGCGCCATGAGCCCGGTCGACTTCATCCTGGTCGAGGGCTTCAAGCGCAACGCCCACATCAAGATCGAAGTGCACCGGCAGGCCAACGGCAAGCCCTGGCTTTACCCGGACGATCCCAGCATCGGCGCCATCGCCAGCGACGTCGCCCCCCATGGCGGCACGCTGCCATACGTGCCGCTGGACGACAGCGAAGCCGTGGCCGACCTGGTCGAAGCCCTGGCCTGGCCGCTGGACGTGGCGGTGGCGCGGCTGGCCGCGCCGGCGGGCGCCTGACGCGCAGTCCGCGCGGCGTCGCCCCTCAGGTCATGAAGATGCCGCCGTTGATGTCGAGGCAGGCTCCGTTGATATAACCGGCCGCCTCGCTTGCCAGGAACACCACCAGCCCGCCAACCTCCGCGGGCTCGCCGAAGCGGCCGGCGGGAATCATCTTCAAGGTATCGGCCAGCAATGCCGGATGCGTGGCGCTGGCCATCGCCGTGACGATGCGTCCCGGCGCCACGCTATTGACGGTAATGCCCTGGCTGCCGTAGGCGCCCGCCAGCGCGCGGGTCAGCCCCAACAGCGCCGTCTTCGACGCATGGTAGTCCAGCCCCGACACCGGTACGTAGGTGCGGGCGGCCCGCGAAACGATATTGACCACGCGCCCGAAGCCTTGCCGGGCCATCGCGGGCATCAGTTCGCGGCAAAGCATAAACGGAGCGGTCACGTTGATCCGGTGAACGCGCTCCCATTGCTCGGTGGTGATCTCGGGCAGGGGAATAGGGCCGCCCTGGCCCTTGGGCGAAACGCCCGCGCAATTCACCAGCACATCGCATGCGCCGCCCGCCTGTGCCAGGCACCAGCGAGCCGCGTCGATCAGTTGCGCCTCGTCGGCCACATCGACGACGCGCCCCTGCGCCTGGCCCGGCCGCGCGCCCAGCGACCTGGCCGCCTCGACCACCCGTGGGCTGACGTCCAGCAAGTAGACCCGATAACCCGCCTCGGCCAGGCTGGCGGCGATGGCCAGGCCGATGCCGCCGGCGCCTCCGGTGACCAGCGCCGACCGACCGCCGGCGGTCATCCCGCGACTCCCGCCGCCTGGCCCGGCGCGGGCATGGCCCGTGGCTGGGCATCGAAGGAAGCGATCAGCGCCTTATAGGAAAGCTCGGTGGCGATGCGGGCATCGATCACCGAGGGCACATCGGCCAGCAGCGCCTCGCGCACCGCGGTCGCCAACTGTTCCGGCGTATCGACCCGCACGCCATGGCACCCCATGGAACGCGCAATGGCCGCATGATCGAAGTCGTGGAACTGGGCCGCGAACGGGCCGCGGATGTGCGTCGACCATCCCAGCATCTGGTTGTTGAAGATCAGCGTAATGATCGGAATGCCCGCCTCGATGGCGGTCATGAGTCCGTTCATCGACATCGAGAACCCGCCGTCGCCGCACACCGCCACCACGGGTTTGTCGGGGTGCACCAGCTTGGCGCCCATTGCCGCCGGAATGGCGTAGCCCATGGGACCAGCCCCGGCGGCCTGCAGGAAGCCGCCGGCTTCGCGCGTCTTGTAGTAGCGCATCATGAAAATGCGGTTCTCGCCCGCATCGCAGCAGACGATGGCGTCCGACGGCAGCACATGCTGCAGCTCGGCAATCAGCCGCGGGGGCGACATCGGCAGCGCGGAATCCCGGGCCTGGGCGGCTTCCGCTTCGGCGTGCGGGCCGCGATAGGCCTTCGCGCGGGCGGCGCCCTGGCCGTTGGCGCCTTGCGCCGCTTCGCGCAAGGCTTCCAGCGCAACCGCCGCCTCGCCGATCACCACGTGATCGGCCGGAAAACTCCAGGACGCGTTCAGCGGCTCGATATCCAGCTGGATGAGCGTCTGGCGGCGCGGGTCGATCAGCGCCGGGTTCTCGTAGGCAGTGTCCGACGCGGTGAGCTTGGTGCCGACCGCCACGATGACATCGGCGTCGGCCACGCAGGCGTTGGCCGCCGGATGCCCGAAGGTGCCGTACAGCCCCAGCGCCAACGCATGCGACTCGGCGAACACGCCCTTCCCGGAGGGCGACGTCACCACGGGAATATTGAGGCCCTGCGCGAACGCGTGCAGCATCGAGTAAGCCTTGCCGATGCGCACGCCATTGCCGGCAATGATGACGGGGCGCCTGGCCGTCTTCAGCGCATGGGCGGCCTGGGCGACGGCTTGCGGGTCGACCCATGCGGGCTTGCGGTTCAGGTAGGCCTGCGTGTGATAAAGGCGCGGCGCATCGTCCTGGCCCACTTTGCCGCTGAAGGCCGATATGCTGAACAGCACGGCCACCGGGCCGGGCGCGCCGGTGGTGGCGTGCTTGATGGCCAACTGGGTGGCATGGACCGCGCCGGCCGGGTGATGGGCCTCGAAGACTTGCTTGGCCACGCCCTTGAAACTCAGGCGCGCGTCCCAGCCGCCATAGTCGCCGCGCCCGCTTTGGTAAGGGCCGTGCAGCGACAGGTCAGGGGTGTCGCTGAAATCCGTCAACAGCAGCATGGGCGAACTCGACAGGTGCGCTTCGATGGTGCCCAGCAACCCATTGCCCAGCACCCACGGCCCTTGCCCGACCAGCACGCCGGGCTTGCCCGTCAGCCGGCCATAGACCTCCGCCATCGCGCTGCCCAGCGATTCTTCGCGCACCAGCACGGTACGGATGTCGTCCTGGTATTTCTCCAGCGCCGCCCAGATGTGGCCGGAATGGCCGCCGGCAATGCCGAATACGGTGTCGATGCCGGCCTCTTTCAATACCTGGACGACGGCGTGCGCGGCGTCGCGAGGGTCTTGCAGCAGTGGTGCGGTTGTCATGCTTGGTCCTGTATGCCTGCTTGTCGATGTGGAAACAAGGCGGGACACGCAAGAATGCCGTCGCGCATCCGTCCGCCCGGTACCTGGAAGATTTTGAAGGCGCGCCGACAGGCTGGCAATTTTGGAATTTTCAACTTGCTTATAAGCGTCTTAAATGCGGCCACGGCGATCGCGGCGAGCTTAAAGAGGCTTAATAACCGGCTTTGAAAATTGCAATAATCCAAGGGTCTTTCCTTCTTTAGACTATGCGGCACAGAGCGCCGCACGCGCAAAAAACAAAGGAGGAAGGCATGCAATCATCACGCAGCACATTCAAGCCGCTGGCCGGGCTGTTCGCCCTGCTGGCCGCCGCCACCCTGGCGTCGGCGGCGCACGCGGCATACCCCGAACGGCCCATCACCATGGTGGTGAACTTCGGGCCTGGCGGCGTCACCGACCTGATGGCCCGCGCCCTGGCATCGGGCATGGAAAAAGACCTGGGGCAACCCGTGGTCATCCAGAACAAGCCCGGCGCGCTGGGCACGCTGGGCCCCGCGTACGTCGCCAAGCAGGCGCCCGACGGGTACACACTGGCGATTGTCTCGGCATCGGTGGTCACCACCACGCCGCACCTGATGGATGTCTCGGTCAAGCCCGAAGACCTCGTCCACGTGGCCGGCTTCGGCAAGAACCGCTACGGCATCGTGGTGCGCCAGGACTCGCCGTTCAAGACGGTGGCCGACCTGGTGCAAACCGCCAAGGGCAGCCAGTCGGTGTTCTTCGGATCTCCGTCCACGCCCAACAGCCTGATTTTCTTCGACCTGGGCAGAAAAACCGGCGGCAAATTCGAACTGATCTCTTACAAGGCGGGCCCCGAGGCATCGCTTGCCCTGCTGGGCGGCCAGGTGGCGGTGATCGCGGCCAACCCGCCCGATGTCATGAGCCACCTGCAGGCGGGCAAGCTGCGCCTGCTGGCGTCGGGAAGTTCGCAGCGCTGGCCGGAATACCCCGACGTGCCGACCCTGAAGGAAGCGGGCTATGACGTATCGGTGGAAGCCTGGGCGGGGGTCGCGGTTCCGGCGGGCACCCCGCCTGCCATCGCGGGCCGGCTGGAAAGCAGCATGAAGCGCGCGCTGGAAATGCCGGAAGTCCAGGCCAAGATCCGGCAGATCGGCGCGGACCCGGAATTCATGGGCGGCCAGGCCTACACGCAATACCTGATGCAGGAACGCGAAAAGACCGGCGCCATCATCAAGGATGCGGGGATACCAAGAATCAAGTAGAAGTCGTAGCATCCTGCAGCTATGGACCTACAGCACATCAAGGCATTCGTGGCGGTCGCGCGCGAGGGCAACCTGACGCGCGCCGCCGACCGCCTGCACCTTACCCAGCCCGCCGTCAGCATCCAGCTGAAGAACTTCCAGCAAGACCTGGACTTGACCTTGCTGGTGCGCAGCAACAAGGGGCTGACGCTGACCGGCGACGGCGAAGAGATCCTGCCGCTGGCCGAGCGCGTGCTGGCCGCGGTCAGCCAGCTGCAAGAGCGCGCCTCGCACATGCAAGGCAGCCTGGGCGGGGAATTGTCCATCGGCACCACGATGAACCCCGAGATCACGCGGCTGGGGCCCTTCCTGCGCAACCTGATCACCACCTACCCGCGCATGCGCACCAAGCTGCATCACGGCATGACGGGCCTGGTGAAAAGCGAGATTCTCAAGGGCGCGCTGGACGCCGGCTATTACGTGGCGGGGCCCGAAGAAAGCTTGCCGCCCGAGCTGTACGCCGAACACCTTACGGTGTTTACCCACTTCATCATCGCGCCGCAGGGCTGGCGGTCCCGCGTGGCCGGCAAGAGCTGGAGCGAACTGGCGCGCCTGCCATGGATCTGGCCTTATCCCAACTCGGTTTACAACCGGCTGCTTTCCGCCCGGTTCAAGGCCCACGGGCTGATTCCCAACATCGTCGCCGAAGCCGATGTGGAAGCCTCGATGCTGGACATGGTGCGTTGTGGCATGGGGCTTTCGCTGGCGCGCCAGCCCGTGGCGATTCGCGAGGCGGAAACGCACGGGCTCATCTACCTTGATGAACTGCCGCTGCCCTCGAACCTGTATTTCATTGCCGCGGCCAGCCGCAAAGAAGAATCGGCCATCGCGGCCGCATTCAAGGCGGTCAAGGACGCTTTTTCGGTCTGACGTTCATGGCGCCGCATCGCCGGCAATGCGAAATAACGAAGTTAAAAATCGCATTTAATAATTTATCAATAGGCACTCTTATCACGCGTCTCTAGAATTCGTGTTGCCAATTCCGGCGTCCGGTGCAGGGCTTGTCGCTGCACACCGAACGCAGGCCCCACCGGCCTGCCCGAATGTCGTTGAAGAAGATGGAATCCAACACGAAGAACAGAACCGCGCTGGTCACCGGCGCGTGCGGCGGCCTGGGCCAAGCCATTTCGTCGCGCCTGTGCCAGGCGGGCTACCCGGTGTTGCTGCTAGACCTGGACGAACGCGTCCAGGCGCAAGCCCACGCCTTGGCAGAGCAAGGTTATCGCGCCCGCGCGGTGATATGCGACATCACCGACGAAGAGGCGGTCAAGGCGATGTTCGGCCAGTTCGATGCGCAAGGCACGCGGGTCGATATCCTGGTCAATAATGCCGGCATCTCGCCCAAGCGGCAGGGCAAGAGCCTGCCGCCGGACGAAATCAGCCTGGCCGAATGGCAGGCCGTGCTGAACGTGAACCTGACCGCGCCTTTCATCCTGTGCCGCAATGCCGCGTCCCGCATGCGCGCCAACGGCTGGGGCCGGATCATCAACATGGCCTCGGTGGCCGGGCGCACCCGCTCGATGGTGTCAGGCGCCCACTATTCGGCCTCGAAGGCCGGGCTGATCGGCTTCTCGCGCTTCTTCGCCTCGCGCGTGGCCAAGGACGGCATCACCGTGAATTGCATCGCGCCGGGCACCATCAATGCCGGCCTGGGCGGGCAGCTCGATGCGCAGATGACCGAAAACTACAAGGCGAACATCCCGGTAGGCCGCATCGGCGAAGCGCACGAAGTGGCCGCGATGGTCGCCTACCTGGCCGGCGAGGACACCAGCTTCGTGACCGGCGCCATTTTCGACATCAACGGCGGCTACTTCATGCCATGAGCCGTCGCCGGCCCCCCCACAACAGACCCCACGCCTGAGGAGACACCTACCGTGAGGAAGCTCTTGCTTGCCGCGGCGCTGCTTGCCGCCCTTCCCCTGCAAACCCGGGCCGCCGACCCGTACCCGTCGCGGCCCGTCACGATCACCGTGCCTTTCGGCGCGGGCGCGTCGATCGGCAGTATCGCGCGCATCGTGGCAGAGAAACTGGCGGCGCGGCTGGGCCAGCCGTTCGTCGTGGAATACAAGCCCGGCGCCGGCGGCACTATTGGCTCGGCGCACGTTGCCGCCCAGAAACCCGACGGCTACTCGCTGCTGGTGTCGGCCACCGGCACCATGTCGATCGCCCCGGTGCTTTACAAGAACCTGTCGTACCGATCGCAAGACCTGACTCCCGTGGCGCAAATGATGCGCGTGCCGTTTGTGATTGCGGCGGGCTCGGCCTTCAAGGGCAACACACTGGCCGAACTGGTGGCGCAGGTCAAGGCCGAACCCGGCAAATACAATTTTGCGTCCACCGGCAACGGCACGCTGGTTCACCTGGGCGGCCAGCTGCTGTTGAACCAGTTCGGCGGAAAGGCCGAGCACGTGCCCTATGCCGCGGGCTCGGAGGTGGCCGTGGCACTGATTGCCGGCGACGTCCTGTTCAGCGTGGCGAACATTTCCACGGTATCGCCCCACTTTGCCAGCGGGCGCATCAAGGCCCTGGCCGTGACCGGCCCGGAACGCTTTCCCCTGCTGCCCGACGTGCCCACCGTGGCCGAAAGCGGCTTGAAGGACTTTTCGGTGCGGCACTACGTTGGCATTTTCGGCCCGCCCGGGCTGCCGGCGGATATCGCCGACAAGCTCAACAAGGAAATCGGCGACATTCTGCGCCAACCGGACGTCGAGGCCGCTTTCAAGGCGCAGGGCGACATGCCCGTGCCGGTCAGCCGCGATGCCTTTGCCCGGACGGTGGCCGATGACGCCAAGGCCTGGGGCGACCTGGCGCGCCAGATGAACCTGGCGGCCAACTGACCCGCCGGGCGCGGCGTCCGCCGCCGCGCCCGCCTTTGGGCAAAATGTTACCGATGGCCGCATACCGGTATTTGCGCGGCCAGGGTGCCGATGTAAAGTAGCTTCCCGCAAGCCAACCCTTACCCTTGCGCGAGGAAGCCCTTTGAACTTCATTTTCCGTGGCAACGAACTGCTGGTGCAGGAAGCCGGCCTGAGCCTGCCCGACGCCGCCGCCTGCGCGACGCTGGGTTTGCAGCTCGATACCCTGCAACAAGTATGGCTGCACGACCCGAGCATTCGTGCCGTGCATGTGCCGAATTCGGCAGAAGCGCCGCCCGGATATGCCTTTCGCAAGCTGCGCGCCCTGCTGGCCGACCTGGGCGAGCGCGCGGCGCTGGCCGGGCGGGCCTTCCAGATTTCCGAATGGGCCCGCACGCATAAATACTGCGGCGTGTGCGCCACCCCCATGCAGCCGGCCAGCCACGAATTCTGCATGCGCTGCCCGTCGTGCGGCATGTCGGCCTACCCGCGCATTTCGCCGGCCATGATGGTGCTGGTGCG
>Ga0182735_1001125_pt1 | contig 18554 bp, 16 predicted proteins | sample eDN5th30CKraftMG_FD_128524 | JGI IMG/M metagenome (GOLD analysis project Ga0182735, IMG submission 128524) | Enriched Miracle-Growth compost microbial communities from Emeryville, California, USA - eDNA 5th pass 30_C Kraft MG (version 2) (version 2) ... | reverse complement strand
GAGCGGCCTGCCGCCGGGGATCACGTCCGCGACGAGCAGGTGGACCGTGTTCGAACCGATGTCGAGGACTCCCAAGCGCACGGGTTCAGGCTAGCGGGTGACCGGGAGGGGCCCGCGCGACGCCCGCTACATGTGACCGAGGCGCGGCGGGTGCGCGCGCTAGAGTTGTGCGCGATGTCCACCGAGGATGCCGACACCCTGACCCACGTCGATTCGCTGTATCGCGAGATCGGCCGTTCGGATTGGGCGCGGCTGGCCGCCGGCATCCCGAACCCGCTCACCGAGGCCGAGATCGTGCAGCTGCGCGGCATCGGCGACCGGCTCGACATGGCCGAGGTGCGCGAGGTGTATCTGCCGCTGAGCCGGTTGCTGAGTACGTACGCCGAGAACACGAAGAGTCTCGGCGCCGAGACAGCCGCGTTCCTCGGCGAGCCCGACTCGACGACGCCGTTCGTCGTCGCCGTGGCCGGGTCGGTCGCGGTGGGCAAGTCCACGATCGCGCGTCTGCTGCGCGAGTTGATGAGCCGGTGGCCGGGCACTCCGCGGGTGGAGCTGATCACGACCGACGGATTCCTGTATCCGAACGCGGAGCTCGAGCGGCGCGGCCTGATGGACCGCAAGGGATTTCCGGAGTCGTACGACCGGCGCGCGATGGTGCGATTCCTGAGCGAGGTGAAGTCCGGAGCCTCCGAGGTGCGGGCGCCGTTCTACTCGCACATGCGGTACGACGTGATCCCCGACGCTCAGGTCACCGTGCGGCGCCCCGACGTCGTGATCGTCGAGGGGCTCAACGTCCTGCAGCCGCCGCCGACGCCGCACGACGTGGCGGTGAGCGACCTGTTCGACTTCTCGATCTATGTGGATGCCGATGTGCAGCACATCGAGTCCTGGTATGTCAGCCGGTTCCTCGCGCTGCGGCAGACGGCCTTCAGCAACCCGAACTCGTTCTTCCGGTCGTTCGCCGATCTGACGGACGAGGAGGCGGTGACCCGCGCGCTCGGGTTCTGGAACGACATCAACCTGCCGAACCTGCGCGAGAACGTGGAGCCGACCAAACACCGGGCCAAGCTCGTGCTGCGCAAGGCCGCCGATCATGCGGTGGAGAAGGTGCAGCTCAGGAAGCTGTAGGCGGTGCGGGCGGCGTCGGGGTTCCTGTGCTTGCAACACTCCGATGCGAATCGAAAGTTCCTACGCCCTGAGGTCGCAGTCTCACAGGCACCTTCGACTTCAGACGAAGCGCGGGACGCTCGATCAGGTAGTACGAGCCGACGACCATAACGGCGGTCACGGTGATCGCGAGCACTCGTGCCATGACGGAGTCGAGCCCGATGGTGGAGTCGAGATCGACCAGCACGGGGTAGTGCCAGAGGTAGATCCCATAGGAAACGAGGCCGATCGCAACCAGTGGCTTCACAGAGAGGGCACGCCCTACGAACCCCGCATCGCCCTGTAAGCATGCGATAAGCAGGCAGGTTGCGAATGTGATGCCGACCCAGCTCAGCATGAGCAAGGAGGCCTCCGTCGCGGCAGGGATGCACAGCAGGGCGAGCGTTCCCGCCAGTGCCAGCACGGCAAGTGAGGCTGTCAGCTGCGGCCGATCAGTCAGCGGCGCGAGGTAGCCTCGCGCCGCGCACACTGCGAGGATGCACCCGGCCAAGAGTTCGGTGACACGAAACGGCGTGGCGTAGACCACGAAGTCGAACGATGGATGCATCGTTGCCACGAGCACCAGGCAAAGAATCCAGACAGTCACCCAGAGCCCGCTCAGACCAACGGCGACCCGGTTCAGCCGGCCTTTGAAGACGCGGAGGACGATGAGGAACGTCAGCGGCCACAGCAGATAGAACTGCTCCTCGACGGACAGCGACCAGGTGTGGCCGAGCGTGCCCAGTCCGAGGCCGTCTGCTGCGAACCAGTTGGCGACATAGAAGAAGCTCCCCGCTGTTCCTCGGAGTGTCCCTCCGACGCGGACGAGGAACACGTAGCTTGCCAGCGCTGCGAGGACGACGGCGAAATAGGCAGGAAGGAGGCGGAGCATCCGCCGGCCGTAGAACTGGACGAATGAGATCGTTCCCGTGCTGCGTGTCTCCTTGAGCAGGATGCTGGTGATCAGGAACCCGCTCAGGACGAAGAACATGTCCACGCCCCGCGCGCCTCCCCACAACGGTGGCAGTCGGAGATGGAAAGTGACGACGGACAGGACGGCGATCGCCCTCATGCCGTCCAACGCCGGCTGGTAGCCGAACCGGTAGTCCCCCGCAGGCGCAGCCGAACCACGGTCAACGAAGACCTTGTGCATCGAACCCCCCAAGCAGCTCTTGCAGGACCGTACACCAGCGCATCCGATGCACGGTAGTGGCACATACCGACGACGGCGCGTTATCGTGAGTCCAGAGCGTTGTGGGGACGCTCAGGATTCGGCGTCTGTCGACGCGCGGCATCGTGGGGGGGACCGGATGGTCGTTATTGACCGAAGCTTTGGGGGCGTGGCCGAGCATCTGCTTGCCACGGGCAGAGACGACGACATAGCTTTCGTGAGCGGTGAGACGGAGCACAGTTATCGCCGACTCCGACACGACGTCGCGACGCTCGCAACCGCGCTCGTGGATAGCGGGATGCAGCGCGGCAGCCCGGTGGCCGTGATCGCGCCCAACGGCGCATTCTGGGCAGCCGGCTATCTCGCTGCCATGCTTGCCGGGCTGGTTGCGGTACCGATACCCACCGTGCTGACATCCGCGGAAGTCTGCAAACGGATGCGCTGGGCAGGGATCAAGACTGCCGTCGCGGGCGCGCGAGCAGCCGCTGGACTCAGGGCGGTAGCCGGTGATGACATCAATCTCCTGACCCAGGATGTATTGCAAGGGCACCAGACCAGTTGGGATGAGCGGCCGCGCGTCGACATCGCGGCGGACGACGAAGCAGCGTACCTTTTCACCTCTGGCACGACGGGTGAACCCCGCGCTGTGCGGATCACTCACCGCAACATTCGGGCCAACACCGAGTCGATTCTGGGATATCTCGACCTGCATCGCTCTGATCGTGCATTGGTCGTGTTGCCCTACAGCTACGTCTTCGGCGCCTCGCTTCTGCACACGCACTTGAGGGCCGGGGCGACTCTCGTAGATCAGCCGTCGGTCGCCTTTCCGGAGATGACCGTGCGCCTGCTCGAGACAGCGCGTTGCACGGTGTTCGCGGGCGTGCCTTCGAACTTCCACGTCCTCCTGCGGAACAGTTCGTTCGGTCGAACGGCGCTACCCGATCTGCGTATCGTGCAACAAGCCGGCGGACGACTCCCGCCTGCACTGCTGACTGAACTGATCACAGCCCACCCGAACGCGAGGGTCTACGTCATGTACGGCCAGACCGAGGCGACCGCCCGGCTGTCGGCGCTCGATCCAGACGAACTGCTGCCCAGGCTGGGATCGATCGGCCGCGGCATCCCCGGTGTCGAGCTTCGAGTCGTGAACGAAGACGGTGTTGATGTCGCGCCAGGGGAGGTCGGGGAGGTGCTCGCGCGCGGTGAGAATATCTCTCCCGGCTATCTGAACGCCCCGGACGCTTCGGCGCTGAAGATGCCCGATGGTGTGCTGCACACCGGCGATCTGGCGACCGTCGACGACGAGGGTTACATTTACATCGTCGATCGCGCCGAAGACTTCATCAAGAGCTGGGGCTATCGAATCGCGAGCCAAGAGGTAGAGGCCGTCGCGATGGAGCTCGGCGGCCTCATCAGCGCGGCCGCAGTCGGCATTCCCGACGATCTGTCGGGGGAGAGCGTCGAGTTGCTCGTCGTGGCACGAGAGGATGCTGCACTGAGCGAGGCTGACATCCTCGCACACTGCCGTAGCAGGTTGCCGAAGTACAGCGTTCCGGCGGCGGTCCACTTTGGAGACCGGCTACCCACCAATGCAAACGGGAAGGTCGTCAAGCGACAGGTGCGCGACCTGATCCTGTCTCGACGGGCGGAGCGGGCCGATGCCGACGCCCGCTGAAGGAGAGAGCGCCCAGCGGGCGCGCCCGCGTCGGCGATGGTGGCCATGGGGTGTGGTCGTCGGGTCAGTGGCAGTCGTCATCTGGACAGTGGGGAGCGGGTTCATGGGTTCGAAGCACGCAGAAGTGATCTCCCCAAGTGACGCGGATCTGGAGGTCGTGTCACAGGGCCGCATCTTCTTCGGTCATCAGTCGGTCGGCGCGAACCTGATCGCCGGCCTCGGCATGATCAGCGAGGATGCCGGCATCCCGCTGCGAATCAGCGAATCGAACGGCGGCCCGCCTTCCGACGGCGGCACCGTGGCGCACGCTGCCGTGGGTGTGAACGGCGAGCCAGAGACCAAGATCGATGAGTTCGTCGCGCTGATCGATGCCGGCATCGGTGGAAGCGTCGACGTCGCTTTGCTGAAGTTCTGCTACGTGGATGTGACGGCGGCGACCGACATCGATGCGCTTCTGGCGTCTTACACGGAGATGGTCGAGACGTTGCAGGCCCGGTATCCAGGTAGCACCTTCCTCTATGCGACTGTGCCGCTGACGCGTGAACGCGATCTCAAGGAGACGATAAAGGCCTGGTTCGGACGAGGCGAAGGGGTGGGCCCCGAGGACAATGTTGCGCGCGAGAAGTTCAACGCTGCGCTCCGCGAGCGACTGGACGGCACGGGACTTCTGTTCGATATCGCCGCAGTCGAGTCGCGGATGGAGCTGTCCGGAGCTCAGCACACGCACGGCGGGGAGACCTACTACGCCTTGGACGATGCTTGGGCGTCCGATCCTGGCCATCTGAATGACGCAGGCTCACGGGCCGTTGCCGGAGAGTTCGTTCGGGTGATCGCGGCGGCATTGGCGCAACGATGACCATACGCGGGGTCGGCATTGACGTCGCTGACGTCGGCCGGTTCACGAAACTGATCGCCGAACGCGGCGACGCTTTCACACGAAAGTGGTTCGCGGCGTCTGAGATCGAGCGCTGCGGCCACGTTGCTGATCCCGGTCGAGCGTTCGCAGAGCATTTCGCCGTGAAGGAGGCGGTCTGGAAGTCGCTCGGCCCCGGCGTATGGTCGCGGCCCCTGCCCTGGCGCTCGATCGTCTACATGCCTGACCGAGGAACTGTCGCTCTCTTCGGGGCAGCCGAGGCACTGGCCGGCTCCGCGGCGATCCAGGTCGCCGTGGCGCATAAGGCTGGCGCGGCCATCGCGACCGCGGTGGCGCAGGATCGGGGGGCCCATTGAGATTCTGCTGAGAGCTCTCGCGCAAGCGCGCGATGTAGTGCAGAGTGGAGGAGGGGTCGGGTGCGCTGGGGAGCGTCCGAAGTGGGGAGAGTGTCGTCTTGGTGATTCCGGGAGAGTCGGAGATCGTCGGGTGGCGATCGCATGATCGGTGAGGTCGCGGCGTCGATGCGGCGCCGATGGTACGTCGTCGTTGTCATCGTCGGACTGTCCGCGGCGCTGGCATGGACGATGACAGAGGCCGGAGGCACCTACTACTCGAAGACGATCGTGTGGTTCACCGCCGATTCGGCACCGACTCTGCTGCCGGATAACGGAGCGGAGAACAGCGATGTCATCGCGTTCGCGGGTGCCGTCGCGTCCGAGCTCAACCGAGGCCGACCGCCCGCCAACTATGCGTCGTCAGAGGCACCGTACTACGGTGCGGGCGTGCGCCAGGGGGTGCTCATCGCTCTGCGCGACATGGGTGGTCAGTGGTCCTCGTGGTACAACGCGGCAGTCATAGAGCTGCATATCGTCGGTCGCACGGAGGCCTGGGTCGCCGATCAGCAAGAGGCGTTGATCGCGAACATCGATGAGTATGTCCGAGAGCGTGTCGGTGGGGATGATTCCTCGCAAGCCATCACCGTCGCGGTCGAACCGCTGACACGGGAGATATCGCATGTCGCAGCGTCGCGGCTGCAGCGGGTCATGGCCTATGCGGCGTTGGGGCTTGCGGGCGTGCTGACGAGCGGCGTCGCCGTGACCCTGGTCGAGCGCGTCCTTCGACGTCGGCAGTTCGTCACAGTCGCCGACACCGACACCGAGGTCTATGTCGCGCCGGCTGGCAGAGCCGTTGCTGAGAAGCAGGAGGCTGGAGCATGATACTTGCGGAGATGTTGCGGGGCATTCTGCGTCGCTGGTACATCGTCCTGGTCGGTCTGCTGCTGGCGGGAGGTGCGGCGTTCGCGGTCTGGACGATCGTTCCGCCCGGATATGAGCGGATGGCTGCTGTGCTTCTGCTGCCCGGCGAAGGCACGCTGCCGGAGGGAGCGACGAACCCGTATCTCTACCTTGGCGGACTCAACACCGCGACCGATGTCGTCGTTGGCGCGTCATCGCGAGAGGTGTCCCTCGAGGCGATCCTTGAGGAGGTCCCCGGCGCGGAGATCACCATCCAGCGAGACGGTTCGACCTCGGCTCCGGTGATTTCGATCCACGTGACGGGGGAGACCGCTGCGGACGCGGCTCGTGCAATGGACCTGCTGCTTGTCCACGTCGAGACCACCCTCGCAGACTTGCAGACCCAGGAAGAGGTCCCGCGGTCGCAGCGCATCACCACACAGCAGCTCTACGTCGACGCGGAGAGCACAGTGGACCAGAAGAACCGCATCATCATGTCGGGCGCGGTGGGCGGCGGGGTTCTGTTTCTGTCCTTGATCATCGCCGTCGTCATCGACATGCTCGTGCTGAGATCGCGGCGGCGTCGCCGTTGGGAGCGGCGCACTGGCGAGGTCGAAGGGCTCACGGGCGACGCCGATGACGCGATCACCGCAACGCAGACACCCGCCCTGGAGGATGCGGAGAAGGGTGCCGAGGACCCCGAGCCGGAGAACGGCTCTGATCACGTCGGCGAAGCGGAAGGAACATCGGATGTGAGCAGCGCGGACGCGTCGGAGGACGTCCACGAGAGCGAGGATGCGTCCGCATCGGACGCCGATCGAGACACCTCTCTTGTCGGCAGCTCGAGCCCATGAACGCGATCGAACTCAGTCCTACGACTGCACGCAGGCATGTGAGCTACCGTCCGGCGCGCGGGGGCACCGGCGTGACCATGCTCACCGTCTACATCGTGCTGCTGTTCGCTTTCCCGTCCAACCTCCAGTTCACCGCACTGGGGTCGCTCGGCAAACCGGCGACGCTCTGGGGCGTGGGCCTGCTCGTCTGGTGGGCTCTGAGCCACATGCAGCCCTCTGAGGCGGCGACGCGAGTCCGAGGGCGGGCGATGCGTACCTTCTTGGTGCTCTTCTGCGCTGTGGTGTTGGTGAGCTATGCCACGGGCGTGCTTCGGGGGCAGCCGGCCGACCAGATCGGCTCTGCGACATCCTCACTGGTTCGGATCACGTCGTGGTCCGGCGTCTGTCTGCTTGCCATCGACGGCGTCCGCACGCGGGATGATCTCGTCACGCTCTTCCGCAGATTGTCGATTGCCGCTGGCCTGCTCGCGGTTCTGGGGCTCGCCCAAATCGCGACGGGATCGAGCCTGCTCGACTGGACCGGATCGATCCCGGGCTGGCAGATCGAGTGGTCAGTCATGGACTCGCGCGGCGGAACCACGCGGGCAGTGGGGACATCGACGCATCCCTTGGAGTTCTCATCAACGATGACCGCACTCCTGCCCGTCTCTATCGCGCACGCAGTGATCGCACTTCAGTCCGGTGCTCCGGGCGCAAGACGATGGATCATCCCCCCGGCGGGAGTGCTAGCGCTGCTGTCGATCACCGTGACCAGGTCGGCGATGATCGGCACGGTCGTTGCTCTGCTGCTGCTGCTTCCCTTTCTCCCGCGGCGCTTCCGCAACTGGTTGCTGTCTCTGGGGGTTCTCGGCGCAGGTGCGGTCGCGGTCCTCTTCCCTCGGATCGTGCGTGCAACGCTTGCGGCGTTCACTACCGTTGCGGACGACCCCAGTGCGTTGTCACGGGCGAACGCGCTGGCACGGGTGCCGGAGTTCACGGCGGCCTCGCCGATTGTCGGTGCAGGGTGGGGCACATTCCTTCCTCGGTACTACATCTTCGACAACGCGTGGGTGCTGATGCTCGTTGAGGTCGGCATCGCGGGAGTGGCGATGTTCGTGCTGATGGTGCTGTCCGGCATCTTCGCCGCGTTTCGGAGCGCATCCAGGTCCACCACGGTCGATCAGAGGGTGTTGGCCGCAGGGCTTGCCGCAGCCGTGACCGCGGCGGCAGTCCAGATGGCACTCTTCGACGGTATGGCGTTCGGCCAGTTCGCCGGCACGCTCTTCCTGCTGCTGGGGTGCGGCGTTGCTGTGAGCGGCATCGGCGGAGCGAACGCGGTGGGCGCGCCGGCGCGGAGACGGTCGTCCCTCGCCCTACTTGGAGCGTTCGCCGCTCCTCCGCGCACGACTTCATCGGCGCGGCGCGACGATATCGGGCTGACTGAGCTCGCATCCGACGCCTGGGAACGATCGTAGGCGGTTACGCTCGTCGCCTGAGCTGGCGACGCAGCCGGGTGATCGTGTACCGCGGCGTCGTCGCGAACGCCTGGAGCATCACCCCGATGCCGCGATAGTCCTGATTCGCGAGGAGAAGCCCTGCGAGCCGGTAGCGTGCTGCGCCTAGCTCGGCGCGCGACTCCTTGGGTGTGAGTGAGTACGTCGCGGTGAAGTCCTCCCATCGGAGGTCGCGACCACGATCTCGCGCGTGCGCGCGGGCGGCGACGAACTGTGCCCACTTGCGCTGCTCCCCGAAGGCCGCGGCGCTCATGCTTCCGGACCTGAGGCGGTATGCGCCCAAGGGCGTAGCGGTCCAGCCGATCTCCCCCAGCCGAGCGACACGCAGGAGGAAGTCGAGATCCTCGACCTGCGCCAGGCTCTCGTCGAATGGGCCGGCCGCTTCGACCACCCCGCGCTGGAACACCGTTCCGGAGATCGGGAATGGCATGAGCTGTCCCGCCCGGATCAGCTCCTGCTCTTGCGAGGGGTCCTGACCCGCGTAGGCCGCAGCGAGCTTGCCGGTTGTCCCGATGTACTGCATCCTGCTGCCGACGGCCACGTAGTCGCCAAGCAGCGGCAGCGTCTCATCGAGCTTCGTCGGGAACCACAGATCGTCAGCATCCAGGAAAGCAACGTAGCGGCCGGATGACAGTGCAAAGCCAGCGTTGCGAGCCCCCGAGAGTCCGCGGTTCTCTTGTCGAACGACGCGGAGTCTATCGTCGTCGAAGGCCGCGAGATGGTCAGCAGAACCGTCGGTTGACCCGTCGTCGATGACGATCACTTCGACATCGGAGTAGGTCTGCTCAAGCACCGAGGCTACGGCGTGCGCGACCAGCGACCCGACGTTGTACGTCGGGATGACGATCGAGACGAGTTCGTTCACACCATATCCGTGACCTCGCCGACGTCGTCGACGAGGACGGGGGCTGCGTGTAGGTATGCGGTAGACCGTCTCTTCTGCTCGATGTCGCGATAGACACGCTCGACCTGTTCCGGGGTCAGATCCGTCGCCGCAGCCACCCGATCGATGGGGATGGAGTTGTTAAGCCCGTACAGGCACAGATCCATCCGCTGGTACGGGAGCGAGAAGTAGAACTCCTCCTGGGACTGCGGCAGAGAGTAGGTGTCAGTCGTCGACGGGCGACTGCGGATGTCGTCGGGTACACCCAGGTATGCGGCCAGCGCGTAGACCTGTGACTTGTACAGGTGCGCGATGGGCTTGACATCGGCGGCACCATCGCCCAGCTTCACGAAGAACCCCTGGTCGTACTCCAGCCGATTCGGAGTACCCGCGACGATGTAGTTGAGCCGATCGGCGTGGAAGTACTCCAGCGTCTTGCGTGCGCGCTGCTTGAAGTTCGACGCCGCCACGATCTCCAGGTATGCGGCGGTGGTCAACCGCTTGGTCAGTTGTGTGCCGTCCGGTGCCTGCACCACGACCGAATAGATGCGGTATGCGTCCGAGTCGACGACGCTGGGCAGCACGATCTTCGACAGCCAGCCGGTCGTGTACTCCGGCACAACGCTACGAATCGCGGCGTCGCGTCGTCGGTAACAGCCGAACGCTTCCAGAACCGGCGAGATGTCTTCGACGACGGAATCGACGCGCAGCCAATCGGTCACGCTCGTGCTCAGCGGCAGAGTCTCATCGGCAGACTCCTGCTCGGGCATGTGCAGAGCGAACACGCGTTTCGCGCCGAGGGCTCGCACCGCGAGTGCGGCGGTGACGCTCGAATCGATGCCGCCGGACACGCCGACGACGATGCCCTTCCGGCGGCTGCGCTCCACGACGGAGCGGATCGCCGCAGCGATGCGCTCTGTCTCGCGGCCTGCATCAATGTCCAGTGTTGCCGGACCGAATGTCTCATTCATGTGTCCCCAATCGATCGAGTTCGTCTCGTACCCGTACGAGAATCGGCGGCTTCCCCGCGGCCACGTGCTTGTCCGCAATCATGTCGCGATACAGCAGCTGAGTCGAGAGCACCGCGAGGAGCCGCATGTTGTCCGCATTGCCGATCGTGCGACCCCGCGCGCGTTCGCACTTCTCGACGAGCTTGCGCACAATTTCGGGTTGGAAGACTCCGGCTTCACGCACCGCGTCGGGAGCAAGTACGTCGATGAGCCAGTCGGGGGTGCCCGAGCCGAAGAAGCTGCTGGCGTCCGGCGCGCGATAGGGCTGCTTCGGACGGTTCAGAACCGGTGATGGGACGATGTCGGCGAATGCGCGCTTCAGGACATGCTTCTCGTCCAGCCCCATCAACTTGTGTCGCGGTGGCAACTGAGCGGCGATTCGGGCGACGTTTGGATCGAGGAAGGGAAACCTGCCCTCGATCGAGTGCGCCATGAGCATTCGATCGCCCTGTGACGACAGTACGTACCCCGGCAGGAGGGTCGAGTGTTCGAGCCACTGCGCGCGTGACAGCGGGTGCCATGATCCGCTCGCGGATGGCATGCGCTCCCGGATGCCGTCAACCGGGTCCGCACCGATCCTCGCGGCGAAGTCCGCTGTGAGCATCCCCTGCAGGGTGGCGGTTGAGTCCCACCGCGGGCGGTGTGACATGAGGGGATCGTCGGGATCGAGGTTGCGGGCGAAGAAGCTTCGCGCGAAGGCCGGTGCTTGGTTCGGGGAGCGCTGCATCCACGGGTACAGCAGCTCCACCGCGCGGCCCCGAACTGCGGACTCGGGCTGTCTCGCCCAGAAACGTCGAACGGCGGCCTCTCGGAAGATGTCATACCCGGCTAGCATTTCATCAGAGCCTTCGCCGGTCACGACAACCTTGTGCCCGCTATCGTGCACGAGTCGAGACAGCAAGAACATCGGCGCCGGGCCAGCGCGCAGGATCGGGGTCTGCGTGTGACGGACCACATCGGGGAACACTGCCGCGATGTCGGAACCGCTGACCGTGATCTCCTGGTGATCTGTGCCGAGGTCCCGGCTCACGGCGTGCTGGAAACTGCCTTCGTCGTACTCCCCTTCCGAGAACCGCAGCGAGTATGTCCGTAGCTGAGCGTCCGTATACCGAGTGATGATCGCCGCAGTCACGGCCGAGTCGATACCGCCGGACAGATATGCGGCCACCGGCACATCACTACGCTCGAAGCGCAACCGCGTGGCATCGATCAGGGCCTCTCGCAGTTGTTCGGCGCTCGTGTCGATGTCAGATCTTGTGTCCGCTGTCTCCGCCGGGTACGCGTGCTCCCAGTACCGATGCGTGTAGTCGGCGCCCTCTCCGAACACGACACTCGTCCCCGGTTCCACCTGACGTACTCCAGTGAATGCGGTCCGGGGGGCGACGGTCGACCAGAATGTGAGGGTTTCGGCGAAACCATCGGGGTCGAACTCGCGGGGCACCTCGGCGTCACAGAACAGGGAGCGGATGTCCGATGCGAACAGCACGCGCCCGCGGACCCGGGTGAAATGCAAGGGAAGTATGCCGAAAGGATCGCGCGAGAGAACGAGATCGCGCGTCCTGCGGTCCCAGATCGCAACCGCCCATTGCCCGTTGAATCGTGTGAAGCAGTCGAGCCCCCACTCTTCCCACGCGTGGACGATGACCTCAGTGTCGCTGCGAGTGCGGAACGTGTGGCCTCGTGACTGCAGCTCGCGGGTGAGTTCGATGTAGTTGAAGATCTCGCCGTTGAACGTCACCCATACGGTGCCGTCCTCGTTCGTCATCGGCTGCGTCCCGCCGGCGAGGTCGATGATCGAGAGACGTGCGTGCCCTAAAGCGACCTGAGAGTCGCGATAATAGCCCGCACCGTCGGGTCCGCGGTGTGAGAGCGTAGCGGTCATGCGGGCAAGAAGATCCAGATCGGGCACGATGTCGGTCGTGCGCATCCCGCAGATTCCGCACATCAGGTAGCCTCAGCACCCGCTTCGATCACACGCTCCGTCGCGCGATCTTCGCCTGGCAGGGCGTCGATGATTTCCACCGGGATCGTGATCTCCAGGCTGTCCTCCAGGAACAACGCCACTTCGAGTGCCCGCAACAACGGATCTGCGCGGCCCCCGGCCACCTCAGCGATCTCGTCCCAGAGGCGACGAGAGACTTCGTTTGTCATCTGCTTCCCCAGCGCGAGATTGACGATTGCCCTATGCACGCCCACACTAGAGCAATCCGGGTGTCGTGGGGACAACGGATTTCGGGGACCAGGGGGAAACATGGCAAACGATGCTGCGAAGCGCATTGACGAGTTCATCTTCGACAGCCTGCTGCTGGGAGACAGCACACGTCAGCCCAGCGCGACGGAGTCGCTCATCGGGTCTGGGGTGATCGACTCGACAGGTGTGCTCGAACTGATCGAGTTCCTCGAGCAGGAGTTCGCGATCAGAGTCGAGGACTCGGAGACGGTCCCGGAGAACCTCGATTCCGTCGAGCGTATCGTGGCCTTCGTGGAGCGAAAGCGCGCCTGATCATGGGGGACTTCGCCCTGGACCGCGCGAAGATGATGAGCATTGCTTTCGGCTCAGACAGACCGCCGATTCGCTCACGGTTGAAGCTGTACCTGCTCAGCTCCGAACTGCACTGCGTCGCCGCGTATCGATTCGGGCGATATGCGGCCGAGTTGCGCGCTCGCCGAGGTGCCATGGCCATACCGCTGATCGTGGTGCACAGACTATGGAACCGGTGGAACACCCACATCCATCACTGCGATATCGACCGGACCGCGGTCATCGGTCCAGGTCTGCTCCTTATGCATCGCCAGGGGATCATCATCGGACCCGTGGTTCTTGGGGTCAACAGCGTGATCCATCACAATGTCACGATCGGTCAGCGAGTAGCGGCCGCCGATCAGGGCGTTCCGCACATCGGTGACGATGTCTGGATAGGAACCGGCGCGATCCTGGTCGGGGCGATCACCGTCGGCTCAGGGGCCACCATCTCCGCAGGATCCGTCGTCTCGCGGGATGTTCCTGAGCGGAGCCTCGTCGCAGGCAACCCCGGGAGGGTGATCGCGACGGACTACGACAACAGCACCATGATCAACTTTGCGATGCCGGGGGCGCAGGCGCGCCATACGAGCTGAGCGCAAGACTGTGGCAGGCGGTCGTGCTCTGTGGCATACTTACCGCGGGACGACGACTGACGTGGCATCTGGGGAGATCTGCCACCTGCGACAAGCATCGCAACAGTTGCGAGATGATCTCGGCCGGCCACCCGCCGCCGAGTGACTGGGGACAGAGTGATGGGGACTCGGGGGACTGGCGACGCCGCCGACCTGGTTGCAGGCGCGCAGAAGAGACCTGTGTGGCAGAGCCGAGCGGATGGCGCCGTGGGCGTGGGCATTCGATCGCCGAGAGTCGCGGTGGATGTGCCGGCCAACGCCCGTGGGGCGATCATCATCCCGGCACATAATGAGGCAGCAGTCATCGCCTGCACACTGGAGTCCATTGCGCCACTCACCGCTCTCGACAGCATCGAGGTGATCGTGGTGTGTAACGGATGCACCGACTCGACAGCAGACGTCGTACGCCGCGTGGGTGGGGTGCAGATAGTCGAGCTCGGCGAGGGATCCAAGACGAAGGCACTCAACGCGGGGGACGCGGCCGCTACGCAATGGCCCAGGCTGTATCTGGACGCGGACATCGAGGCCGAGCCCCAGACAGTGCTCGCCGTCTTCGATGCGCTCGGCGAACCGGGGGTCCTCGCAGCACGAGCGTGGTACGCCTACGACGTGACGGGGGCGTCTTGGCCTGTCCGCGCCTACTACCGTGCGCGTGCTCGTATCCCGGCGCCCGCGCGGCGCCTGTGGGGTGCAGGCGGTTATGCGGTGAGTGAGGAAGGGCATGCGCGCATGGGAGCCTTCCCGCCGGTCACGGCAGACGACTCGTGGTTCGACGAGCAGTTCTCCGCGCATGAGAAGCGAGTGGTCCCGTCTTCGCCGATGCTCGTTCGCACGCCGCGGGACACCCGCGCGCTAGGAGCCGTGCTGATGCGACAGCGACGAGGCTACGTCGAGATCGGCGTGCCGTCACAGGGGCGGTCGCGGGCGCGCGGTCTGCTGATGTCGATCCGCGGGCCCCTCAGCGCGGCGGACGCAGCGTGCTACCTCGTCTTGACGCTCTGGTCGCGCGCGTGTGCTCGGAGGGCGGCGAAGGTCGGTGGTCAGAGGTGGGAGCGGGACGCGAGCAGCAGGTAGCGGTTCCAGGACGACGTGGGCCCGAAAGAGGCGGCAGTGGGGGAGGAAGCGGATGACGCAGGTGACACCGGCGGCGGTGGCTGAGCAATCTCTGAAGATGACGGCCGCTAGAGGGGCCGCTTGGAGCGCACTGAGTTCGATCATCCTCAGGCTCGGCAGCTTTGTCGTCGGCATCGTCTTGGCGCGACTGCTCACGCCAGAGCAGTTCGGTGTGTATGCGGTTGCCTTGACGGTGCAGTCGATCTTGATGACTGTCGCAGATCTGGGACTCTCGTCCGACCTGATTCGCTCGAAGGAGCCGGAGAAGCTCGCTCCCACCATCGCGACGCTGGGGCTGATCAGCGGTGGCACGATGACCGCACTGACCATAGCGGCCAGTGCACCGCTTGCGACCCTGATGGGAAGCCCAGAAGCGGCGCCGGCGATCGCCGTGCTGGGTGTCACGCTCGCACTGGGCAGCGTGAGTCTGGTGCCCTACGCCATGCTCATGCGCCGATTCCAACAGCGCGCGATGCTCCTGGTGGGCGCGGTCGATTTCGTGGTGTCGACGACAGTCACACTTCTGCTTGTACTGGCCGGCTTCGGCGTCATGGGTCTCGCGGTCGGTCGTGTCGCTGCGCAGCTGGTCTCCACGATTCTTCAGTTCCGTCTCGCTCGCATCCGTCCGAAGTACGGACTGGACCGCTCACGCCTACGACCGATTCTGTCGTTCGGCGTGCCTATCGCAGCTGCCAACCTGCTGTCCTGGGGGCTGGTGAATGTCGACAATGTGATCCTTGCCCGTATCGTGGGCGCGACAGCACTGGGATTCTACGTACTCGCCTTCAACGTCTCGGGTTGGCCCATGAATGCTCTGTCACAGAGTGTGCGCGCCGTCTCGATGCCGTATTTCTCACGAACGAGTAACGCCCCGAGTGGGCTCGGTGTCGTCACAGCAATCGCCTGGGCGGGCGCGTTGCCCGCGGGGGTCGTGCTCGCAGTTCTCAGCGAGCCGCTCATCGCCGTCATCTACGGCGATCGATGGCTGCCGGCAGCTCCTGTGCTGGCAGCACTCGGACTGTACGGGGCATTCCGAGTGCTGTTCGATGTCTTCACAGGCTTTCTGTACGCGCAAGGTCGTGCGCGGCCGGTGCTCTGGGTGCAGATTCTGTGGCTGATCACATTGGTCACGGGAATGATCATCGCAACGGATGCGTACGGAATCGTCGGAGCAGGCTGGGTACATGCGGCAGTGGCGGGCGTTGTGATCCTGCCTGCATACATCGTCGTCCTCAGGCAGGCGGGAGTCCCGGCCGCGCTGCTCTTGCGCCGTGCCTGGTGGCCGACCGTCGCGACGATTCCGGCAGCCTTCGCTGCCTGGATCGGCAGCCGCGCCGTTGATACGCCGATCATGGCTCTTCTGATCGGCGGCGGCGCGTCCGTCGTCGTGTATGTGCTGCTCATGTGGGCATGGGGGCTGAGAGAGTGGCATCGGCTGCGGAGGGAATGAACGTGGAGACGGACACACCTTCATCGCGTCGGGAGGGCGGTCGCCAGCGTCTGCGCTGGTTCGCCGCCGCGATGGGGCTGAAGGCGCTCACAGCGGTCACGGATATCGTCCCCCCGCGCTACCGGTTCGGTCACTGGACCCGGCTGATGGATCTCCTGTCCTTCGGGGAGCAGTTGCCGGTGCTCGAGTTCCGAGAGATGCAGAACACCGGCCCGGCATCGGCATCAGCATCAGCGGTCAGTACCTCTCATCCTCGTCGTGTGACGTGCATGGTCCTGGCGGGCGGACTCGACAGCGGAGGCATCGAAGCCGTCGTCGGGTCGCTCGCACGCGGGCTGCCTGCGCACGGAATCGATGTGGAGGTTGTAGGGACGTCGGGTGGTCGGATCGAGAAGATGCTGCTCGAGGCCGGGGTCGCGGTGAGCATCATGCCATCGTCGCACGTCGCTGACCACCTGGAGCATCGCCAGCCCGACGTCATCCAACTGCACCGAATCGACCCATCGCTGCTGCGCGCACTGGATGCGTGGGCACCGCGAGTGGTTCCGGTCTTCCACGCCATGGAGTCTTACCTGACGCGCGCTGTGTGGGTGGAGCTGGCTTCTCTGCTCGCCCGAACGGGCGCACGGATTTCGGTCAGTTCATCTGTGCGAGAGTATTTCGAGCATCGCGCAGGAGCCGATTCGTGGGTCGTGGAGAACGGCGTGGTGCCGGTACCTTCCTGCGTCATGGCGAAGGACGAGGCCCGCACGCTCGTGGGCCAGGCGCTTGGTGTGCGCCTCGACGCCGGGGACGTCATTGTTGCGGGCCTGCAGCGGTTCAGCGATCAGAAGAACCCTGCGGGACTGGTGGACGCTTTCTTGCGCGCGGCGGAGCAAGACGTTCGGCTACGCCTGATCATCGCAGGCGGCGTCAACAGCTGGCTCGAGCTTCGCCGGGCGGACGTCGTCCGGAGGCGACACAAGCTCGGACACCGCGTACATTTCCTCGGCGACTCCGACCCGTCGGTGCTGATGTCTTCCGCCGACATCTTCGCGCTGGACTCCTTCTCCGAAGGCGGACCGATCGCCGCGCTCGACGCACTCAATCACGGGCTACCCATCGTCATCTCCGAGGTGGGCTTCGCGCGTGAGCTGGTGGCCGGCTGCAGCAATGGCGCGATCCTCGTCCCGCGAGCCAATCGTGACTTCTCGCAACGGGCGATGGCTCAACAGCGGCGACGCAGTCATCAGTCCAACAGAGAAGCGTTCGCTTCGGCTCTGCTGGGCATCGCGCGGGAGCCATTCGACGGACAACGGACGCAGCTTCCGCCTGACTTCGTGGAGGCGGCCATGGTCGGTAGACACGCGCGCATCCTCCGCGACGTCGCGCAATCGTGCTGAAGGCATGTCGTCGGTGGCGGTGTTCTGTCATACTGATAGGCGAGCTTCACTGTGGGGGTGGAGCAGGGGGTCGGCGTAGCGTGAACGCGTCGAGCGCAATGTATTGGGGAATGTTGTGTTCGTAAGTATGAAGAAGTCTTTGGCGACGCTGGCTGCGGTCGCAGGTGTTATCGTCGCGTCTTTGTCGGTACCGACCCCTGCGCGTGCGGCGGACTGTACGGCCACAGTCCTTTATGTCGTAGCGCACCAGGATGACGACCTGCTGTTCATGAGTCCGGATCTGCTCGATGACGTGAACTCGGGCGCGTGCATCGTCACGACCTTTCTGACCGCGGGCGACGATGGACGTGGCTCCGCGTACTGGGGCGGTCGCGAACAAGGATCGCGTGCAGCATACGAAGAGATGCTGGGGGTATCGGCGGGATCCACCTGGGCGACGAGCACGGCCACCTTTGCCGGACACTCCGTGAGCGTCACGACCAGCCCCGGCGCCGGACAGGTCACCGAGATATACCTGAGACTGCCCGACGGCGGGTTTTCGGGCGGGGGCTACGCGGTGACGGGCAATCAGTCTCTCGATCAGCTCTGGGACGGCCAGATCTCGACGATCTCCGCGATTGACAGCGGCATCTCCTACACGAGGACGGGCCTGATCGAGACCATATCGGCGATCGTCGGCTGGGCGCATCCCACACAGATTCGCGTCCAGGATGGGCGCGCCGGCCATTTCGACCACTCGGATCACCGTGCTTCAGGCCGCTTCGCATTGGCCGCGCTCGGCGGGTACAGCGGCTCGATCACGGCGTACCGAGGGTATAACGTGGAGGACGAGCCCACGAACGTCGGTGGCGCTGCGCTCGCGGCCAAGACGGCAGCGCTTCTGAGTTACGCCGCGCACGATGCGCTCCTGTGTACCACTGAGGTGTGCCCGAGCGGTTCAGCGGCGGCGTGGACCGCGCGCCAATACACCGCACCGACTGCCACGCAGGCGGTGGGTGAGGCTGGTCCGGCGGCGTATGAGGGGCCGAATGTGGCGCGTAATGCGTGGGTGTCGGCGTCGTCGGAGGCTGCGGGTCAGGGCGCGACTCGTGCGATTGACAGTGTGATCGATG
>Ga0182735_1001122_pt1 | contig 18575 bp, 13 predicted proteins | sample eDN5th30CKraftMG_FD_128524 | JGI IMG/M metagenome (GOLD analysis project Ga0182735, IMG submission 128524) | Enriched Miracle-Growth compost microbial communities from Emeryville, California, USA - eDNA 5th pass 30_C Kraft MG (version 2) (version 2) ... | reverse complement strand
TCGTCCGATGGCGTTGCACCGCTCGATGCCGATATCTGGCCGAGTGTATCTGGTCGAGAGCATCTGCCGGGGTGTTTCCTCCGGAGTTGATCAAAAGCGTCCTATTTAATATTAATTCATTTAAATATAAATAAGTCAATAAATATAGGGTGCTGGGCTCGGTTCGCGGCGGGCCGGAGCGAGTTGACATAAAAATGCTGAAACTTGATCGCCCGCGCCTTTCGGGAGCGCGCGCCGGCCGATGCCTGTGGCGCGCGGGTGCCAAGGCTTCCACACCAAACGTTAACCTATTGGCGTGTCTTGTCCGTGCTTAGGGCCTGTCGGGGACGGCCAGCCTAGACTCTGACTTTGGCGGCCCATATGACAAAGAGTGTTATTCCGTCGAACTGCCGATTGAAGTTCGCTCAGATATTTAAGGTTCTCTCGTGAATGATCGTCCGACCGTCCTGGTCACAGGCGGTGCCGGTTATATCGGGGCGCATTGCTGCAGAGCTCTTGCTTCAGCCGGCTATCAGCCTGTCGTCTACGACAATTTTTCGACCGGTCATCGCAGCTTCGTTGCCGGCCCGGCCGTGGAGGGCGATCTTCTCGACAGATCGGCGCTGGCGCACGTTTTCGCGCAGCATCGCATCGTGGCCGTTCTGCATTTCGCGGCGTCCAGCCTGGTCGGCGAATCCGTCGTTCATCCGCAGAAATATTACGGCAATAACGTAGCAGGCACGCTATCTCTGCTGGACGCGATGCGCGAGGCCGACTGCAATCGCCTGGTGTTCTCGTCGACCGGAGCGGTATACGGCAACGCCGACAGCAAGGCGCTGCCGGAAACCTACGTATGTGACCCGATCAATCCTTATGGCACGTCGAAATGGATGATCGAGCGGATCGTGTCGGACTACCGCAAGGCTTATGGGCTCGGCGTATTCTGCTTGCGTTATTTCAATGCCAGCGGCGCCGATGTCTCCGCGGAAATCGGCGAACTGCGGGAGAACGAGACGCACCTGATCCCGCGTGCGCTGATGGCGCTGCAGGGACATGTGCGTGACTTCGCAATCTTCGGCGACGACTACGATACGCCCGACGGAACAGCGATCCGCGACTATATTCACGTCACCGATCTTGCCGCGGCGCACGTCGCGGCGCTGAAACTGCTCACACAGGGGCACGCCGGCGGCACGTTCAATCTCGGCACCGGGTCGGGCTTCTCGGTCCGGGAGATTCTGGCTGCGATCGCCGTAGAGACGGGGCGCGAAGTCCCTCACACCGTCAAGCCGCGCCGCTCGGGCGATCCAACCTATCTGGTCGCCGACGCGACCGCCGCCCACCAGGTGCTGAAGTTCAAGCCGGAATATTCGGACCTGCCGACCATCATCCGCACGGCCTGGGCCTGGCACGAGAAGGCTCATCCCCTGCAGGCGAATTGATACGCCCGCGCTGTCGTCTGGAACGGCTTCCCGGCCGCGCCAGAGACCGGCCGTCCCGCGACTGCCCTCGACGCCGCGTCCCCGCACGGGAGACGCGGCGAGCGTCAATCCAAAATTAACCGTAGATCTTTACTTTATGAGCGGTTGCAGTGTGGGTCTCGTTGTGTCGCTCGAGTTGGGTTTTCAGCATGTTGCTTGAAAGAAGGGAGGGCATTCGGGACGTCAAAGACGAAGCGGCAACAGCCACTCCCGCTTCCGAGGGCATCAGCCTCGGCGATTTGCTTGGCATCATCGTTCGTCGCAAAGCGTGGATTCTTCAAACAACGCTTCTCTGCGTCATGCTGGCCGCCGGATATCTGGCTGTCGCAAAGCCGGTCTACACGTCGACCGCCGAAGTCTATGTCGATCCGCGCGATCGTCCGACCCCCAAGGAAGATCCGGGCGAGAAAAACAATGTACCGGGAGACGGTCTTCTCCTCGTCGAAAGCCAGTTGAAAATCATCACGTCCGGCGAGGTGCTCTCGCGGGTTGTCGACAAGATGAGCCTGTACAAGGATCCGGACTTCAACGGGCGCAACGGCATTCTGGCGAACATCAAGGCACTATTCGGCCTCGGCGGAACCGGCAATCCGAAGCTGACCGCTTTACGCCGCTTGCGACTGCTGACGTCGACCAGGCGCAACGAACGCTCCTATGTGATCGATATCTCCGTTTCGGCCCGTACGCCGCAGCGCGCGGCGGAGCTCGCGAATGCGGTCGCCGCCGCCTATCTGGAAGAGCAGGCCAGCGCGAATGCCAATTTCAACCGCCGGATTTCCGACGCGATCACCTCGCAGCTGGAAAGAATGCGCGAAGCCGTCAGCCGCTCGGAGCAGGCTGTCGCGGCCTACAAGGTGGCCAACAATCTGGTGGGCTCGCGCGACAAGTTGGTCACCGATCAGGAGTTGACCGAAGCCAACACGCAGCTTGCCAATGCCAAGGCGAGGCTGAATGAGGCGCAGGCGCGCGTCAAACTGATCGATCAGATCGAGTCGGGCGGCGCGCCGCTCGAATCCTTACCCGAGGCCATACAATCGAATACCATGGTGCAGTTGCGCGCGCGTGCCGCCGATGCCTCGCGCGTTGAAGTTCAGCTCGGGCGCGTGCTCGGCCCCGATCATCCCGATCTGCAGCAGGCCCGGGCTCAGCTGCAGGATGTCCAATCCGCGATCCAAAACGAGGTCAAGCGGGTTGCGCAGGCCGTGCGAAACACGGCCGCGAGCGAGCGCATCAATGTCCAGAGCCTTCAGTCACGGTTTGATTCGTTAAAGGCGCTCACCCAGACCAATGAAAAGGCGATGGTGCAGTTGCGCGAACTCGAGCTCAAGGCAAACTCCGATCGCGCGGTGTACGAGACCTATCTTGCAAAGGCCAAAGCGGCGACGGAAGAGCAGGCCATCAACACCACCAATATCAGGCTGATCTCACCGGCGATTTTGCCCGACCAGCAGAGTTGGCCGCGGACGGTCCCGTTGATGGTTGGGGCGTTGTTCGGGGGAGTGGCTCTCGGGGTCATGCTGGTGCTGCTGCGCGGCGCTCTGGAGCAGTTCCAGGGAACGCCGCCGAAGCCGGGCGCCGGGACCGAAAGGGCGGATAGTCCACCGCCACAGGTCACGGAAATCCCGGCCATGGGGCGACTGGAGCAGGTCTCACGCCTGAGAGCGGAATTGCTGGCGGCGCCGGCAGACCATTCCATTCTGCTGGTGCGGGCCTCGAATGATGAGGCGTTGAATCTCGCCGCATTGGAGCTCGCATGCGTGATCGATGAGTCCGGGCAGAAGGTCGTGATGGTCGATGCCGATCTGAAGGACAATGCCGCGTCGTCACGGTTGCGGTTCGATCGGCATTGCGGCGTTCGCGATATTCTGGCGGGCCGGGCTTCCATTCGCGAGGCTGCTCATGCGGTGGGTCAGACGGGGATCACGATCGTTCCCGCCGGTAGAGCGGTTTTGGCGCAGTTCGACCCGCATATGCAAAACGCTCTCTCGGCCGCTCTGCGGCAGGCGCGAGGGCTCGGTCGTGTCATTATCGACGGCGGCGAGCTTGGTGCGATACGGCCGGAATTGGGCCTTTACGCCATGGCGGATGAAGTGATCTTTCTCGAAACATTGAATGGCGAGCGGCTATCCGACGTCGCCATGCTCGTTGACCTGCTGCGTCACCAGCACATCAAAGCAAAAGCGGTGTTTATCGACCCGGCGTCTCGCGCGATGGCCGCTTGATCGCGCGAATCTCTTTGATCCGCTCAGGCCGATCGGCTGGCGCCTGCATGATTTGGGATGGCGGGCTGGCATGCATCCGTCCGATCGAACCAGCCGGCGATGCGGCGGCGCATGAAGTGACGCTGACGATAGAACTGCCACCGCAGGCCGCGGTTGATCGTGAACGAGCGCCGATGCCGGGCCTGACGCAGGGCATCGGTGTCGGTCGCCTGCTTGATCGGATCGGAATAGAAATCCTTGATCTTCTCGCGACCCATCCCGGATGTCTCGGTCCATCGCGGGATCAGGATGTTGCAAAGCCTGTCGATATCGGTCGTCAGCCGGGTGACGCCCATTCCCGTCGCCGGACACGATGTCTGGAAAGCATCTCCGATCAGGACGATGCCATCCTGATTAACGTTTTCGGCGGCGGACAGATCCATTACCCAGTTCTGGACGCGATCGACCGGCTCCATATCGCCGATAGAACGAGCAAGGCCGGGCAGGGATTCGAACAACTCTTTCATCGGATTCCGACGAAATTCACGAATCCAGGGATCGTCGTGATCGAGATAGGTGAAGAGGTTCGCGCGCAGGAAACCGGCGATTGGAAAGAGAGTGAGATAGTCGATTCTATTCGAGACGCCTGCGCCGTAATAGGTGAGCGACTGAAATGCCGGCGCTTGCTTCGCCCTGGACGCGAGCGTCAGGCCAAATGATATCGATTGTTTCTCCGCAACGATCCGGCGGCCGATGCCTATCTTATGCAGAAGCGAATCCGCCACCCCCGTCGCCATGATGACGAGATCGGGCGTGATCGGGCCATGGTTGGCCAGATCCACATGCTGCAGCTGCGGGCTTGTCTGAATATCGCGAACGTCATCGACGATAAAATCGACGGATGCCGGAATCTGTGTCCGGACGATACGCACGATGTCATCGTAAAAGATGCCGAAATGCGAGCCCTGCGTGCGATCGACGACGTGACCCGCGCGCACGTTGAGAGTGTCGTAGAACGGCGTCGCTTCGCGGGCGATTGCATCGATGACGCCGAACTTTCGCATGAGGTCGATTTGGCTGCCTGCGATCTTTTCGACGCGAAACTGCTTGGGGCAGACCGCATGCTTGTCGATCAGGGTGACCCGGTGCCCCGCCCGCGCCAGAACGACGGCGGCGAGGGAACCGCTGAGGCCGGCGCCGACGATCGCGATATGCGCGCTCTTGGGTGCGCCCGATGGAGATGTCGTTTTGCGTAAATCATATGTCATGCGAGAGTCCGTGAGACTGTCCCTGATCATGCGACGATCGTTTTCGCCAGGTCAGGTTGCGGCACCGGTCCGGAAAAAAGGCCGAGTTCCGCGATATATTGCTTGCCGATGGTCTCGATCGAGAAGAGCTGAAGGTGGTTCTTCAACTCGTCCGACATGGCCGGTTTGGGTTTCTCCAGGCTCGTGGCGATCGCGCGTGCGAGCGCATCGACGTCGCCGACCGGGACAAGCGTGCCGTATCGGCCGTCAGCCAGAATCTCACGAGGGCCGTGAGGGCAGTCCGTGCTGATCACGGGTGTCCCGCATGCGAGAGCCTCGACAATGACATTGCCGAAGCCCTCGGCGATCGATGACAGGACAAACACCGATGCGTGCCGCATGTAGGCGAGCGGGTTGGGCGTATATCCGAGAAAATGCACATGCGAGGCGATGCCGAGCGCGGCGGCAAGGTTTTGCAATTCGTCGCGGTCGTCGCCCTCGCCCAGGATAACGAGCTGCGCGGGCCGCTGCTTGACGGCACGGGCAAAGGCCGCAAGCAGGTGCGTGTAGCCCTTCTGCTTGTGCAAACGGCCCACCGCGAGCACGAATGGTTCTCCCGGCGCGATCGAGGGCGGTAGCGTCGGCGTGACATCGGCCTGAGCATCGAGTCCCTTGTGAATGATCGGGTTGTAGATCCGGTGAATCGGCTTTCTGCTCAGGCCCGGGAGGTGACTGAGTTGTTCCTTCAATCCGTTCGAGACAGCGATAAATCCATCGGCGGCGTGGAACGTGGACGCGATGGCGATCGTGATGGGCCAACGGTGGATCTGGAGCGGCAGCCGCCCCGGCTCGGCCAGCGAGTTGTCGAGGCGAACGAGTAGCCGATGACGATGAGAGCTGAACATCTTCCCGACGCAGGAGACGATGTTGGCGTTCTCGACCGAGCTCAGCACGACCGGCGGCCGCGCGACCTGCAGATAGCGCAGATAGGCCGGCACGCTGAACATCACCCTGGAGGCATCGAGACTGATCAGCCGGACGCCGTTCGGAACCTTGTCTTTCAAGGAGCCGAAATATTTGCAGACGACAAGATCGACCCGGAGCCCCTGATCGAGAAAATATTTTGCGAGATTGATCTGAACGCGTTCCGCTCCCCCGCTGTAAAGCGTGGGGAGAAAGAGAGCGATGTCGGGCCGCGGTTCGCCGGCGGGCAACCGCGAGAGGGGAATACAGGCTGGTGCAGTCATCGGATGTATCTCGCTATCATGATGCGACGGACCACTATTCCTGCGAGATAGGAGATAATGATCGCGATGGCCGCGCCGTCGAGCGCGAAAGGTGGAATGAGGATCACGTTGGCGACAATTGACAGTGCAATGACGAATAGCCCGCTGAACAGCGTGTATGAATCCTTGTAGCGGCTGTAGAAGATGGTGCCCTGGACCTCATAGGCCATGCGGAGCACGAAGCCCAACAGGATCAGCCACAGCACCCGCATCCAATCCGCGACGAGAGGGCGGTCCAGATAGGGAATGGCGATCTTTCCAACGATGCCGGTGCTGATCGCCAGCACGATCGAAATTGCCACCGTCTCGATGAGCAGAAGCCGGAAGACGCTCCAGTAGGAACGGTCCTGACGCGCGTGAGCGTCGATGAGCTTTGGTCCGGAGACTTGAATAATGCCCGTATCGACCAGATTGCTCAGAGCGTTTCCGATCGACCAGAACAGCACATAGACGCCGGTGAACTCCAGCCCCAGGAACAGGCTGACGAGATAGCGGTCGGTATATTGCGCCACCGTATTGGCAATATCGTTGACGTACAGCGTCCGGGAGGCCTTTAGATGCTGCAGAAACCATTTCCTATGCTGTCCCGCCGGCGTAGGGCGCAACCATGGCCAATCGCGCGCCGCCAGCGCGAAGCCCGCAAGCGCCAGCAATCCGCCGCCGATCCAGAACATCAGCAGGATGTGCAGATCGCGAAGCGATGGGAATATGAATGCGAGAATCATATAGACGCAGATCCATGCAGCCGTGCGGAAGAACATCAGCACATTCGCCAGGCATGGCCGCAAAAGATGATTCAGCAGGATGAACAGATCGCCATTCACGTGTTCGAGAAACACGATGGCGAGAACGATTGCAGCGAGAGCCAGATGATCGAGATAAATCCCGATGCCGAGGCTGATCAGGCTGATAAGCCCATAGATTGCCGCCTGTACGCCCCAGCAGAGATGGAGCATCCGGGTGACTTCATCGAGTTGCTGTGAGACTGCGTTGCGGCTGAGGACGCGGATCAAGCCGAGGCCGGCAACGGTTGGAAAGATCACCGCGGCACCGGCGACGAGGCCGTAGATTCCCAACGTATGCAGGCCGATGAATTTTGCGATAAAGAGCGTCAACGCGAACTTTGCAGCCAGCGAGAGTCCGCGCAATCCCATGATCGTCAACGACGTCAATGTGCGTCTGCTCAGCATCGTATCTAATGTCGCGTCGACGAGCAAAGAATCACCCTTTGCGGAAAGCGTCGGAACAAGCGCACCGTACCGCACCGACGTGCCGGTCATGAAGATATTTGATCGGAAAAATCATCGAAGCGCCTTCTCGACGGCAGCCCGGTCTGCGATCTGTTTCCGCTTCTTTTGCTCGAAGACGACCGTCGGCGCGAGTTTCGGCTCAAGCGCTTTCCCGACAAGGCCGTCGTAAAGCGCGACCAGGTCGCGGTTCATGCGATCCCGGTGAAACATGGTGACGAAGGTTTCACGTGCAGCCGCGTTCATCGCCGCGCGATCGGTATTTTCGAGCTTCGTCAGAGCGCGATCCAGAAAGCCGGGAGTGCCGATGTCGATCAGGATGCCGTTGACGCCGCTTTTGATGAAGTAGGGAAAGGCTCCATGATTACTGCAGATCAAGGGCCGCCCGGAGCGGAGCGCCTCGATCGCAAGCAGGGGCATGCCTTCCCAGCGCGACGGCATGACGATGGCATCGAACTTCGCAAACATCGCCGGCAGGGCCCCGCGCGGCACCCAGTCCATCAGGTTGACATCGGGTGGGATCGTCAGGTCGTCATTGTCGACGATCTTGGCGCCGACCAGATCGAGGGTCGCGCGACCCGGTTCGAGTTGGGCGAACTCGCGCAGCAGAAGGTCGACACCCTTTTGCGCGTCGAACCGTCCGACGAAAAGCAAACGCATGGGACCGGTGGCAGGCGGTGCGTCATCGGGAAGCGAAGCCAGATCCTTGATGCCGCTAACGATCAGTTTGGCGTTGTGGAGCGGGATGCCGGCTTTTCGAAGGATCTTCTCCTCGTGGGGAGAGATGTTCACGATGACGTCGGTGTGCCGGCTGAGCACGCGTTCGAGCATTGTGTAGAGGCGGGTCCCGATTGTCCGCCGGGGACGATCGAACGCCCAGCAATGCGCGCAATAGATCACGCGGGTCCGCAACTGCAATGCGCGAATGATCAATCGACCGATGGCGCCGGCAAAGCTGCTGTGCAAATGGACGATGTCGGGATTGTGCAGCTTGATATTCTTTCGGATTGCCAGAGCGAGCGCCATGATCGAACGGACATCGCGCCCCGTTCGCCTATAGGTTTCGACGGTGCAATTGACCGACGGCGCGATCGAATCGCGCTGGCCTTCAGGCGCCAGCACCACGACATTGGCTGCCCCGAATATCTGTATTTGATACGGCAATACTTCTTCGAGATAAGAGGCCGGGCCGCCAATGAGACTTTCGCAAACGTGAAGGATTTTCATAATGCTCGCACGACTAACTAGAGCGCGGAGCAGTTCTGAAGGCCGCCCCGCCGCATACTCGAATTTGCATGCGAGATGAAACTTACCGACTCTGCGCCGGAGGTGTGCGGCAAAAGAAAAACAAGGTGAATACAACGCGTAAAAACGCTCGTGTATCAACGTGCAACAGTCACCGGGATATAGCTAACGGATGTTTGTGGTAATAACTCCAAAGCGCCGTTTGTGTCCGGTTGTGAGACATCGTCCCGGCCCAGATAATCGATCGCCGGACCGGACCTGCGCCAGCCTGGTACAGAGACTTTGTGCGGCGTCCCATCCGTCTGCGTGGTCCAGACGGCAAGTTTGCATTGCTGCTCTGCTTCATCGCAGAATCGCAAGATCGTGATGCCCTGGGCGGTCAACGGATCGAAGCGCGCAATCGTCTCGCGCAAGGACATCCCGCCGATCTCGCGCGCCAAAGTCTGGTAAGCCAGATAAGACGGACGCAGAGTCTTGTCGGATCGCACCAGCCCGAAACGATCCTCGATCTCGTTGTCGTTGGGTCCGGTGTCCATCAGCGAGTACCAGTTGGTCAAATCGACCCGCTCCATCAGGTTGGTCAGGATCATGCGAGGAAGCCAGCGTGCTTGCATGTCTTCGGAAAGGCCGGACAGGTAGACCGAGTCGCCCCATTCGGTGTCGATGATCGGCTTGCGCGGAATCTCGGCTGGCCAATCCGCGAGATAGTTGTTGCGGAAAACGGCGTAGTCGCGGGAAACGGTCTCGGGCCGTTGTCCGAAACGATGCGTGTGCACGCTCAGCGCATCGAGGCAGGTCAAAAGCTCCTTATCGTTCAGCAGCGCCTGCATGAGCGGTTTTGTCGGCCGCCAAACCGTCGGGATCTGTGCCGCAGCCGGGCCGACCACGAAAGCGTCCGGGACATGTTGCCTGATCGCGAGGCAGGTCTTGCGGGCGAGAGCGACATAGTCCTGAGGATTGGGCTTCGGCGGCCAAAACCCCTCCTGATCGGGCTCGTTCCAGATTTCCCAGATCGGATGGAGGTGCCGATAGCGCTCCGCTGCCGCGACAACCCATCGGGTGAATGCCGCGATCTGCGCAGGCGTCGAAGGCGGTTGGGCGCCTTGATGGCGCTTGCCGTCGACCACAGCATCGTACGGCGTTCCGTGCAGGGGATTGGGCCTGTTCAGAATGAATAAGGGGCGCAACCCGAGCTTTTTCAGCTCCGCCGCATACGCGTCGTAGAGAGACCAATCATAGTGATCCGGCTGCGTCTCGATCCATGGCCAGTTGAGATCGATGCGGACGATATTCGCGCCGAGGGTGGACGCGAGGTTAAGACGTTCGCGCCAATCCGGCAGATGCAAGTAATTGTCTGTAAACTGAACCGAAAGACCGGCGGCGACCGTCCGTGCCGGTGGCTGCGCCCGGGTTGCGGACAGCGGCGCAAGCCAGCCGCATGCGATCGCAATCAGGCCGATGCGGCTGCGGCGAACAAGTTTGCTCGTTAACGAATGCTCAACGCCGACCATCGATTCACCACACTTGGCATCGTTCAGATATTCCGAACGATTTAAGGTATAAGAGTCTGCGATGTCTACAATGCCATACGTTTCTCGTTAAAGAGCGGTCGCATGATGGAGGTCTCGCACAGTTGCGATATCGCGACGGAGCAACAAACAAGATGAAGCGACGAACTGCCTTTCTGATGCCCGCCTATAATCCGACTCGCGACGATCTGGCGCGGACGGTCAATTCCTTGCTGGCGCAAACCGAATGCGCGGATATCGTTATTGTCGACGATGGCTCACGGATACCCGTCAGCAAGATGCTGGCGCCGCATGTAAACATCGTCGTGCTTCGGCTCGATCGCAATCAAGGCATCACGGCTGCGCTGAATCGCGGCCTCGAACACATTGTCGACAGCGGCTACGAGTTTGTGGCGCGCATGGATTGCGGCGACATTTGCGCGCGGGATCGTATCGCAAAACAAGAAGTCCATATGGACGCGCATCCCGGCATCGATCTGCTCGGTGCCTTCGCGGATATCGTGGACGAGCACGGCAATCACCTGTTTTTCGAAGGAACGTCCGGCGGCAGGGCGGCGATCGGGCGCAAGCTGCAGGACAACGCGGCGTTCAAGCATCCGACCTTCTTCTTTCGGACCTCCTGCGTTCGCAGGCTGGGGGGATATTCGACGCACTATCCGCATGCCGAGGATTACGAATTCATGCGGCGCGTTTACAAAAACGGCGGCATCGATTGCCTCGACGACGTTCTCGTCATCTATGAGAAGAATTCGGGCAGCATCAGCAGCAGAAATCGCGGCGCGCAGTTGCGCTCGCGGCTGCGAATTCAATGCGACTATCTCGAGCCGACGAGCGTCGCCGCCTATGTCGGGATGACCCGCACGATCGTCACGTTGCTGATGCCGGCTCGCTTATGGGCCAGCCTTTCGCAATTGTATTGGGGCCGTGCGGGCGAACGCGGCGAAATGGCCAAGGCGCGATTGCTTCGATGAAGGCACTGGGCGCAGCAACCATCGGGGTGAGGGGAGCCCAAGGCGACCTGTCCGGCAGGCTGGTTTGGCTCGCCGTCGCATTGCTGCCGATCACGGGCCTCGCCGGCATCGGCGCGCTTGGCGAGTTGAAAGGATCGGCCACCGTTTACGTTCTTGCGGTGACGATTCTGGTGACGGTGACGACGCGGTTCAACGAAATCACGATACCGCGGCCGCTCTTCGTCTTTGCAGCCTGCATGCTGACCTGGCTTCTTGTGACCGGAGCGGTCAATTCGGCGGACATCCTGACCTCCGTCTATCACGGCCGGAGCGGGTTCAATAAATTCGCGACATCATCGACGGTTCTGGTTTTCGGTATCGCGAGCGCGATTGTCTGCACCAGATCTTTGCAGCGCGTGAGCGACATTGAAAAACTGTTCGTGAATCCTCTGGTCGTTGCCGTCGCCGCCTGCGCGGTTTTCGCAGTGCCGGAGGTTTTGTCGTGGTTCTCGTCGGCCGGCGAGCTTCTTTATAAAGTGACGACCGGGTTGCTGCACACGGCGGATAACGAGAAAGGGCGCGCCATAGGGCGCCTGATCAGCCTTGCGTTCGAGGCCCCTGACCTTTCCTACTTCTGCGGCTTTGCCTGCCCATGGGCATTGTTCGCTTATCGCCTGCGGGCCGGGAACCGGTCGCTGCTCGGTGCGCCCATCATGGCGGCCATGCCTCTGTTGCTCGCCGTGATCATGTTGTTGTTGAGCAATTCACGGACCGGTCTGTTGATGCTTGGCGGGCTGATTCTCGCCGAACTGGTCTATTGGATCGCCATGCGTGGCATGCGGCTTGGCGTAATTGCGCTGCTCGCCGCTATTCCGGTGTTTGCTGCGGTTGCGCTGGTCCCCTGGCTTGCCTTGCATCACGTCGATGCGACGCTCGCCGCCGGCGATGTCTCGACCACATCGCGATTGGCGTTGTTCAGCGCGCAGCTGTCGATTTTTGCCGACAACCCGATCTTTGGCGTTGGGTTCGGACAATTCGGCTTTCACGCGCATCCGGTTTTGCCGTCGTGGGCCTGGCAAAGCCACGAGGTCGTCAACTGGTTCGAGATGTTTGACGATCTGCCGCCGACGTTCAACGTTGCGGGGCGGCTGGGTGCGGAGCTCGGAGCGCCCGGCCTGATCATCTGGTACGGCTTCTGGGGCATGGCGGTTGTCCGGATTGCGCGGGCTGCTGTCCGGCTGCCTCGCGGCTCATCGTTGAACTTTCTGAATGTCGCGCTGCTCGGCAGTATCTTCAGCTTGATACTCGGCGGAATGAGCAACGATCCGTTTCGTCGTCCGGAAACCTGGATCCTCATGGCGATTGTGTCGCTCCATGCGGGAAGAACCTCGGAGCAGGCGGAGCGATGAGCGAGGTCCATATGATGATGGACGGTCGGAAGCCGGCATCGAGAGATGTGATGCGGCATTCGTCTGGCGATGAATATCGTCGGCCCGCGCAAGGCCAGGAGAGGCGGCACCTTGCCGTCATCCTGCCTAAGCACCGGCTTTGGGAGTGGCATCGGCGGTTGCTTCTTCATCTTAAGAAAAGTCATGACGTCGCCGTGTTCCTCGATGGTCGCGTGCCGGCCTATCGCCGCGCAACGAGATTTTGGCTGAAACTGGAGCAATTGGCGTTTCCTGTCGGACCCCTCGCGCAGCCGATCGCACCCGATGGCGACTGGCGTCCGGTCTCCGATTTGGAGGACGCCTCGAACAAGGTTGTCATCAACCTGTCCGAGCGCCCTCAACCCTATGCCGATGCACTCGAGCTTCGATATGACGGTGTAACGGATAGCCGCGCGCTCATCGAGTCGTTGCTGGCGCAGAGGGCGCCGCAATTGTCCGTTCATGGCCGGGACGAGGATAGAATTCTTGCGGCATCGCGACCGGCGATCGAAGACAAATTCCTGATCGGGCGCGGGCTGCAGGGCTCCTTCTCTCGTTGTCTGTCGCTGATCGATCGTGCGTTGTCCTCCGCCGGCGGCCAGTCTGCGGTCGAGGCAAGCGCGGTCGCAACACCGGCGCGCGCGACTCTGGCGGCATTCATTCCGCGCATGATCGCGCGGAAGGTTGCAAATTTGCTGATGAAGCCCTTTCGGCGCCCGGAGCATTGGCAGGTGGCGTTGCGCCAGGGAACGCAGCCCTTCCACGTCGTCCCGGACGATGGCGGCCGGTTCTACGCCGATCCATTTCTGTGTCGCGCCAACGGCCGCACGTTTTTGTTTATCGAGGAATATCCCTATGCCGACCGGCGGGGCGTGATCTCCGCTGCCGAAATTGTCGATGGCCGGCTGCTGAGCATGCCGGTGGCGGTGCTCAAGCGGCCTTATCATCTGTCGTATCCGTTCGTTTTCGAACACGGAGGAGACTACTGGATGATCCCGGAGACCGGTGAAAACCGCTCCGTCGAGCTTTATCGCGCGACGGAATTTCCGTGGAAATGGACGCTGAGCAAGACCCTGATGGAAGGCGCCGTATTCTCTGACGCGACCATTTTGTTTCACGATGGTCTCTGGTGGCTGTTCGTGTCTGTCGATTGGTTCGGCAGCGCCACGCAGGACGAATTATCGATCTTCTACAGCGAAACGCTGCAGGGCGAATGGAAGCCGCATTCCGCCAACCCGGTGAAGTCGGATGGACGCTTCTCGCGGCCTGCAGGGCGCATCATCCAGCAAAACGGACGCCTGTTCCGGCCGGCGCAGGATTGCGATCGAACCTATGGTGGCGGCATCGTGTGGTTTGAAATAACCGAATTGACGCCAGCGGCATTCAGCGAGCGAAAAATAGCCGAATGGGACGGCCGGGTTGAATTGTCCATGGATGGGCTTCATAGCTTCGATCAGCTTGGTGCGCTGCAGACCATAGACTTCAAATGCTCGGTTTGCCGCGGAGCGATGCGCCGGAATATCGCAACGATAACGCCGCGCCCGGACGGAGAGTTCGAGCGCGCGGTTTCCAAGCCGTCGCGTTTTTTCAGTTTGGCCGGATCCGGCGGTCCCGCACGCTAGAGCATGGCTCCAGGAAGCAAAAACCGGTTTCGGAGACGCATGCCTTCGGGCTCGGCCCGACGTCAAACGTCAAACAAAGAGTAACGGGCGGCCTCGTTCAACGCAGTTGAATGATGCTCTCATGGCAAGGATTTATAGGAGCTATCCGTGTTCACCGTAGCCGTCGCGCCGGAGTTCGATTTTCTGTCGGAAGAATACGAAAGGCTGTTTGCGCAATCATGCGCGACTGCATTTCAGCACCCGATCTGGCTCGACGGCATCTACCGTAAACTCGTTCCGCAATTGAAGGCCGCTCCGCTGATCGTCACCGTTCGGGATGCGGCGGACGGCTGTCCTGTCATGGTGCTCCCGCTGGTGCGCCGGAGGTATCGCGGATTGCGGACCGTCGAATTTGCAGATCTGGAAGTGTCCGATTATGTCATGCCTGTCGCCAGCGACGCGATGATCGAGGCCGTCGCGGCCGATCCGTTCGCGTGCAGGCGCATCAGCGCCGCATTGAAGCCATTCGATCTATTGCGGATTCGCAAGCTGCGGTCGCCCTCCGAGGCGGTGAGGAAATTGTTGGGTGTAACCGATTGTTCGGAGATGGCGGTTGGCGCCCACGCGGTGCCGCTCGGTTCCGATTTTTCCGCCTGGCGGGCGGAGAACATTTCGGCGGCGCTTCGCAAGGAACTGGACAAGAAGACCCGGCAGTTGCACGGCAAGGGACAGCTGGAGGTTCGTTGCGCGACCGACGCCGGGATGATCGAAACAACGCTTCTGAAGATGCGGGAGTATCGTCGCCGCCGCTTTGAGACCGGCGATCTGCTGCAGAACCAGATCTATTTCGATTTCTATCTCGATGTCGCGACCCGCGCCTACGCGACGTTGAGCCGATTCTACTGCGTGTTGATGGATGGTGTTCCGATCGCGGGAATTATGGCTCTCTCGCACGAAGGCTCGCTTCTGATCCTTCTCACCGGCTTTGATTATGATGGATACAGGAGCCAGTCGCTCGGTTTGTTGACTTTCGAAATGGTCACGAAGCTTGGGATCAGCGCCGGCTATCGCGAGCTTGATTTCACGATTGGCGACGAGCCCTATAAGGCGCTGTTCGGCGCGAAAAAATCGCCCATCTACCAAATCGTTCGCTCGGGAAGCATGTCGGGAGTCCTCGCGGAGGCTGCGATGGAGCATGCGCCGTGGGTTAAAAGCGTCGTGCGGCGTTTTGCAGGATCGGGTTCGAAGCCGGTCGTGCCTGCACAAGGGTCATAACCGGGACACGGCCTCGGCGGCACCGGGGTGTCCTGTCCGATCGGCACCGGCGTCACGGCCTGAGAGGCGCTCTCGCAGGCTGGAGCAGCGCGATGGCCGCGCCGCTTACCCTTTGTTAACCATAGTTGCTGCACACCGGGACAACCCCTTTCTCGAGAAAGGGCAAGCCCGGAGCGTTTGGTGCGCCCGTCTCTTATGTCATGGATTGGTGTCGGTCTGATTGCGCTCGCGATGTCGGGCTGCATGCGCACGACCGCGCCGCAGGCCGCGGCCCCGCGCGCCGATCTCGACGCGCTCGCCTACAGGACCGCGCCGGCGGCGATGTCGGCACACGCGGCGATGCCGGCAACGCTCGCCAACGCCTATGCGGCGACGGAGGGTCCCTACCGGCTGGATGCCGGCGACAGGCTGCGCATCGTGGTGTTCGGGCAGGAAGGGCTGACCAACACCTACGCGGTCGATGCCGGCGGCTCGATCACCATGCCCTTGATCGGCGGCGTGCGGGCGAAGGGCCTGTCGCCGGCGGAACTCGCCGGCGTCATCGCCGCGCGATTGAAGAAGGGCTACATCCGCGAGCCCCATGTGGCGGTGGAGATCGAATCCTATCGTCCGTTCTTCATCCTCGGCGAGGTCACCGCGCCGGGCCAGTATCCTTACGTGCCGAACATGACGGCGGAGAGCGCGGTGGCGATTGCGGGCGGCTTCACGCCGCGGGCGCAGCGCGAGAACGTCAAGCTGACGCGAACCTATCCGGCGGGTCCGCTCACCTCCATGGTGCCGCTCGCGACCACCCTCAAGCCCGGCGATACCGTCATGGTCGGCGAAAGATGGTTCTAGGGCGAGCCTCGCGTAGGTGCGGCCGAAAAACTTCCGTTCTGCGTTCCTCGGCCTATCGAACCCCTGGTCCCGCATCATCCGAATACCTCCGAAAAACAGGAGACCGTGACGGCGTGAGCTGGCTCAATTGAGTTTCACACCCGGCGTGCTAGGGGTGACGCTGGCTAAACCCGCTTTAGTTGCTTCCTTCGGAGATGCAAGATGCGCCGCCTTCGAGCCGCTACGGCTGCCATTTTTGCCGTGCTGGCCGTGCTCGCTCTGACAATGCCGGGCGCGCGGGCGCAGTCGCGCATCAAGGCGCTGATCGAAAGGCTGCGGGGGGATGCGATGCCGGAGGGCATCGTGAAGACCAACGGCCGCATCGAGGCGACGCAGATCGACGTGTCTTCGAAATACGCCGGCCGCCTGGCGGAGGTCACCGTCAAGGAAGGCGACGAAGTCACCGCCGGCCAGACGATCGCCCGCATCGTCTCGCCGGAATATGAGGCGCAGTTGCGCGCGGCCGAGGCGCAGGTGCTGCGCGCCCGGCAGGCGCTCGCCGAGGCCGAGGCCTTGATCGCCCAGCGCACGAGCGACCAGCTTCTGGCCCGGACCGATGCCGAGCGCGGCAAGGAACTCGCCGCGAAGGGCTATCTCAGCAAGCAGATCGATGAGCAGCGCCAGGCCAAGGCCGATGCCGCCGATGCCGCCTTGCGTGCGGCGCAGGCGCAACGCGATCAGGCTCAGTTCGCCATCCGCGCCTCCGAGGCCGACGCCGAACAGATCAGGGCGATTCTGGTCGATCTCGTTCTGGTGGCGCCGCGCAGCGGGCGCGTCCAATATCAGCTCGCCCGGACCGGCGAGGTGGTCGCCGCCGGCACCCGCGTCGTCACCATCCTCGATCTGTCGGACGTCTACATGACGATCTATCTGCCGGCCGCGCAGGCCGGACAGCTCGCGCTGGGCGACGAGGCGCGGATCATCCTCGATCCCGTCCCGCAATATGTGATTCCGGCGACGGTCAGTTTCGTCGCGGCCGACGCGCAGTTCACCCCCAAGGCGGTCGAGACCGCCGAGGAGCGCGAGAAGCTGGTCTTCCGCGTCAAGCTGCAGGTCGATCCCGGCGTGCTCGCCAAATATCACCGACAGGTAAAGACCGGCGTGCGCGGCCTCGGCTTCGTCCGTCTCTCGCCATCCGCGAAATGGCCTGACACGCTCGCCGTGAAGCTACCATGACCGAGGCTGGTCCGGCCGCCCGTCTTGCGGGCGTCACGCACCGTTACGGCAAGGTGACGGCTCTCGACGCATTGACGCTCGACATTCCCTCGGGTCGCATGGTCGGCGTGATCGGCCCGGACGGCGTCGGCAAATCGACCTTGCTCGCGCTTATCGCCGGCGTGCGGACGATCCAGCAGGGCAGCGTCCACGCGCTCGGCGGCGATCTCGGCGTCAAGGCGGAGCGCGAGGAACGATGTCACCGCATCGCCTACATGCCGCAGGGATTGGGGCGCAACCTCTATCCCACGCTCTCGGTGTTCGAGAACATCGACTTCCACGCGCGGATCTTCGGGCAGGATGCCACTGAGCGCCGCAGCCGCATCGACGAACTGCTCAAGGCCACGGGGCTCGATCCCTTCGAGGACCGGCCAGCCGCCAAGCTCTCCGGCGGCATGAAGCAGAAGCTCTCGCTGTGCTGCGCGCTGATCCACGATCCCGATCTGCTGGTGCTCGACGAGCCGACCACGGGCGTCGATCCGCTTTCGCGCGGCCAGTTCTGGGATCTGATCGACACCATCCGTGCCCGGCGGCCCGGCATGAGCGTCATCATCGCCACCGCCTATATGGAGGAGGCCGAACGCTTCGACTGGCTCGTGGCGATGGATGACGGCAAGGCGATCGCCACCGGCACGCCCGCCGAGTTGCGTGAGACAGCCGGTCAGAAGACGCTGGACGCCGCCTTTGTCGCGCTGCTGCCGGAAGCGAAACGCGCGCAGCATCGCGAGGTCGTGCTGCGGCCCCGCATTGCGAGCAGTGATGCGACGCCCGCGATCGAAGCCGAAGGTCTGACCCGGCGCTTCGGCGATTTCGTCGCCGTCGACCATGTCAGCTTCCGCATCGGCCGTGGCGAGATTTTTGGATTTCTCGGGTCGAACGGTTGCGGCAAGTCGACGACGATGAAGATGCTGACCGGGCTGCTGCCGGCGACGGAGGGGACCGCCCGGCTTTTCGGCCAGCCGCTGGCCGCCGACGACATGGAGACGCGCCGCAACGTCGGCTACATGTCGCAAGCC
>Ga0182735_1001120_pt1 | contig 18616 bp, 20 predicted proteins | sample eDN5th30CKraftMG_FD_128524 | JGI IMG/M metagenome (GOLD analysis project Ga0182735, IMG submission 128524) | Enriched Miracle-Growth compost microbial communities from Emeryville, California, USA - eDNA 5th pass 30_C Kraft MG (version 2) (version 2) ... | reverse complement strand
TGGACGAGCCCGCGGAACTTGTTCATGTTCTTCAGCATGTTGTCGGGGTAGACCAAGAGCTTGTCGACCACGCTGGTGAGCCGCGCCAGCGCGAAATCGAGCGTGACGGTGGCGTCCGGACCGATCATGCGCTCGACCGAGGAGTGCGAGATGTCGCGCTCGTGCCACAGCGCCACGTTCTCCATCGCCGGCATGGCGTAGGAGCGCACCATGCGGGCGAGGCCGGTCAGGTTTTCGGTCAGCACCGGGTTGCGCTTGTGCGGCATCGCCGACGAGCCCTTCTGGCCCGGCGAGAAATATTCTTCCGCCTCCAGCACTTCGGTGCGCTGGAGATGGCGGATTTCGATCGACAGCCGCTCGATGGACGAGGCGATGACGCCGAGCGTGGCGAAGAACATGGCGTGGCGGTCGCGCGGGATGACCTGCGTGGAAACCGGCTCCGGCTTCAGCCCGAGCTTTTTCGCGACGTGCTCTTCGACATAGGGGTCGATGTTGGCGAACGTGCCGACCGCGCCTGAGATCGCGCAGGTGGCGATGTCCTCGCGCGCATGGACGAGCCGCTCGCGAGCTCGCGAGAACTCGGCATAGGCTTCCGCCAGCTTGACGCCGAAGGTGGTCGGCTCGGCATGGATGCCGTGGCTGCGGCCGATGGTGACGGTGTCCTTGTGCTCGAAGGCGCGCCGCTTCAGCGCCGCGAGCAGCGCGTCAAGGTCGGCGAGCAGCAGGTCGCTGGCGCGCGTCAACTGCACGGCAAGGCAGGTGTCCAGCACGTCCGAGGACGTCATGCCCTGGTGGATGAAGCGCGCGTCCGGTCCGACGAATTCGGCAAGATGGGTGAGGAAGGCGATGACGTCATGCTTGGTCACGCGCTCGATCTCGTCGATGCGCTCCACGTCGAACGTCGCCGCGCCACCCTTTTCCCAGATCGTCTTTGCCGCTTCCTTCGGGATCACGCCCAGTTCGGCCAGCGCGTCGCAGGCATGCGCCTCGATCTCGAACCAGATGCGGAAACGCGTTTCCGGCGACCAGATGGCGACCATTTCGGGCCGGGAATAACGCGGGATCATCTCTACGTCCTCAAGCTTGTCGGAAAGTCGCCTGCCTCCTAACAGAGCGGGCGGCAATGCTCAACGCGCGATGCGGCCTTTGGCGAGTTCCATGCACGGGCGGCCGGGCTCAGAATTTGCCGGTCACCGCCATCCAGCGGTGGTTCGGCCCCTCGAAGCCGACCTGTCGCACGGCAATCAGCACCGCATAGTGGCTAAGCCGGTTTTGCGTCGAAAAGGTCTGGACGGCCCCGATCGAATAGCCGGTCGGGCAGTTACGGCTTTGCGGCAGCGCCTTGTCCTCGTGCACGATCATAGTCCTGCCGCCGTCGCTGGCGTCCACGCGCAGCAGGCGCAGGCCGGCGGCCTCGCCCATGCCGTGGCATTGCTCGGCCTCGCCGAAGGGTAGAACTTCGAGCCGGAATTCCAGCGGCTTGTCGATGGCGGGGAAGACGGGCCGCGGGTTGACCGCCATGCGGTACGGGTCGGCGGACAGTTCGGTGATCGCGTCGAACCCGGCCGTATAGCCCGGATTGGCCGCAAGCTCGGCCTGTTTGAGCACCGCCTCGCCCTTGTCGCGGGCCTGCCTGCGCGCATCGGCAAGCGAGGCGGCTTCGTCGTCGACGCGCACGCGGATCGGCGTTCCCTTCACGAAGGTGTCGGTGGCCGTGTCGATGTAATAGCGGTTGGCGTAGGGAAAGCCCGAGCCGTCCTGGATGCCGTATTCCTCGAAGGCGAAGACGCCGCCGTCCTTGCTGAAGCCGAGGATTTCGAGCTCCGCCGCATCGCCGGCCCTGGCCGCGCCGCCCATGCTCGCCACTGTCAGAGCCGCGATTCCGGCCAGGGCGAGAAGGTGCCTGGTTCTTGCTGGGGTCATGGTTGCGCGCGTCCTTCGATCCGATGCATCCAATTACTAGCTCAACCGTTGTGACACGCAAATTCCAACGGAGAACGATCATGGCCGATACATCGAGCATTCGCGAGCATATGGAAGTAGTCGGCGCCGACGGCGTCCATCTCGGCACCGTCGACGGCATCGAAGGCGACCGAATCAAGCTGACGAAGAAGGACAGCGGCCAGGGCTCGCACCGGGGGCATCACCATTACATCCCCGCCAGCCTGATCGCGGAGGTCGACGGCGACAAGGTGTGGCTGTCGGCCAACGCCGATGTCGTCGCCGATGAGTTCGAGGAAGAAAAGAACGATCCGACCTGACCGGCTCTTCGAATCAGAGTGACGACCATGCCGGGAAGATATCGCCTTCTGCCGAGGTGGCGGCAAAGACGCCGCGGCTGATGGCGCGCGCCATGGTGGCGCCGGCTTCGGCATAGAGGTCGATGGCGGCCTCGGCCGACAGCGCCACGCCGCTCTTGCCGGTGGCGAGCGCGAAGACGAGGTCGCCGTCGAACGGCGTGTGCGTCGGCCAGATGGCGCGCGCGAAGCCGTCATGGGCGGCGATGGCGAGCCGCTTCGCTGCCGCCTTGGGCAACACCGCGTCGGTGGCGATGACGGCGATCGTTGTATTCGCCCCGGCCTGGCGGGCGTTGAACTTGGTGTGCACGGCGCGCGCATTGGCCGGCATTGGCGACGGGTAGGAAAGGCCGCCGAACTCCTTGCCGACCTCGAACGGGGCGGCCCAGAAATGCCGTGTCTCGCCAACGGTCACCGACCCAACCGGGTTGGCGGCCACCAGCGCGCCGATGGTTATGCCGTTTTCCAGCACCGTCGAAGCCGAGCCCAGCCCGCCCTTGAGGCTGGCCGTCAGCGCGCCCGTTCCCGCGCCTTCCGTGCCGATGGCGAAATCAGTCACGGCATTCCGGGCCGCTTCGTAGCCGAGGTCGCGATAGGGCGGATAGCGGTCCCATGCCTTGTCGCCGCCATTGGCGAGGTCGAACAGGATCGCGGCAGGCACGATCGGCACGCGAAAGCCGGCGACCTCGAAGCCCACCCCTTGTTCGCGCAGCCGCGCCTGCACGCCGGAAGCGGCGTCGAGGCCGAAGGCGGAGCCGCCCGACAGCACCAGCGCATGCACGGCCTCGACCGTGTTGTGCGGCGCGAGCAGGTCGGTCTCGCGCGTGCCCGGCGCGCCGCCCAGCACCTGCACGGAAGCCACCGTCGGCTCGTCGCACAGGATGGCGGTGACGCCGGATTTCAGCCGGGCATCGGCGGCATTGCCGACGCGAAGGCCGGCGACGTCGGTAATCAGGTTCTTCGGCCCCGTGCGCACCATCAGTTCGTCTCCATCGCCACGAAGCGCGTTCCGTTGAAGCGGTAGGCGCGGTAGGGGTTCTGGGTGAGGTCGCCCTTCTTGTCGAAGCGCACCGGGCCGATCGCCGTGGAGAAGTCGCCGCTGCCGAGGGCTTCGGTCGGGTCGCCCTTGGCGGAAGCCTCGGCCGCGACGGCGATCTGCACCGCCGCATAGGCCGGCAAGGCATAGCCGTCCGGCTCGATCTCGGCGGCGGCGAAGGCGTCGAGCACCACCTTGTCGGCCACCTCGGCCCACTCCGGCTGCGCGATCATCAGCGTTCCGGTCGCGTAGGGCACGTCGCCATGGGCAGCGCGCAGCGCCTCGCCGCCGGCAAACACGATGTCGGCGCCAAGTTGCTGCGCATCGCGCCCCATGATGGCGACGTCGCTGCCGTCGCCGCCGACGAAGGCTTTCGTCGCGCCGGCCTTCCTCAGCCGCCCGACGAGGCCGATCTGGTTGTCCATCTGCGGCCGGAACGTGTCGACGAAGGCCGGCTTCAGTGCCGCCTGTTCGGCTGTGGCGCGGACGGTTTCGGCAAGCTCGCGGCCATAGATGGTGCCGTCGTCGATGACCGCGAATAGGTCGTCGCGCCATAGCCGGGTCAGGATACCGGCGGCGGCGTTGCGCTCGTCGTCGCCGCGCGCGGCCAGCCGGAACAGCGGCCAGCCGGTCTTCTCGCGCTGGTCGGTCAGGCTTTCGGTGCGCACGCCGACCGTGATTACCGGGATGCCGGCTTCCTTCAGGATCGGCAGCGCCGCCTCGATAGCCTCGGTACAGAGGAAGCCGATGACGGCGCTGGCTTTGGCCTCGGCGAATTTCTGCGCCGCAGCCCTTCCTCCCTCGGCCGTGCAGGCGTCGTCGGCGACCATGAGCGTGGCGCCGTTGGCGTTGGCCGCGAGGCTCGCTCCGGCTTCGATCTGCCGGCCGAGCAGTTCCGACGATCCCGACAGGGGCGCGGCCACGCCGATCGTGCCCGCCTGTGCCGCCGCGATGCCCGCAAGAAGGCCGGCGAGCACCGATGTCACGGCTTTGGCAAGATGCATCGGAGTAACATTCCTTTAGCCGGAACTGGCTATCCTGCAGCAAGAGGTAACGGCTGGATGGGTCTGGCGCAACACGCCAATTCCGGTGGCCGACGGCACCGTGCTTGTAGCCGATGGGTACGCGCCGTATATAACGGGTACGGCGTATAGCGGGATATTACCGGTGCTGGTGAAAAATGACATTGGGCCGCAGGCCTATCGCGATGCGATGAGCCTGTTTGCCGGACACGTCCACATCGTGACCACCGACGGTCCCGCCGGCAGGCGCGGCACCACGGTGATCGCGGCCTGTTCGGTGTCGGACACGCCGCCAACCGTGCTGGTGTGCCTCAACCGCGAGAACCCCCGCAACGACCTGTTCGTCGAAAACGGCCGCTTCGCGCTCAACACGCTGACCTCGCATCACAAGGCCCTGTCGGTCGCCTTTTCCGGGTTGACCGGCCTCGGCATGGAAAAGCGCTTCGAACTCGGCCGCTGGGACACCATCGCCACCGGCGCGCCGACGCTGGCCGATGCGCTGGTGGTCTTCGATTGCGAAGTGATCGACACCAAGGACCTGGCCACCCATCGTGTGCTTTTTGGCAAGGTGACAGGCCTGCGCACCGGGGATAACGTCAAGCCGCTGATCTACCATGGCCGGGATTATCACGTCCTCTAGCATGGACGGCGCCCGGGAGAGACGATGACTGAACTGAAGCCGCGCGGGCTACCCCAATCCATTGACGAAACGCTCGATCTGCTGACCGCCTCGAACTACGTGGCGGACCGCGCGCTGGCGACGGTGCTGTTCCTGAGCCTGCGCATGAAGCGGCCGCTTTTCCTCGAAGGCGAGGCGGGCGTCGGCAAGACGGAGATCGCCAAGGTGCTGGCCGAGAGCCTCGGGCGGCGGCTGATACGCCTGCAATGCTATGAGGGCCTCGACGTCTCCTCCGCCGTCTACGAGTGGAACTATGCCGCGCAGATGATCGAGATCCGCATGGAGGAAGCCTCCGGCGCGGTCGAGCGCTCGGCCATGGAGCGCAACGTCTTTTCCGAAAAATACCTGATCCGCCGCCCGGTGCTCGACGCGCTGACCGGCAAGGCAGGTGCGGCCCCGGTATTCCTGATCGACGAACTCGACCGTACCGACGAGGCGTTCGAGGCGTTTCTCCTTGAGATACTGTCCGATTTCCAGGTCACCGTGCCGGAACTCGGCACCATCCGGGCGGAGGAACCGCCAATCGTCATCATCACCACCAACCGCACCCGCGAAATCCACGACGCCTTGAAGCGCCGCTGCCTCTATCACTGGGTCGATTATCCCGATGCGGCGCGCGAACTGGAAATCGTGCGCACCAAGGTGCCGCAGGCCAACAGCCGCCTGTCGGCGCAGGTGGTTTCCTTCGTGCAGAGGCTGCGCCAGATCGACCTGTTCAAGGTGCCGGGCGTTGCCGAGACCATTGACTGGGCGGGTGCGCTGACCGAGCTCGACAAGATCGCGCTCGATCCCGAAACCATCTCCGATACCATCGGCGTACTGCTCAAATACCAGGATGACATCGCCCGCATCGGCCAGGGCGAAGGCCGCCGCATCCTCGACGAGGTCAAGGCCGAGCTTGCGGCGGCGGAGTAGGCCATGGCTCCGGTTTGCGGCAGGCTGTTACCCCCCACCCCTGACCCCTCCCCACAAGGAGGAGGGGGATTTTGGTGCGGCGCTTGCGATTTCTCTCCCTCTTGTGGGGAGGGGTTAGGGGTAGGGGCATGACAGGCGCTGCACCCATCACCGTCGCACGGCCCGATCCCGAAGGCCGTATGGCCGATAACATCGTCTATTTCGCGCGGGCGCTGCGTAAGGCCGGCATGCGCGTCGGCCCGGCATCCGTCAAGGACGCCATCGAGGCGGTGCTGGCGGCCGGCATCGGCGGCCGCGACGATTTCTACTGGACGCTGCATTCCGTGCTGGTTTCGCGCCATGAGGACCATGCCGTCTTCGACGAGGCGTTTCGCCTTTACTGGAAGTCGCGGGAACTGGTCGAAAAGATGCTGGCGATGTTTTCGCCGGTCGCTCCCGACAGGCGCGAGCGGGTGAAGCCGCGCGCCGCCGAAAACCGCGTCAGCCAGGCGCTGTTCGAGGGACAGCAGAAAAACCGGCTGCCGCGCGAAGTGCCGGAGATCGAGGTCGATGCGCGCTTTACGGCGGCTGGCGACGAGGTGCTGCGCGGCAAGGATTTCGCGCAGATGAGCGCTGCCGAAATCGCCCAGGCGAAGAAGGCGATCTCAGAGCTGCGGCTGCCCTTCGACCTGGTCACGACCCGGCGCTTCAAGCCGGACCCGCATGGCCGCCGCGTCGATCCGCGCGCCATGATGCGCTCGGCCTCGCGCATGGGCGGCGAACTGATCCTGCCGAAATTCCGCTCGGCCCGGCAGGTGCATCCACCGCTGGTGGTGCTGGCCGACATTTCCGGCTCGATGAGCCAGTACAGCCGCATATTCCTGCATTTCCTGCACGCGCTCACCGAAAAGCGGCGGCGTGTTCACGCCTTCGTCTTCGGTACCCGGCTGACCAACCTCAGCCGCCAGATGCGCCACCGCGACCCGGACGAGGCGCTGGCCGACTGCGCGCTGGCGGTCAAGGACTGGTCGGGCGGCACCCGCATCGGCGAGGCGCTGGCCGAGTTCAACCGGCTGTGGTCGCGCCGCGTGCTGGGGCAGGGCGCCATCGTGCTTTTGATCACCGACGGGCTGGAGCGCGACGATGTCGAGGGGCTGGCCGGCGAGGTGGAGCGGTTGCACAAATCGTGCCGGCGGCTGATCTGGCTGAACCCGTTGTTGCGCTTCGACGGATTCGAGCCGCGAGCGCGCGGCGTGCGCGCCATGCTGCCGCATGTCGACGAGTTCCGCGCCGTGCACAATCTCGATGCGCTGGCCGACCTCGTCGCCTCGCTCGACAAGCGTTCGGCGCAGGGGGTCGATCCCCGCCGCTGGCTGGAGCCTGCGGCGAGGTTCGCGGCATAAAGCGCTGTTTCCTTTGGGAGAACGGATATGGAAAACAATGCAGCCCTGGACGAAGCCCGCGACCCGCTGGTGATCGCGGAGAACTGGCTGGACGCCGGCCGGCAGGTGGCGATCGCCACCGTGGTGCAGACCTGGGGCTCGGCGCCGCGCCCGGTCGGCTCGCATCTGGTCATCGATGCCGAGGGCAATTTCGAGGGCTCGGTGTCCGGCGGCTGCGTCGAGGGTGCGGTGGTGACAGAGGCGATGGAGGTGCTGGAAAGCGGCAAGGCGCGCATGCTGGAATTCGGCGTCGCCGACGAAACCGCCATCCAGGTCGGGCTATCCTGCGGCGGCACCATCAAGGTCTATGTCGAGCGGCTGGGATAGGGTCCGGCAGGTGGTTTTGCCGGATGCGTTTTGCGGGAGGTTGAGATGGATGTTGCGACACTGAAAACCGTCAATGCGGAGCGCCGCGCCCGCCGCGCGGTGGTGCTGGTTACCGATCTCACCGATGGCGGCGACCGCATCGTGCACGAAGGCGACACGGTTGCCGGCGAACTCGGCGAAGCGGTGAAAGGCGCGTTCCGCAGCGGCAAGTCGGGCGTGGTCGAGGCCGACGGCAAGAGCTTTTTCCTCAATGCGCACCTGCCGCATGCGCGCCTCGTCATCATCGGCGCGGTGCATATCAGCCAAGCGCTGGCGCCGATGGCGGAGATCGCCGGCTATCCGGTCGAGATCATCGACCCGCGCACCGCCTTTGCCAGCGAGGAGCGTTTCCCCGGCATCGCGCTCTATCCCGAATGGCCGCAGGACGTGCTCGAAAAGCGGCCGCTCGATGCCTATACCGGGCTGGTTCTCGTCACCCACGACCCCAAGATCGACGATTTTCCGCTGAAGGCCGGGCTCGATGCCGGCTGCTTCTATATCGGCGCGCTCGGCAGCCGCAAGACCCACGCCAAGCGGGTCTCGCGCCTGCTTGCCATGGGCGCCACGACCGAGCAGATCGAGCGCATCCATGCGCCGATCGGGCTCGACATCGGCGCCGCCAGCCCGGCCGAGATCGCGGTCGCCGTCCTGGCGCAGGCGATCCGGGCGCTGCGCAGGCGCGGCCTTGACGGTCAGCGCGAGGCCAAGGGGGAAGCGGCATGAAGTTCGGGCCTGTCCCGGTCGGGGAAGCCGAAGGCGCCATCCTCGCGCATTCCACCGTTGCCGGCGCCAAGCGCTACCGCAAGGCGCACCTTTTGACGGCCGAGGACGTCGAAATCCTGCGCGAGGCGGGGTTCGAGGAGATCATCGTCGCCGTGCTCGACGAGGACGACATCGAGGAGAACGCCGCCGCCGACCGCCTCACCGAGGTCCTGAGCTTTTCCGGCGCGACGGCCAAGCCGGCCGCCACCGGCCGCGTCAACATCTTCGCCGACAGCGATGGCGTCTTCACCGTGGACCGGGCGCTGGTCGATGCGGTGAACCGCGTCGATCCGGACGTGACGCTGGCGACGCTCGCCGAATTCGCGCCGGTGGTTGCCGGCCAGATGGTGGCGACGGTGAAGATCATCCCCTTTGCCGTCAAGCAGCCGGTGCTGGACAAGGTGTTGGAACTTGCCGGTGGCCGGCAGGCGTTTGCCGTCCACGCCTACCGGCCCCTGTCCGTCGCCGTGGTGCAGACGATGCTGCCCTCGATCAAGGCGAGCGTTCTCGACAAGACGCTGCGGGTGACCGAGGAACGGCTGGCGCGTTCCGGTAGCACGGTCGTCGCCGAGAAGCGCACGCCCCATGTCGCCGCCGATGTCGCCCGCGCCATCGAAGAACTCTCGCCGCAGAGCGACATGGTTCTGGTGTTCGGGGCTTCCGCCATGAGCGACCCGGACGACGACGTCATTCCGGCCGCGATCAAGGCGTCGGGCGGCCACGTCTACCGCTCCGGCATGCCGGTCGATCCGGGCAATCTGTTCGTGCTCGGCGAGCGCGAGGGCAAGCCGGTCTGGGGCGCGCCGGGGTGCGCCAGAAGCCCCAAGGCCAATGGGTTCGACTGGGTGCTGGATCGCCTGACCGCGCGCCTCGGCCTTACCGCCGACGATATCGCCGGCATGGGCGTCGGCGGCCTGCTGATGGAAATTCCGACCCGGCCGCAGCCGCGCGAACCGCTGCCGGTGCCGCTGCGCCCGCAGGTGCCGGTGGTGCTGCTGGCTGCCGGCCGCTCGAGCCGTATGGGTGGCCCGAACAAGCTTTTGGCCTCGTTCGACGGTAAGCCGCTGGTCCGCCGTGCGGCCGAGACCGCGCTGGCGTCCAAGGCATCGGGGGTGATCGTCGTCACCGGCCATCAGCGCGAGCGGGTGGAGGAAGCCCTGGCGGGGCTCGACGTGAGCCTCGCCTACAATCCGGATTTCGCCACCGGGCTGGCCTCGTCGCTGAAGGCCGGGATCGCCAAGGTGCCGCAGGACGCCACCGGGGCGATGATCGTGCTCGGCGACATGCCGGGCATCGCCGACATGGACATCAACCGGCTGATCCGCGCTTTCGCCAAGGGCGAGGGCAAGTCGGTGGTGCGCGCCACGCATGAGGGGCGGCGCGGCAACCCCGTCATCCTGCCGCGAAGCCTGTTCGGCGCGGTCGCGCATCTGGAAGGCGATACCGGCGCGCGCCATCTGGTCGAGGCGGAAGGGCTCGACGTTATCGACGTGGAGATCGGCGAGGCGGCGGCGGTCGATGTCGATACGCCCGAGGCGATGAGCCGCGCCGGCGGCATACTGCAAGGGTGATCTTCGCGCGTTGACAAGCGTGCGCCGCCAACGCATGCGTTGGCCATGCGCTTTAGATACCTGCTCCCACCTGCCCTGCTGCTTTCGCTATTGATGGCCGGCCCAGCCTTCGCCGAAGCGCTGAAACCCTTCAAGGACGCCCTGTTCGCCTATCCCGCGGAACTGTCGAGCGGCGACAGCGGCCGCTATCGGGTGATCGACTATCGCGAGTCGCGCGACATCAACGAGCGCGACCAGGTCCCCGAGCGGCGGGCCTGGGCGAAATATGTCGATACCGGCGTGCGCTCGGTGCAGAAGGACCTTGTCCTCAACACGGATTCGGGCGCCATTCGCCATGTCGCGGTGGGTAAGGCCGCCGGGGCTGCCCTCATCGTGCTTTACCTGCACGGGCAGGGCGGTTCGCGCAAGCAGGGCGTGGACGACTTCACCTTCGGCGGCAATTTCAACCGCATCAAGAACCTGATGGCGGCGAACGGCGGGCTCTATCTGTCGCCGGACTTTTCCGATTTCGGTGACAAGGGCGCGGCCGAGATCGCCGCCCTCATCGACCACTATGCCGGGCAATCGCCCGGCGCGAAGATCGTCGTCGCCTGCGGCTCGATGGGCGGGGCGCTGTGCTGGAAGCTCGCCGGGCGCAAGGACACCGGCGGCCGCATCAGCGGGCTGATGCTGCTCGGCTCGCTGTGGGACGAGAACTTCTTTTCCAGCCCCGCCTTCAGGCGCAAGGTGCCGGTGTTTTTCGGCCAGGGCAGCAAGGACACGGTATTCCCGGTCGAGAACCAGGAAGCCTTCTTCCGTTCCATTCTGGCGAGGTCGAAAGCCTATCCGACGCGCTTTGTGCGGTTCGAGACCGGCACGCACGGCACGCCGATCCGCATGACGGACTGGCGCGAGACGCTGAACTGGATGCTGTCGGTAGCGCCCTGAGGATTAGGGCGGCGTGTTGTAGTCGAGCACGGTTTCGGGATTGCTCTGTCCGTCGAACGAAGCGTCGACGTCGAACTGCACCAGCGAGAACTGGCCGTTCCTGAACAGCCACGTTCCCGAAGTCCCGGCATCGCCGACGCCGCGCCACTTGTTGTTCGAGGTGATCGACTTGTTGGCGTCGTCATAGCTGGAATTGACCAGTCGCTCGTCGGCCTGGAAGCCGATGATGCCGACCGACTCGACCTTTTCCTGGTTGTCGGGATTCTCGTAGCGGATATCGAGTTCCGGCGTGGCGAACTGCACCTGCCGCAAGGTGTCGGCATCTGTCGAGAGATAGTAGACGGCGCTTTCGTTGTAGGCGCCCATCGAGCAGAAGAAGCGGAACAGGCGCGCCGCCTTCTCGTCGTTGACGCCGCCGTCGCCCGCGGCGTCGGTGTAGTGGATGACGTGTTCCTCGGGCTCGCCGGCGGCGGCGCCGTCGGGCTGCGTCGCGTCGCACTGGCTGGCATAGTCGATCGCGAACATCGCCTTGGCCCGCTCCAGCACCGTGTCCTTCTTCGGCAACGGAGGCCCGTCGCCGCAAGTGGCCGGAACGGCGTCCTCGAAGGCGGCGGTCGAGGGTTTCAGTTCGCCCTTTTCGATGTGAATCGGGTTGAAGGGCGGGCTCTGGATCTCGCCGTTGACCTGCCGCAGCGTGTAGCAGCCGGCGAATATCTTTTCGCTGCCATCGGAGGCGACGGCGCGGACGGCGACCGGAACGGTGAAATAGATGCTGCCGGCCGCTCCCTCGCTGGCCTCGCCGCCGGTCTTGATGTCGACATGGTCGGTGCCATCGAACCCCTTGATGTAGGTGTCGAAATCCTTGGCGGGCTTGTCCTCGCCGAAATAGTCCCAGGCGCGGGCGTATTCGTGGCGGTTGACCGCGTTGTAGAGCGAGTTCAGCACCGCCTCCGGCGTGGAGCGGTCGTCCAGATAGGGCAGTTCGGCCGCCAGGACCGGCATTGCCGCCAACAGGCCGAGCGCTGTGGCCAAGGATGCGGCGAGGGGATTGTTCATCGCGAATCTCCGCTGGGTCCGTCCGATGGTAGTGCCGATTGCGGCGTGGCCGTGGCGCTTGAAGGATCAGGCCCCAAAGCGCTACGACGAGGCGGCGGCGAAGCAAGCCGCATCAGGAGAAATTACCGTGACCATTTCCATGTACGAGGCCAGCGTGCCTGTATTTTCCACCCGCCTGAAGGCCCTTTCGAAGGTGCTGGCGATCGCCGAGAAGAATGCCGCGGACCGCAAGATCGATCCGCAGGTGTTCATCGGTGCGCGGCTGGCGCCCGACATGTTCGCGCTGGCACGGCAGGTGCAGATCGCGACCGACCACGCCAAGGGCGCACCCTCGCGGCTGGCCGGCCGCGACGTGCCGAAATACGAGGACAGCGAAACCACCTTCGCCGACCTCCAGGCGCGCATCGAAAAGACGCTTGCCCACCTGGCCACCTTCTCGGCGAAGGACATCGACGGTTCGGACGGCAAGTCGGTCAGCCTCAAGCTCGGTGGCCAGAAGATGACCCTGACCGGCCTGCGTTACCTGCTCGACGTCGCCATGCCGAACTTCTACTTCCACGTCACCACCGCCTACGACATCCTGCGCCATAACGGGGTGCCGCTCGGCAAGGCCGACTATCTCGGTACGCGTTGAGCAGCGCTTGTCCCGGCACTAGCCGCGCATCGCCGTTTCGCGGGCGATGCGCGGAAAATCGGCGGGTTTGACGTGGGTGTCGGTGCGCTCGGCGTTGCTCATCGCGTTCAGCAGCGCAAGGGCGGCGCGGTAGCGTGCCTCTTCCTGCGGGCGGGGGCGGGAAAACAATTCGGTCAGGAACGCCATGTCCAGGCTCCGCGTTATTCCTCCCATGTTCTGAATATATGCGCTTTGTGAAGATTGTGCAGTGCAGCATCAGTCGCGGATCGTTAAATTTTTCGCAAGGCCGCGAATCCATTCTTAACGGCGAGGCTTTATCCCTTGGACGGGTGCGTCCTCGATTGACGCAGTAGGTGGAAAGGGAGGCTGGGATAGCCGGCAGGGGTGAAAATTTCGCGGCGGTCCTCGACGGCCTTTTCCAGGCTCGCGAGCTGGCCGAGGATACCGATGCCAAGCCGTCCGTGCGACTGGACTATCTGTCGGTCGCCGACGAGTTGCATTCGGGCCGCATAACGGTTTCCACCGACAGGGTGGATGCCGAGTACCGCGAGAATGCGGAAACCGCTTCCGAGCTGGCGTCCGAGTTCGCGGCTTTTCTCGACCGCATGCAGCCCTTCGCCGAGACTGGCGCCGGCCAGCCCGAGGAAAGGCTGCCCCCGGTCGATGCCGAATCGATCGCCGCCGAACTGGGGCTGGGCGAGGCCGGCACCCCCGTCGATTTCAGCCGGTTGCGCCGCAGCTTCGCCTTCTCCAACCATCCCGACCGCGTCGCGCCGCATCTGCGCCAACGCGCCATGGTGCGCATGCAGATCGCCAACATGCTGATCGACGACGCCAGGCGTAAGGCCCTGGCGGCTAAACGCCGATAACTGTCCCACAAGCAAATCCCCGCTGGCATGGCTGCTCGACCGGCGCTTCCTGCGCTATGAAGGCGGCAGGGGCGCTTGGCGCCGGCCATCACTGAGGGGTATTTCATGGCATTTCCCGTCGACAGCGTGCGCAAGGATTTTCCGGCGCTTGACCTCAGCGACGAAGGTCGCCGGCGCATCTATCTGGATAATCCCGCAGGCACGCAGGTGCCGCGCGCCGTGGCCGACGCCGTATCGGACTGCCTGCTTGCCACCAACGCCAATCTCGGCGGCTTCTTCACCACAACGCTTGCCGCGCAAAAGATCGTGGACGACACCCATCAGGCGATGGCCGATTTCCTGGGGGCGGCCTCGCCCGAGGAAGTGATCATCGGCCCCAACATGACGACGCTGACCTATCATATGTCGCGCACGCTCGGCCGCGGCTTCATGCCCGGCGACGAGATCGTCCTGACCCGCATGGACCACGAGGGCAACGTCTCGCCCTGGCTGCAACTGGCCGAGGACAAGGGGCTGGTCGTGCGCTTCCTGCCGTTCGACCGGGAAACGTGGCAGGTGGAGGATGCGGCCCTCGCCGAATTGCTCAACGAAAAGACCCGGCTGGTGGCGCTGAACCATGCCAGCAACCTGACCGGCTCGATCAACCGGGTGAAGGCGCTGACCGCCATCGCCAAACAGGCCGGCGCGTTGGTCTATGTCGACTCGGTGCAGTTCGCGCCGCACGGCCTCGTCGACGTGCAGGATATCGGCTGCGATTTCCTCGCCTGCTCGGCCTACAAGTTCTTCGGGCCGCATATGGGCGTGCTGTGGGGCCGGCGCGACGTCATCGCGGCGTTGCAGCCGTACAAATGCCGTTGTTCGTCCGATGCCCTGCCGGATCGGTTCGAACTCGGCACGCTCCAGATCGAATTGATGGCCGGCCTGTCGGCGGCCGTGAGCCATTTCGAGAAACTCGGCGCGGCAACCGGCGAAACGGGGTCGCGGCGGCAGAAGATCGCCGCGGCCTACGCCGCCTCGATTGCCTACGAGAACGAACTGGCGATGCGTCTGATCGACGGGCTTTCGGACATACCGGGGCTGACCATCCACGGCATCACCGACCCCGCGCGCATCGCCGAGCGGGTTCCGACCGTTTCCTTCACCGTCGAGGGGATCGTGCCTGAAACCATCGTGCGGCAGATGAATGCGGAGGGGATCTTCGTGTGGTCGGGGCACAACTACGCGTGGGAAGTCGTCCACCATCTCGGCATTCCGGCCGAAGACGGCGTGGTACGCATCGGCATTGCGCATTACAACACGGCCGGCGAGATTGACGAGACGCTGGAAAGCGTCCATCGCATCATCGCCATGTTGCGGCAGCAGCGTTAAACACCCTATCAGGAACAAAGCCCCTCTTCGACGGAGCCGGTATGCTGAGAGTGGAGAAGGTCAGGATCGACGACATCTATGTGCCGACGGCGCGCCGCAAGACCCTGCATCCCGAAACGGTGCGGCATCTGGCCGAGGATATCCTGGAAAACGGCATGAAGATGCCGATCCAGGTGCGCAGCGACGGCAAGCGCTACGTCCTGGTCGAGGGGCTGCACAGGCTGGAGGCGGCGAAATGGCTGGGCGAGACCACCATCGACGCCTATCTGGTGCGGGCCAGGCAGCACTGAACATGCGACGCCGGCATCGGGACGGTAGCTGCCGTCCGGCCGGAAATGTTTGAAACGGATTTAAAGAAGAATGGCAGGGGTAGAACAGATCACGGTGGAGGCCGGCGAGGCGGGCATGCGGCTCGACCGCTGGTTCAAGGCCCATTATCCGGGCCTCGGCTTCGGTCATCTGCAGAAGCTGCTGCGCTCCGGCCAAGTGCGCATCGACGGCGGTCGCGCCAAGACCGATACGCGCGTCGAGCCGGGGCAGGTGGTGCGCATCCCGCCGCTCGACGTCGACAAGAAGGGGGCCGACGAAAACCTCACCGGCCATTCGATCCGAAACCAGGGCGATGCCGAGGTGCTGCGAAAAATGCTGCTGCACGAGGACGACAAGGTTTTCGTCCTCAACAAGCCGGCAGGGCTGGCGGTGCAGGGCGGCTCGGGCGTTACCCGCAACGTCGACGACATGCTGGAGGCCTGGCGCAACAAGAAGGGCGAGAAGCCGCGCCTCGTCCATCGCCTCGACCGCGACACCTCCGGCGTGCTGGTCATCGCCCGCACGCGGCTTGCCGCCATGAAACTCGCCGAGGCGTTCCGCGCACGCGAGACGGAAAAGACCTACTGGGCGCTGGTCAAGGGCGTGCCGCCCAAGCGCGAGGACAAGATTTCCACCTGGCTGATCAAGGAGCAGACGCCGGACGGCGACCGCATGCGCATCGCCAGGCATGGCGAAAAAGGCGCCGACCACGCCGTTTCCTTCTACCGCATCGTCGAGCAGGCGGCGCAGGCGCTGACCTGGCTGGAAATGCAGCCCTATACCGGCCGCACCCACCAGCTTCGCGTCCATGCGGCCTTCCTCGGCTGCCCGATCATCGGCGATCCGAAATATTTCGAGGCCGACACCAACTGGGAATTTCCGGGTGGCATCCAGAACCGCCTGCACCTGCATGCGCGCCGCATCGTCATTCCGCATCCGGACAAGGGCGTCATCGACGTGACGGCGCCGATGCCGCCGCATATGCGCCAGAGCTGGAACCTGCTCGGCTTCGACGAGGCGAGCGCCGAGGACTGACCCTGGTGGGACACGAGCCATGAGCCATTCCTCCGCCGCGCTCGATCGCCGCGACGCCGTCGATACGGCAGCCGCCCTCATCATGGTCGGCCTGACCTTTTCGTGGGGGCTGAACTACGTCGCGGCCAAGCTGTCCTATATCGGCTTCGATCCGGTGTTCATCTCGATCGCCCGCTCGGCGATCGGCGGCTCGCTCGTTTTCCTCTGGTGCCTGTGGCGCGGCATTCCGCTGTTCCGGCGGGACGGGACGCTTGTCGCCGGCATGGTCGTCGGCGTCCTGTTCGGGCTGGAGTTCCTGCTGCTTTATATCGGCCTGGAGCGCACCACGGTGGTGCGCAACACGCTGCTGGTCAATGCCATGCCTTTCTGGATGCTGCTTGGCGCGCATTTCCTGCTGGGCGAGCATTTCACCCTGCGAAAGCTGACGGGGCTGCTGCTGGCTTTCGCCGGGCTGGTCGTCGTGTTTTCCGACAAGCTGAGCAGCGGCGGCGGCGAAGCGACCCTGCTCGGGGATGTGCTCAGCCTCGGGGCCGGCGTCCTGTGGGCGCTGTCCAACCTCGTCATCAAGCGCTCCACCAGCCTTGCCCGCACCGGCGCCGAGAAGTTGCTGCTCTATCAACTGGCCGGCGCGGCTGTGGTCGGCATCCTGGTGATGCCCTTTTCAGGGCCTCCGATCCGGGACGTGGCGGCCGTTCCGGTCCTTGCCTTGCTGTTCCAGGGCACCTACGTCGTCGCCTTCACCTACGTCGTGTGGTTCTGGCTGCTTGGCCGCTATCCGGCGTCCGGCCTGGCGAGCTTCGCTTTCCTCAGTCCAGCCTTCGGCGTATTGTGCGGAGCGCTGTTTCTCGGCGAGCCCCTGACGCCGCGGCTTTTCCTGGCGCTGGCGCTGATCGCCGCCGGCCTCATCGTCGTCAACCGGCCGCCGCGCCGCACGGTTCCGGTCTGAAAGGAGGCGCTCATGCGCGAGATTCTGAACGATCTGGAAGACGGCCCGCATTTGTCCGATCCCGACCCGGTGCGCCGTGCGCAAATCCAGATGAAGACGCAGCTGCCCAAGCGCTTCTACAAGGCCGTTGCGGTTGCACCGGTGGAGGGCGTCTTTGCCATCCACCTCGACGGCAGGCCAGTGCGTACGCCCGCCAAGGCCCTGCTGGCGCTGCCGACGCAGGAAGCGGCTTCGCTGGTCGCAGCTGAGTTCGAGGCGCAGGAAGAGGTGATCGACCCGGTGGTGATGCCGGTGATGCGGCTGGTCAACACCGCGCTCGACGGCGTCGCCAACGAGCCGCAGGCGGTGCTGGAAGACATCCTGCGCTTCGCCTCGACCGACATGCTCTGCTACCGGGCCGATACGCCGCAAGGGCTGGTGGAGCGTCAGAACACCCATTGGGACCCGGTGCTCGACTGGGTGCGCTCGACGCTCGGCGCGCGCTTCAACCTCGCCGAGGGGGTGATCCACGTCGAGCAGCCGCGCGAATCGATCGCCGTGCTCGGCGCGCATCTCAGGCAGCGCAGCGAGCCGATGCGGCTGGCGGCCCTGCACCTGATGACCTCGCTGACCGGCTCGGCGCTGCTGGCGCTGGCGGTGGAAGCGGGCGAAGTGGACGCCGAGGCCGCCTGGCGCGCCGCCCATGTCGACGAGGACTGGCAGATCGAGCAATGGGGGCAGGACGCCGAGGCGGTCGCCCGCCGCAACGCCCGCCACCGTGATTTCCTGGCCGCGGTCCGCCTGCTGCAAGCGCTGGGCTGAGGGCAGGCCGGCCGCCGCCAGATTCTGGAATTGGAAAAAAGCTGGCGCGCGAGCGTCGGTCTGGAGGTCGGTGCGGGGCGAATGGGACGCCCGCACTGTTGCACTATGCTTCTTCGTTGCCTAGGTAGAGGCTGTTACGCGTGAAGGAGTTGGCCCGATGAACGACCGGATGAAAACCGCAAGTCGCCTTGTTTCATCCGACCGCACGGGTTCCCATGACTGCCTTTCTCACGCTCGATTCCGTTTCTGCCCAGACTCCTGAACACCAGCTTCTTTTCAGCGATCTCAGCCTTTCGATAGGCCGTGAGCGCGTCGGCCTCGTCGGTCGCAACGGCTCCGGAAAATCCACCCTCTTGCGTCTCGTTGCCGGCCTGGCGGAGCCCGCTTCCGGCGATATCCGCCGTTCCGGCAGCATCGGCATGTTGGTGCAGGACTGGCCGGAAGACCTTGCGCTCGCGGAGGCGCTGGGTGCCGCCGATGCTCTTGCCGTGGTCCGGCGCGTGTTGGCGGGCGAGGGCGACGCCGAGGATTTCGACCATGCCGACTGGACGCTCGAAGCGAGGATCGAGGAAGCCTTCGCCGAAGTCGGCCTGCCGCCAATG